>ERZ808240.5399-NODE-5399-length-10452-cov-3.961143_pt1 | contig 10452 bp, 9 predicted proteins | sample MGYA00521084_ERZ808240 | MGnify/ENA primary metagenome ERZ808240 (study PRJEB31516, sample SAMN03275571) | gut metagenome | biome: mammalia-associated habitat; material: feces | host: Papio cynocephalus | place: Kenya | collected 2012-08-06 ... | reverse complement strand
AAAACAGCATGATAAACGCTATACCGATTGATCCCACATCCCCAGCAAAACATTTCGCCTTGCCTTTTGGTCTGAAATTGAAGATGCAGAATACCACAGCAGCAATAATCGTCGTAAATATTAACGATAGATTAATGGCAGATTGCTGGAGATTAATGTTTACAACAGCCAATGGGACTAACACTGCCAACGAATATCCTGCAGTTATTCCATTTATTCCGTCCATAAAGTTTATTACGTTTGTTGCTCCCACATACACGATTAGCGCAACAAGTACAATCCACCACATTGACCAATGCAATATTCCAAGTTGATAGAATGCCATTGCCGCGGCCGCAAATTGAGCCACAAGTCTCATAGAGTCGGGCAAAGAATGAATGTCATCCACAAAACTCACACCAGCAACGAGTGTCAGTCCTGCCAAGAACCACGGATATTCAAATCCGAAGAATGCACTCCACACCCATGCACCTATCAAGAAAATGATGCCACCACCACGTAATACGATTGTAGAATGTGATGAACGTTCGTTGGGCTTGTCTATAATGTTGAACTTGTCTGCAATACAGAAATACACGAGTTCTGCCACGAGCAGCAGAACGAAAATTATAACATAGGTAATCATAATTCAAAAATATTTTTCATTCGTTATCAAATTAACAAGGGCTCTTTGTCTTTTATAGCCTGTTCCAGTCCCATCAGAACTGCGTTATTCAAAATATAGCCATTGAAGCCAGCCTCTCTAAACAATAATATTGCACATAATTTTTGTAATTCCAAACACGAATAAAGTATCTCTTTATAAGCCTCGTCATAATTATGCCCAATGATATGACCATGAAGAAAACGATTCCTTTTCTGTATCACTTCTTTTTCCGATTTAGACAAGGAATATCCCCGTTTTTCAAATGGAATTGACAATTTGTCTCCGTTGGTTGGCATATTCAATCCATTCAGTTTCTTTTTTATTGTTGATGCGTGTTCTTCAGATATGATTTTGTGTTCTAATAGATGGAGAATGGTGTCCTCAAACTCAGGTATAACATTTTTTTGCCAACTATCATTTTTCAAGAATGTACTTTGTTCGGACTCGTCTAAGGCTGAGCAAATTGTTTCCAAAGCTACAGCACACATTGCCTCTTCATAGTCCAAAGCCATTGTGGAAGATTCTATCAATATCAATACGGCACGTGCCAAGTCCTCATTTCTATATAACATAACTGTCAATCTCTCAAATTCATCCAACTGTATCCAATCTTGAAGGTTAGATAAGACTTGACCATTTTTATCATGGATTTGTGCCAAAGCATATTCTACCTTATTGTATCTCAAGGCTGTTTCCAATGAATACATATTAGTGGTAAAAAATCTATATTGACCTTTAACTGAGTTGCGCATTTCTGAGAATCCGCAATATAATTCTTTATCAAAGCATTCATTTGCACTTGTAAAAACATACGCATAATCAAAGGTCACTACAGACGTTACTAATCCAAGAGACAATGAAATAGAATAAATGTATTTCTGCATATCATCGTATGAGCACAGGAATTGTGATTCTATTGCCATATAATGCGACTTATCAATATGAACAGGATAGATATGTATCGTGCCAGAATCGAGCTGTACAGGAATTAGACCTCGTGAATAAAATCTCTTGTAATGATACACCAGCGTATTAATGTCACGACTCCAATACTCTTTTTCTATCGGAAGAAGAAAACGATAAAAATACTTACCGTTCCTGTTCCAATCATATTCCATCATATTGCTTATTTTAATAGAATATGGACATTCAGCATCCTCATCTGCCATCAAATTGGTTTTACCACTAAGAAACCCACACCTATTAGGTATGAGAAATCTATTTCTAGTTTGAATATTGCGTACACAGAAATCGTTTACATCTATTATTCTCAGAGAATCAAAAGACTCTCGTAGACTCAACATAAAATTCAATTCTAAATGTCGTCCTTTGACAGCCATAGTCCCTTTTCTGTCCTTAAACGGAAGATTGGATATTTCATATCCACCTTGTATACTACGAATAAATTCTATGGCAAAATCAAGATTCTTTGTTATTTCCATGCCTTCATAATTATTAATCCAACTCAGGCTCATCCTCCCTCAAATACGCCCAAACCGAATGTGTAAGTTCTTTTATCATCGAATCACCACAGAAATGTTTGAACTTCCAACTTGACCGCAACACGCCTATAGCCTTTCCCACACGTTGTTTCATCAAATTCGTTGGCAATTGCACTTCCTTGAATGTGTCATCAAGCACCCGCTTGTCTATTGGGCGCAAGTCTTGATAACAGCATTTGCCAAGAATATAGTCAGCCAAATGATTAAGGCAATCTACAAAATTCTTCAAGCCAAAACGAGCGCATTGCTTGTCAAACTCCACCCAATCCAATGTTTTCTTGAAAGCCTTTCGCATCATGGCCCAATCACAAACATGCTTCATACTCATTTTTGAATAGAGAAAGTGCCCATTGGCATGTTCAATCATAAACAAGGCTTGAAACATCTGTGGAGGAATGGCAAGTTTTGTATCTGGAATATATTGCGGTGAATAGTCTTTCAACAGACTGCTCAAATACATTTCCAAGTCTCTTGTGCGTTTGCTTCGCTTCACGGAACAGCAATAGCGATGATTCTCAACTGTCAGACCTTTGTATGCAAAAACGGAATGTTTATAATAACTTGCATCTACCTTACAACCCATAGACTCAACCAAAGAATTGCCAAATTCGTATGCATTGGTATAGTTATGTTTTGAGAGTAGAAAGCAATCCAAATCACACGAAAAGCGGTGCGAAGGTATGGGATATAATTGTGAAATAGTAAATCCTTTCAGAACGTATGTCTGAATCTCATTCCTATCATATAATGTCGCAAGTTCCTTTGCTGCAAGAAGATTGGCTTTGTACCTTTTCTCCTGTTGCATCATATTCCCAATCCACTGCATCTTTATTGCTTTGGTGGAAATGTCTGCTTGCAATAAATCTGGATATATGGCAACAAGTTTTTGCAAACCTTCCAATGCAATAGCAGTAACTTCTTGTTTCTGAGACAATTCATAAACAGTTTTCAAGTCAATGCTTTGGTGGCGAACTTCTGGTGTTTCTCCAAATGCGGCTTGCAGTAAATAAATCAAAGAATCTATTGCAGATGGTGTCGTTTCAGTCATATTGATAGGGCTAACTGTTTCTAAGTTATGGAAAAATTCAAACCACTTTCTTCAATTTCTTAAATATATTATTAGGTAAGAAAATAAACAATCCTGTAAACCATGCTTTTATAGGGTCCATTCCAAGTACTGTCTGATACATTTTCACCACAGCTTTCAGCATTACCCATTTGTTGCTTGTTTCCGAACCAGGTATGTGGCGGTATTTCCACAATGCCTTAGGATATGCATATATGTAGTCCACATCTTTCAGTATGTACATCCACAGTCCCCAATCCTCAGCTCTACGAAGTGGCGGCATATATTTCTTACCAATACGTTTGGTATCAAACAATACTCCCGGTGTACCGATATTGCACCCTGCAATCATCGACTTATATGATTGTCTTGGTGCTTGTTTCATCGTATAATACGGCTCCAACTTTTCATTGGCATCTTCATACCAAGTGCAGGTTAGTTCATAACCATTCTCCTGCATGAACTTCAACTGTTCTTCCAATTTTGTGGGATACCACCAGTCGTCACTGTCGCAAAACCCTATATATCGTCCTTGCGCTGCCTTGATACCTATATTGCGTGCCAATCCTGCTCCTCCATTCTTTTCGGCCCGAATTACCTTTATTCGATTATCCATGGCTTGCACATTGTTCAACACTTCGGACGTTTCTGGCGCAGGGCTACAATCATCCACGATTATAAGTTCCCAATCCGTGTAAGTTTGGGCTATAATTGCTTCAACTGTGGCACGGATGTATGCTGCCGCATCATAATACGGCATGACAATACTTACTTGCATAAAAGATTAAGAATAATAGATATAAAGCAGGATGAAAGCATAATACGACCTGCTGTGTTTAGAAAAATCCTATGATTTCAATGTGTGTTTTCCGTAGGATTTAGATTGGATAAGGTTTAGATTGAATGCATCAATTTCTTTATAGGGAAATAAGCACTCTTTGGACAAAGCTTTATAATGGCTTTGAGTTGTCTTTTTATACGAGTCTTTAATGGGAACATTCCCATATATTCTTTATAGATACGCTGCAAATCGGAATTTTCGGACATCTTTTGCAACAAAAAAATTCTACGTCTTTTGTCAAATGATTGAGTTTTACAATATGATTGTGCTTTAACAATATCAGAAAAGACAGCTTTATCAAGTTTTATTTGGGGTCGTATTGACTCAAAGAATACTTTTCCTAAATGGCTCTTAATAACTACTGCAGAAACCCCTTTTGTATTTGTATCATATTTTTCTCCCCAATAATCACCAATACGAATATCTCCGTATGCCATTGTATTACGCGAACTACATCTGTAACAAGCCTCATTCATAAAATCCCCTCCAAAGAATATATCAAAAAAAGGGTCTTTAGATTTTTTACTTGTCATCTTATGCGAATCGTAATAGAAATCCATACTATATTCATGCCAAGCATATGTTTTGCTACGGAACTTTATTTCATCATAAGTCTCACGCCCTGTGATGTTTTTCGCATACGATAGATACGATTTCCATAATTTCATAGAAGGACAACCATGACAGAATATATCGACTAAAAGATACATGTCAGGATTTCGCTTATATTTACCCGTCTGTGAAAATCCGTATATTTGGCAAGGTGTTCCAAATATAGCATACTTCTGTTCAGTTTTATCTTTCAATACCTCGTCAAAGCCTTCTGTTGTCAAGCTTTGAAAATATTTTGACCCATAAAATTGGTCAAGTTCATCAATCGAAGAAGCGACAACTGATTTGGCTATGTTCTCTTTTGTGTCGTATGCACATCCCATCACCTTGTAGCCTCTGCTGATACATTCTTCCATCAATACTCTGGATATGCCACCGCTACTCGATGCTCTCAATTGCTCGTCATCCTTATTTACGGCAGCGTAACAAACTTCATGTGCGTCGCTTTGTATCAAATTCTCGTCGTATTTATAGCAAGATTTTATGCAGAGATTACATTCCACGCACTTATCTTCATCTATGAATGGTTTGTAAAACCCATCATCATCTAATTCTATCGTGATAGCATTTTTCCCACATACACTGGCACATATACCACATCCCGTACATGAACGTAGTGCCTTATCATCACAAACGTTACTTTTCATTCTTCCTTATTGAATTTATAGCGTTATTTACATAGTCGTATGCTTTCTTACGTTCTGCGTTCAGAACTTCTTCTGAATGTTCAAAATCCAAGTTGTTAAGTTCTTCTACTGCATTCTTTGGCTGATAGCGGTCGAGCATTCCCACTTTCCGAAGAATAGAAAGCACGCGTTCTGATTGTTTATTGGCAGAACCATATTCACGTTCAAATGTAAAAAAAGGGGTATGCATATTCATAGCGAACACCGTTCCATGAAACGAATCTGTGCATACAACTTTTGCATTTGCCACAAGTTCAACAAACTCGTTCGGACCAGCAGCAACAATGCTATCACAATAGCCCATACACTCAAACTTGTAGGGAATTGCCAAGATTTTGGTGTCAAGATTTTCTTTCAGCTCATTCAAGCATTTCTTGGCATAGTCTGATGGCTCATCCAAAAAGTAAGCAAGTATATAATCATTGGGCTTGTCTTTTATACCTAATATATGTTTCCATTCCACAGAGTTTATAATAAGTGTCGGGTCAAGCAAATGCGTAGCATCTCTTCCTGTAAGTTCCTTTATTAACCTCACACCGCTATCCTCACGAACAGACAAATAAGGATAATCACTTATCCATTTTCTCATTTTCTCCTTATTGTAGTCTGCTATGAAATCGCGTCCGAAACTTGGTGATAACGCCACTCGCTTATGTTTAGGTGCAAAACGCAAATAATAGAGTGGATCTACATACAAAGTTGAAGAATTCCATATTTGGTCACTGCCAGAGAAGCAAGCGACAGATTCTTCTGCCATCCGTTTTAGTTCACCATACGTAACTTCTTTGGGTTTCAAGTATGTATCAGTGAAATCATAAAACTTACGTTCTGTACCTTCTATCAAAGTCTTATTATAAGAAGTATTGTATGTCTTCAGCGCATTATTTTTCTTCAAGAAAATAGAACGGAACAGAATAGTTATCAGCTTGCCAATTCGCACATCGCGACCTTTAACCAATGACTTTAATTTTACGAGTTCACACTCATATCCAGCTTTTTCTATAATTTGTTTTCCAGCCAAGGCTTGTAAACTTGAACCATAGTTGAAGGCTCCAAAAACTGTAGTAAGTAATATTTTTTCATCCATTAGGTTCTACTTTTTATCTTAACAATAGGGGACATGACCAATTCTCTTACTCTTGATGCAACACGTGTAGCAAAAAGATAAGGACTATAGCCTCCATGCATAAAGATTTTTATGTATTCCCAAATAAGTAGAAGATTGTTCGACATTTTCTCCTTTATGGTTCTATTTTTAAATGAAGCACTCTCATCTCTGTATCTTCTGTAATAAATAGCCTGGGAAGAAGTAAAAGCAACATTTTTGATTCTATTTGATATTAGAAACATAAATAAGCTGTCTTCACCTATTTTAAAATGTTTATTATATCTTCTATCACCAACAATATTCATAGGTATGAGCTTCATACAAGGACCAGAAAAGAACTTTCGAGCAACAGAAAACAAACTTTCGCATTTGCTTTTAACGCAATAGTTATAGGCATCCGTCACTGTATAATGTATCTGTTTGTCTATATTCCCATCTTTAAAAGCGTATGGATAACAGAGTGAAACTATATTATTAGTACTACTTGCTCCTTTATACAATTCCTCTAAAAATACAGATGAGACCAAATCATCATCATCTATAAATGTTACATATTCACCTTTTACATTATCCAATGCTATGTTACGAGCATTTGAAACGCCACCCTCATTTGTTTGAAAATATTGCACTTGCAAATCATTGTGCTTTAACAGCCAAGTCTTTATCTGTGTATTATATGGTTCATTACATCCATTCAATACAAGTATAAGTTCATAATCATTTTTTGGAAATGTTTGGTTGTATATAGAATCCAAGCAATCCCATAAATAGTCTTGTGGTTTATATGTTGGTACTATTACTGATATTTTCATACGTTCATATAAAGTTCTATATATTTTTTTGCAACTTCAGAAATCTTGTATTTTTTAAAAGACTCTCTGCAATTACATTTCATTTGATTAATCTCGACGTTAGGACAAACGATAAAATTCTTCAATGCTTCATAGTAAGCGGCTTCACTTGCATCTTTAGACAAAAATCCATTGTATTCGTTTGTCACGACCTCAGGTATTCCTCCAACAGATGAACAAATTGGTATGCAACCAACCGAAATAGCCTCCAATAATGTTACAGGCATACCTTCCCATATTGAGGGTAAACAGAAAGCATCTGCCTCTGATAGTAAATCTCGCACATCATTGCGTTCACCTAAATAAACGATGCGTTTACATAGATATGGTTCTATCTTTGCCCATATTTGCAAATCTTTTTTCTGTCCTGCAATTAATAGAACTACATCATGTCCTTCCTGGATAAGTCTGTTAAACACTTTTACAAGCACTATTTGGTTCTTCGGCTCTGAAATTCTTCCTGGATGAAAGAATAGAACAGTTTTGCCGGTTATACGATATTTGTCCAATTTATTTATCCGTGTATTGAATGCATATTCTGGAATCCCATTATATATTATGGTGCTGTCCAATTTGTAGAAGTTTTCAAATGACCTTTTCGATTCCTTAGATATTGTTACAGGACGTACATACCCTTTTCGAAATGCATATCTCTTTAGTTTAATAATTCGTTTATCCCAAACAGAATTTTCTTTTGCTGCATCAGAATGTATGGTATATACAAACTTTACTCGCTTATGTAACAATAACACAGCTAAAGCGTAATAATAAAAGAAACCGTGAATATGTACAACATCAAAATGCCCATACCGTATAAATCGGTAAATTTCAAAAACTTCTCTTATGGAGAATCCTGATTTATCCTTTCCTAAAGTTGCTCGACGCACGGACTTAGAAAGTTTGTTTTCAAAAACATCTTCTTTCTTAGGCTTATAAATAGTACACAACGTTACATCATGGTATTTAGCCATTTCATTGACCAATCCACAAATCATGGCTTCAATGCCACCTCCAGCCATAGAAGGATGAATATGCAATATTTTCATTCTTTTTCCAATCTACTTCTTATTATTTTTGACGGATTACCACCTACTATTGAATATTCAGGGAAATCTTTACACAGCAAGCAACAAGCACCTATAACAGTCCCCTTAGACACATGACGACCAGGAGTAAATGTTACATCACGTCCTATCCATACATCATCTTCTATTATAGTTCGACCTTTTGTTACAAAGCCCTGTCTGTTCATTGGAGTAGACACATCATCTATCCTGTGATTCTGAGATAATATATAACAATTAGCCCCCATCATGACATCCCTTCCAATGTATATATCACTTGGAATCATACAATTGATGCCCAGTCCACTATTATCTCCTAATTCAACCAATCTCCCAGAACCGAAACACGCACCTTTTTCAATATTTACATTCTTCCCACAATACTTGAAAATTTGTCTACAAAGCAAATATCGTATTTGCCGACTCACCCCCCCCATTAACATATTTTGTGATTTTGGCAGATGGCGTGCGAAACCATAGTATAATGCCAAAGAGACTATTTGAATAATACGGAAGTTCTTTCCTAAAAGTTTCATTGTTATATTCGTTTAAAATTATAATAAGTTTCACTATGAGAAGCCAGCAATATAAAGAATCCTATCAACCATAAGTCCACATAGAATACATAGAAGAAATTGTCAAATAGATATATCAGCCCACAGATAAAAAACACCAAATATGCCTTGTCACGATACTCTCTCATTCTATGCCATTGTTTTTTTATAAACATAAGCAAAAGGGTCACATAGATGAGAAGCCCTACAACACCAGTATTTGCAAATAGTTCTGTATAGGTGCAATGAGAAAAATGTTTGTTGAATGAGTATCTGACATAATTTCCAGGGCCAACCCCCATTATAGGATGCTCAAATCCCACTTTTATAGCATCTTGCATTAATACACCTCTGACATCATCTTTTGCATCCTGCTCAGAACGGACTTTAAGGAAACTATTATCATATGCATCTGCTATTTTGTTCATGCTTGCAATACATATAGAAGAAGCTATTAAGACAAACACTATTTTCCGTTTCGCACTGGTCCCCTTTATATACCTGATGTAGGTCAATAAAGCTAAAAGAGGCAATTGTATAATAAGAACCTGTCGTGATGCTGTCAACAACGCAACTATAAAAGAAATAATATACATTGCTATGAAAGCAATCCTAAATATACGTACAACAAAATCCTTTTTAATTAAAAATGAATTGCCTAATTCATACAATGCAAATGTGACAAAGAATGTATAATAAGCCACGGTATTGGCATTTAGTTTATCGTCGTTCAATCTATCCTTTGCTGTATCAAACCCTTCTATTAATATATGGTTATTGGCATATATTAATGCCTGTATAAATAATATTATAAATATACCATATAGCCAAGGCAAACAGCGTTTGTCCTTTGAAAGGTTTGCTAAAGTGACAGAGAATACAATAACTCCTAAGAGGTTTTTCATTTGGTAGTTTGCTTCTTGCATATACGTTGCACCAATATACGTAAAGGCAATCCATAAAATTAGATAAAGTAGATGCTTTACATAGTTGTTTGATTTAATACTATTGCCAACAGTAAAACTTAGAAAAAAACTTAATGGAATAGCTCCGTATAACGCCAAAGGATTTAAACTATCATTCAGACTTACAGATGCTGCAAAATACAAAAGTATAATGCAGAAAGTTTCTATTTTATTCATGTGAGTTTTGGATAAAATTAAAAACAGTCAAGTAGGATTATTTCCTATATCAATAGGCTCTGTTTTTCTTTAGAGGGTACAGATGAATCATAGTAAGAAAAACTCGGCATTTTTCAGATACTGATATATGTTTTGACAGAAATATTTGTTTATTCAATCTTGGAAACATATTATTCCAGATATGAAAATATTTCTTTTCATATACTATTGGATACAGCACTGACCTGATAAAGTTTTTATATACAATAAGTGCGTTTCTAAAATCTGTCTCCAAATTCTTATTTTTAATGAAATTCATTACAATTCCTGTATTAAGTGAAAGTTGGTTGAACTTATTTATACAACTTTCTTTTGTGCAGATTTTTGTTATGGATTCAGAA
>ERZ808240.5397-NODE-5397-length-10455-cov-2.465865_pt1 | contig 10455 bp, 6 predicted proteins | sample MGYA00521084_ERZ808240 | MGnify/ENA primary metagenome ERZ808240 (study PRJEB31516, sample SAMN03275571) | gut metagenome | biome: mammalia-associated habitat; material: feces | host: Papio cynocephalus | place: Kenya | collected 2012-08-06 ... | reverse complement strand
AAGGGGCTCCCGGTTGAAAAGCGCCACTGCCCGAAGCAGAAGACCAAGCAGTGCGTACAGTGCAAGCCGTACTGCCACATAACCACCGGTTTCTCGGGCGCGGGTGCGTTCTCGGACGGAAAACTGTCTCTCTCCTATGAGGTCGGCGGCGAGCTCCCCGAGCTCATCGGCTGGCAGAGAGCGCAGGATCTCATAAACTACGCCGACTCCATCTACCTCGAGTTCGGCGCGGACGAGCACATCGAGGGCGTCTCGAACGACCCGTTCATCAAGGAGATACGCAAGCGCGCGATCCAGGCGGGTCTCAGACTCGTCGACTGTCCCATCCGCCACCTCGGCACCGAGAAAGCACAGCACATCTACTACTCGATACAGGAATACCTCATCGCGAACGGCGTCGAAATACTCTTCAGCATGAACTGCACCGACCTCATCGTCGAAAACGAAGTCTGCACCGGTGTCCGTGCCGTCGACACCCACGGCGCAGAGCACGAATTCTTCGGCACCGACATAGTTGTAGCGACCGGACGCCGCGGCGCCGACTGGCTCGAGAAGATCTGCGTCGAGCACGCCGTCGAGCACAAGCCCGGCACCGTCGACATAGGCGTCAGAGTCGAGGTCAGAAACGAGATCATTGAGGACGTCAACAAAGTCCTCTACGAATCAAAGCTCATCGGCTACCCGAAGCCCTTCAAGAACAAGGTCCGCACCTTCTGCCAGAACCCCGGCGGCTTCGTCAGTCAGGAAAACTACGACAACAACCTCGCCGTCGTCAACGGTCACTCCTACAAGGACTTCAAGTCCGCGAACACCAACCTCGCCATCCTCTGCTCACACAACTTCAACCAGCCGTTCAACCAGCCCATAGCCTACGCCCAGAAAGTCGGCGAACTCACCAACATGCTCGGAGCCGGTCACATCCTCGTCCAACGCTTCGGCGACATCTTAGACGGCAAACGCACCTGGCAGAAAGAACTCGCCCAGTCAAATGTCAAACCCACCCTCCCCGACGCGATAGCAGGCGACATAACCGCCGCCATGCCCTACCGCGCAATGACCAACATCATCAACTTCATCAAAGCGGTAGACATAGTAGTCCCCGGTTTCGCCAGCACCGAAACCCTCCTCTACTCTCCTGAACTCAAATTCTACTCCAACAGAGTAAAAATGGACGAAAACCTCGAAACCTCCCTCCCCGGTCTCCACTGCCTCGGCGACTCAAGCGGATGGACCCGTGGTCTCATGATGGCTTCCGTCATGGGCGTCCTGATGGGCAGACGCATCGCCGGGATTAACGACTGAACCTTAAAGCAGGGGGAGGAGGACCGCTTTGAAAAGCGGTCCTCCTCCCCCTGCCCCCCTCTTCTCCGTAAACTTTTCATAAACAAACTCTCAAAATTTTGTGGGAAATACCATTGTCAAAGCGGCTCCGATATGATATAATATTATATTATAATAAAATATAAGGAAGATCACCATGCTTACCATAAAAAAACACGTCGCGGAACGCCTGCACGACAAGTACGCGTCTCTCGTGACCGAGCCCGCGCTCTCATGCGACGACTTCGCGGGCTTCCTCGAATACCCGCCGGACGACAAGCTCGGCGACCTCGCCTTCCCCTGCTTCCGCCTCTCAAAGGAACTCCGCAAGGCGCCGCCGGTGATCGCGTCGACCCTCGCCGAAGGTCTCTCGGACGAAATAATCGGTGAAGCCACCGTCGCCGGTGGATATCTCAACATAAAGATAAACCCCGCCTACTACGCGAAGCTCATCCCCCAAATCCTCGAAAAAGGCGAAAAATACGGCTCCTTCGACTTCGGCAATGGCAAAACCGTAGTCCTCGACTACTCCTCACCGAACGTCGCGAAGCCCTTCCACATCGGTCACCTCGGCACAACAGTCATCGGTCACTCGCTCAAGATGCTCCACGAATTCGCCGGATACAAATGTATCGGTGTCAACCACCTCGGCGACTGGGGCACGCAGTTCGGAAAAATGATCGTCGCCTACAAGAAATGGGGCGACAAGGAAGCAGTCGAAAAGGGCCAGTGCGACGAGCTCGTAGCCCTCTACGTCAAATTCCACGAGGAAGCCGAAAAGCACCCCGAACTCGAGGACGAAGCGCGCCACGAGTTCACAAAGCTCGAGCACCACGACGAAGAGAACATGAAGCTCTGGCAGTGGTTCATCGACATAAGTCTCAAAGAATACCAGAAGACCTACGACCAGCTCGGCATCACCTTTGACAGCTACAAAGGTGAGAGCTTCTACTATGACAAGGTTCCCGCGGTGGTCGAAGAGCTCCGCGAAAAGGGACTCCTCAAGATGGACAAAGGCGCGGCTATAGTCGACCTCGAAAAATACGGTATGCCGCCCTGCCTGATACTCAAGAACGACGGCTCGTCGATCTACCCGTCGCGCGACATCGCCGCGGCAGAGTACAGGAAGAAGACCTATGATTTCGACAAGTGCATCTACGTGACCTCCGCCGGTCAGAGCCTGCACTTCAGACAGTGGTTCAAGGTCGTCGAGCTGATGGGCTACGACTGGGCGAAGGACCTCGTCCACGTTCCTTACGGCACCGTCTCGATAAACGGCTCGAAGCTCTCGACAAGAGCCGGAAACGTCGTCGTCCTCAAAGAGCTCTTCGCCGAGTCGATAGAGAAGGTCAGCGAGATCATGACCGAGAAGAACCCGAATATCGAGAACAAGGACCAGATCGCCGAGGCGGTCGGCGTCGGCGCTATCGTATTCTACTATCTGTCGAACAGCCGCATAAAGGACATAAACTTCGTCCTCGAGGACGCGCTCAATTTCGACGGAAACACGGGTCCCTACGCTCAGTACACCTACGCGCGCACCTGCTCGATAATCTCGAAGGCAGGCGGCGTTCCCGATGTAACTCTCGACGCTTCGTCCTTCACCGACGCGTCCGAGATAGAGCTCGCGAAGACGCTCTCGATCTTCCCGGAGAAGGTGCTCGCGGCTCTGGCTGATTATGAGCCGAGCGTCATCACGAGGTATATCCTCGACGTCTGCGCGGCGTTCAACCACTTCTATCATGAGTGCCAGATCGTGACGGCTCCCGACCCGAAGGTCCGTGACCTCAGAGTCGCGCTCACCGCCGCGGTTAAGAACGTTCTCGGCGCGGCTTTCGGTCTGATCTGCATGAAGAAGACCGAGAAAATTTGAATTATGAATTTCTGAAAGGTTTGGTAATAAAGATGTCCGGACACAGTAAATGGAAAAATATAATGCACAAGAAGGAGAAGACCGACGCGCAGCGCGCGAAGATCTTCACAAAGATAGGTAAGGAGATGGCTGTCGCCGTCAAGGAGGGCGGACCCGACCCGGTCGCGAACTCCAAGCTCGCCGCTCTCATCGCGAAGGCGAAGGCGAACAACGTCCCGAACGACAACATCGACCGCATAATCAAGAAGGCGTCCTCCGCGGACAGCGCTGATTACGAGGAGATTGTATACGAGGGCTACGGTCCCTGCGGCGTCGCCGTAATAGTCGAGACCACGACCGACAACCGCAACAGAACCGCGTCGGATGTCAGACACTATTTTGACAAGTTCGGCGGAAACCTCGGAACGACCGGATGCGTCAGCTTCATGTTCACCGAGAAGGGCGTCATAGTCGTTGAGGACGAGGACGGCAATATCGACGAGGACAAGCTTATGGAGGACGCACTCGAGGCTGGCGCGGCTGACTTCTCCGGTGAGGACGGAGTCTACGAGATCACGACCGAGCCGGACGACCTCGAGGCTGTGCGCGAGGCTCTCGCGGCGAAGGGATACCCGATCGCGTCCGCGGACACCGACAAGATCCCGTCTTCCTACATCTCCCTCACGAACGAGGACGATATCAAGCATATGTCGCTGCTCCTCGAGAATCTTGAGGACAATGACGACGTCATCGAGGTCTATCACAACTGGGAGAATATGCCCGAGGACTGATCAGGGATAATTCCGTTCAATAACAATACAGCGCCCGCGGGACGACAGCTTCCGCGGGCGCTGTTTCGCAAATAATCGGAGGAACCGCAATGATAATAAGAAAAGCCACAATGAGTGACCTTGACGCGATAAGTCAGGTTGAGTCGGAATGCTTTCCGGCGGCGGAAGCCGCTACGAAAGAAGAGTTCAGGGAAAGACTTGAAAGCTATGCCGATCATTTTCTCCTGATGTTCGACGGTGAAAAGCTCGCCGCCTTTACAGACGGTTTCGTGACTGACGAGCCGGATCTCACGGACGAAATGTATGAGAACGCCGCTATGCACAACGAGAGCGGGAAATGGCAGATGATCTTCGGCGTCAACACGCTCCCGGAATACAGACGCCGTGGGCTCGCCGGAACTCTGATCAATGAGATGATCGCGAAGGCGAGGCGTCAGGGGCGCGACGGTCTCGTCCTCACCTGCAAGGACCGGCTCGTTCACTACTACGCGAAGTTCGGCTTCGTGAACGAGGGCGTCAGCGAAAAGTCAACGCACGGCGGGGCGGTATGGAATCAGATGCGCCTGACCTTCCGGGGCTGAAACCTCTTATTTTCTGACAATAATCAGTATAATCTTGTCATGGCGCGCGAAACTGTTGACAGGACGGTATCATGTATGCTATAATTCATTCAGGGCTGATATGCCAATTCTCACTCTGAAAGGGAAACATATGAAAAGAAACATACTGAACATAATAAACTTTCTTCGCGGCGTCGAGCCGAGAAGCGACACGGACCTGCACAAGCCGTTCCTCGAGCAGCTGCGCCTGATGAAGGAAAACAATCTCCGCGGAACCTTCCTTCTCCAGTACGACGCGCTCACCGACCCGTTCTATACCGACATACTGAAGGAGCTTCCGCCGGAGCAGTTTGAGATCGGCGTATGGTTCGAGGTTGTCGAGTCGCTCTGCGCGCCGTGCGGCGTTGAGTGGAAGGGACGCTGGTCGTGGGATTACTGGTCCGAGTTCTCGTTCACCGGCGCTTACACGTTTGATGTGCGCGAGAAGATGGCGGACAAGCTGTTCCATGATTTCAAGGAGGTCTTCGGCTACTATCCGCGCTCTCTCGGCGCGTGGTGCCTTGACGCGCACTCTGTCGACTATATCTCGAAGAATTACGACGTCGACGCGTACTGCAACTGCAAGGATCAGTTCGGTACGGACGGCTACACGCTGATCGGCGGATATTACGGTCAGGCGTATTACCCGAGCCGGAACAACAATCACTGCCCGGCGTCCTCAGAGGAGACACGCATCGACACCCCGGTGTTCAGAATGCTCGGAAGCGACCCGATATATCAGTACGACTGGGGCATGAGTGTAAACGACGGCGCCGATCAGGTGCAGTCCGTCGTCTCTCTCGAGCCAGTATACAACGGCGCGGGCGGCGGCGTTCCGTCGTGGGTCGACTGGTATATGAAAGAGAACTTCAATGGAAAATGCCTGTCCTTCTCCTACGCTCAGGCGGGTCAGGAGAACAGCTTCGGCTGGGACGGGATGAAGAATGGTCTCGAGTATCAGTTCCCGCTATTCTCGCGCCTTGCGAAAGAAAACAAGATCGAGCTCATGACCCTCTCCGAGGCGGGAAGATATTTCCGTTCCACATATAAGGACACCCCGTCGTCTGCCATCGTCTGCGACAGCGACTGGAAGGAGGGTGAGGACCACAAGACGGTATGGTACTGCTCGAAGAACTACCGCGTGAACCTGCTTTCCGATCACGACAGGTTCCGTATCCGCGACGTGTATCTCTTTGACGACCGCTACCATGAGCGCTACCTGACCGAGCTCTGCACGACGCATGATATGTACCTCGACAATCTTCCGGTAATGGACGGGAACACCTTCTCCGGCTCCGGCACCCTCGCTGGCATATTCCCGGCGAAGGACGGCGGGGAAGTCACATTCACCGATATGAAGTACGATGAGCTGTCGTGTGACACCGCGAGAGTGGAATTTCTCGATAATAGAAAGCTCGTCGCAGGATTCACGCTCTCGCCCGACAAGGTGGAGATCGACGGTGACTGTGAATGGGAGTACCGCACAGGCGGGAAAACCAGACTGCCCGTGACGCTGAAGGGAACAAGCGCCGACCGCGCTGACTTTGCCTTCCGTGGGTTTGAGTATTCACTCAAGGTTGAAACCGGACGGTTTGACGGGAGAAAGATTATTCCGCAGGGCGGTAAGATCGTTATAACTAAAGGCTGAAAAGACTAACGGGTATGGCTCATGCGTGATTATTCATCGTTTTCCTCGTTTTCTCAGTTCGCGCGGGGTCATGCCGGTGCTCAACCTGAACGCACGGTTGAATGTCGAAAAGCTTGTGAAACCGCAGTCGAACGCGATCTCGCCGCTGTCATCGGTCAGTTCCCAGCTTTTCATTGACTGAACCAGCATATACTCGGTCAGAGTTCTTATCTCGTCGTCCACAAGCTCGCGGGGCAGAATCGGCGTCTTCGGGAGCTGCCCTTTGAAATACTCGTAAAGGCGTTTGTTGCGCTCGGGATTGAGCAGCATTACAGCCGCCTTTTCGCTGTCTATCGCCAGATATTCATGCAGCTGATACGGAAAAACGATAACGCCGGCTCCTTCTTCGACAACATACCGCGTGCCGTCAATGACGGCTCCGAAGCTCCCTTTCAGCGACAATATCATCTCCGCGTGATAATGCATATGCACACTGAGGTTGCCCTGGCTCAGACAGCCTATCTTATCCCTGCTGTCCTCGTAGAGTATGTCATGGCTTTGACTCATCATGTCACCCCTTTGCAGATTATGGCAAGTATTTGTTTGTTTCTGAGTAGTATTATAGCATATTTTGTGGTATAATTCAAGTACCTTGACAATTATTTCATGAAAGGACACAAACGAAATGAAAAAAATGACAAGTCTTCTTCTGCTCATGGCGATGCTCGCGTCTCTCGCTTCCTGCGGCGGTGAGAAGAAATCAGCGGACGAAACCACGATATCTGACGATACCGGCGCATCCGTGTCTTCGGATGACCCGGGATATGTGTATCCCGAACTCGACTGCGGTGGCGAGGAATTCACTTTCTTGAACCTCGAGCCGACATGGGATATGTACACATATCTTGACCTCGGGTCACAGACCGGCGAGATCATCGACGACTCCGTCTACGACCGCAACCGCGCCCTTGAGGAGCGCTTCGGGTTCAGGCTGAATGTTGTCGAATTCCCGATTGACGAGCTTTTAACCCGAGTCCAGACCACCGTCACCGCCGGCGACGACACCTACGACGCCGCTTATATCCGCGGCAGCGGAATCGCAAGCGCCGTATCGGGCGGTCTCTGCAAGAATCTCTATGAAATCCCCGGGCTCCGCCTTGACAAGCCATGGTGGAATCAGTCGGTCGTGACAGAGGCTTCGCTCGGCAAGAGCGGCGACACGCTCTATTTCGTACAGAGCGACCTCTCGCTGTGCGCGTTCGATCTTGTCTGGTCGATCTTCTTCAACGAGGATATGATGACAGATCTCGGAAAGGATATGCCATACGACATCGTCCGTGCCGGAAAGTGGACGATCGATTCCTTCAACACGATGCTGAAGTGGGGCACGAACCTCAACGGCGACGAGAGCTTCGCGTTCAGCTACGACAACAAGTCGATCTACGGCTTCACGTCGTTCTACCGTATCTGCGACGCTATGATAATCGGCGCGGGCAATAAGTTCACGACAAAGGACTTCAACGGAACTCCGGTGCTCTCGCTTGAGAATGACCGCTTCTACACAACCGCGGAAAAGCTCGCGAAGATCTTCGGAACCGAGGGCGATTACATAGAAGCAAACCAGAACGGCGTCAGCTACGACAAGATCTTCATGGCGGGGCGCGCGCTCTTCTACGGCGGAGAGGTCAAGGCATCGGGAAAATTCCGCGATATGGACGACAATTTCGGCATTATGCCGCTCCCGAAGCTCGATGAATCGCAGGAGAACTACTGCGCGTGGATGAACTATGACACGCCGACTCTGATCGTTCCGTCGACTAACTCGAACCCCGAACGCACAGGGGCGATACTCGACGCGCTCTCATATCTCTCTTATAAGGATGTCCTTTCCGCTTACTATAAAGTCAGGGTTTCTCAGAAGTCGCTGCGCAACGACGACTCTATCGAGATGCTCGGTATCATACGTGACTCGCTTTACTATGACGCGAGTCTGACCTATGGCTGGACGGCGGACCTTACCGGAGCCATACGCACCGCGCTCATTTCCGGAGACAGCGGAGTCGCGTCGATAATCGCCTCTAAAAAAGACGCGGTTGAAAAAAAGATCGCCGAAACCATGAAGACCCTTGAGAAATAGAAGGCTCTCCATTGATAGAGCAGCGGTTTCTCACACCACAGCAACAAAATTAAAACCCATAAATACAGGGAAGGCATCTCCACTCCGGAGATACCTTCCCTCTTCTATTCACGCGTCAGCCTCAAACCCAAGCCCCCACGGCTCATAATCGCTCTTTTCGATCATTTCATACCCCATCCATTTTCCGTCCTTGAACGCGTAAGTGACCATATGTGACTTGACGATCCGGTTGACGTCATGGTAGAACCGCATCGTAACCATCATTTCGTCGCCTTCTCCCCAGACGGCGAAGACTTCGCCTGTGCTCCAGACGCCGCCGCTTTTGCCGCGGGTGTATACGCCGTCGGCATAACTGATGTCTGAGCAGAACTCTGTCAGATCGTCGCAGCCGAACAGCTCCTTCGCGTACTTCTTCATGTCGTCCGCGCTGACCGCTCCGGGCTCATAGCCGTACCGCACGAGGTCTCCGCCCGGACCGGCGTAGTCCTGCGTCTTCCCGCCGCCGTAGTAGTCGCAGATGAACGCCGCCGCGCCGGGGTATTTCTTTCCCTTGCCGTAAAACGGAGTGTCCCATATCCGCGACGCCGCGAAGAAGGCGCGAAGCTCCTTCACCTCTTCCGAGTCCGCGTACTCGTCCGGATAGTCATAGTCGTACTCAAGCACCGCGCCGAGCACCGGATCGTCATTCAGCGTGTAGACGTGCTTTCCGACCGTCACGGCATCTACGCCGGACGCCGTCACGTCGACCTCGAGCTTCATATACGGGTCGTACTTTGCCGTGTCACTGAACGTAAGACTGAACGACGAGACCTTTATCGAGTCATAACCCGGAATGTCGCTGTCGCCAAGAAAGTTCGTCAGAAACTCGTATGCGCTGTCCGAGAACATACCATTCTCATGCGCCGACTTTATCCCGGAAAGGGTCACGGCGGTCTGCTCCGTCTTCTCGTCCGGCACGAAATGCAGTCCGTACGGCTCATATTCCGACCGTTCGACTATCCTGTACCCGAGCCATGTTCTGCCGTTTCCGAAACGGTATTCGACAAGGTGGGACTTCACGATGCTGTTGCAGTCGGCGAAGAAGCGCATACCGACGAGCGTGTGATCCCCGTCCTTATTCACGTACATGACCTTTCCGTTCCAGCCGCCGCCGATGCCGCCCGCCTCGACGTATTTCACACCGTTATTGTCGAATATCAGACCTTCGATACCGAGCGCGTTTATGTCGGTGCAGCCGAACTTCTCCTTCGCGAGTCTGGTGTATTCGTCAAGCGTGAGACTGCCGTCGCCGTAATAATTCGTCAGGAAGTTGTTCATTCCCGGATAGGTGACGCCCTCGCCATATGTCGGCGTGTTCCAGATGAACGAGCCGGAGAGGAAAGCTTTCAGCATCTTCACCTCTTCGACGTCGGCAAAAGAATTGTCGGTATCCTCGTCCGCCCTGAAGCAGTCGGCGCCATCGACCATCTTCCAGTGATACTCACCGTCCGGAAGCGTGTCGAGCGACGAATCCTTCACCGTGAAATCAAACGTGAAATAAAGGTCGTTCCGTGTGTCTGTGACGGTCAGGGTGAACGAAGGAACATCGAAATCGTTGTAGTCGGCGACAGCACTCTTTCCGGAGAGCATATTGTAGAGAAAATTATACGCGTTTTCGGATATCCGTCCGGTGTCAGCCATCTCGCGTACGCCGTCGAGGGTCGTCACAATCTGCTCAGTTCCGTCGCTCTCCGGGTAGTCGTTCTGATACGCCTTTTCTATGCGTATCTGGAGTATCGTGCCTTCCGGCGACTTCATGTACGCCTTGCTCCACTCGGCGAACCACGCGTCGTACTCGGAGCTGTCATCGACGTCCGGCGGCAGATCCTTCTCGTCCTGCGGTTTCATAACGACCGTCAGCTTGTGGAAGTCCTTTATCCCCGTGAGCGTGCAGAGACCGTTTATGAAGTCTGTTCCCGCTTCGTTCCAGACGAGAGCGCCGGAGTAATCCTCGATCATATCGCCGGGTTTCAGACTATAAACGCTGAGATCACTGTCGCCGGACAGCATCACCTCGGACGCCAGCTGATAATCCATGAGCGGCGTATCCATGTCCCATCCGTGGTACACGAGATACACTCCGGGAAGCC
>ERZ808240.5395-NODE-5395-length-10462-cov-3.167099_pt1 | contig 10462 bp, 5 predicted proteins | sample MGYA00521084_ERZ808240 | MGnify/ENA primary metagenome ERZ808240 (study PRJEB31516, sample SAMN03275571) | gut metagenome | biome: mammalia-associated habitat; material: feces | host: Papio cynocephalus | place: Kenya | collected 2012-08-06 ... | reverse complement strand
ATAATCCACTATCTGAAGATATTGTAAAAGGAGATACAACATCTCTTAAAGCTACTAAAGATTTTGTATGTTTAAGATTAAGTTATACTATTGCAGGAGTAGGAGAATTACTTCTACTTCTAGCATCTAATCCAGAGTTACAACATAAAACACCACTTAAGATCAATAAGTTTTTATCAGCTATTAACCAAGCACAACAACAAGGTATTAAAAGATTAGTAGATGAAAAGTCTATAGATAACTGGACTAAGTTATTTTCTAATTCACTTGATACACAAGATGGATTCATGTCTATCTTCCTTAAGAAAAGAGGTAAATATCAAAACATAGAGTATAACAGATTAGCAGTATTAAATTCTCAAGTGTATGATGAATTAAGTAAAGCTGGTAAAGAACCAACTATTCTAGGTGTTAAACTAAGAAATAAAGATGTTACTATATTTAAGTTAATCTTTGAATTCTTAATTAAAGGTATTGAAACTGATGGAACTATCTCTATAGGATCTAATGATAATGATAGTCCTGCATTTATTTCATTATTCAAAATGTATTTGAAAATAATGTCTAGATGTCAAGATATATTAGAAGCATTAGAAGGAGTTAATCCAGAGTTACACGACTCATTAGTTATAGAAGATTTAATAGCTGAATCAGTGTTAGATAACATTGCACAATTTAATAAAGAACTACTTCTTATTCCTAATGATAATGATATCAATAGGAATTTTGTTCAAAAACAAAGAAGTGATATAACTATTCCTAATAATATGTATAACACACAAGCAGCACAACAAGCTATGCAAGCAGCTAATATAAAACAACCTTATCCTACAGATATACAACCAGTGCAACAAACTCAAACTCATAGAGATCCAATGGAAAGAGTAGCATATGATAATTACTTTACTCAACAATCACAGAGTTATCAACCTGCTCAACAACCAACAGAGTTAATACCTGGATATAATGCTAATAACTCGTTGATTCCAGGTTATCAACCTCAAAACAGTTTAATACCTGGTTATCAACCACAGCCTAATTTAATTCCACAATATCAACCATCTATCAATACCGGAACTACATTTACTATTCCAGCAGGAGGAGGATATAACCAATATCAATCTCCTAACCAAGGAATGTATAATCCTAACGCTAGATGGATATAAAATAAGAACTACTACTGGTAGATATATATCTACCAGTAGTTATTTTTAATTTATTTTATTTTTTCTATATCATATTCTTCATTGCTATTTTCAAATTTCTCTATCTTATATTCTATTCCTGCTAGTTTATTTTCATAGTAGGCAATTTGTTTACTAAGATCCTTATCTCTAGAACCTTGTTGTTCTAATTGAAGTTCGTGCACTTTTAATTCTATCATTTCTTTTTTAACTTTAAGTGCTTCATAATTTTGTACTTCTTTATCTACTAACCACATTCTAAAATGATATATTGGATTACCAACAAAGTTTCTAGTAGGTAGATTAACTAGTTTACCTGTATTACTAGCTACTTGTTCTAATAACGCCATATCTTTTTCAATATTTTCTCTTACTTCTATTACTTCATCAGATACATTTTTAACATCTTCTATAGTCTTTTTAAAATTCTTACCATATGCATTCAATAATGAAACATAATTAGCCATGCCTTCTTGTATTCTTTTAAATTTAATCTTAGGTAAATCAGATACAGATTCATCTACTATAATATAGTATAATAAATCTAGTGTATAAGATGTCATAGATGTTAAATCTCTAAGAATAGTAACAACGGCAGCATCTTTCATTTTCATTGCTTTAGAAGTCATAACATCTGGTAAGTCATTAACTAGTTTAACAATTTTACTTTCTTGTTCTGATATTTCTACAAATATAGCTCTAAGTTGTTCTAATGCTTTATAATTATCACTAGCTTTAATATTAGCTGCTCTATATACCATAGGAAGAAATTTATTTTTCTTAACTGCTTCTAAATTTTTAGATTTAATAATAGTATCAAATGCAGGAATAACACTAGCATTAATATGGTTAAATAAATAATCTACATAGCTAATAACTTTATCTTTTTTAAGATTAGTAAAAAAACCTTTAATAGTATCAACAAGACTGGATATCATGGTTATTCTCCTTATATATTAAAATCCAATAGGTTTATTAAGCATTAATGACTTAAAGATATCAGCCATTTCACTACTGTCTTTAGATTTTCTCTTAGATATTGTTTTAAAACTAATATCACTATTACCTCTAATGTCGTTAATTAAAATGTTAACTCTTTCATAATCAGGATCCATAATAGAAACACTTAATGCATGTGTATCTGCTAAGAATCTTTGTTTAGCATTTTCTCTTAATATATCTCCACCTATGTATTTATCTATTTTAATTTTATCTTCAGTACTAATAACTATCATATTATAATTAGCTTCATAACCTTCAATACCACTTTTAGCACCTCTTAGTAATGAAGATTGAACTCTGTTATTAACTAAATCTAAGAGTTTATTTTTATCCTTAAGTTTAACATCTTTATATTGTTTAATAAGATCATTACAGAAAATTAATTCTTTTAATCCTATTGAACCTGCTTTGTATTCATCCCATCTAGCAGAGAATGTTTTATCTCTAGAAGTTGGAGTTAACATATTTAATAACCCTTCTGTAGAAGTTACTATAATATGTGCTTTAATTGTCATAGGTATCTCTATAGTATGTGATACATTGTCTTTATTTGTAACTTTAGCAGAGATAGTTAAATTTCTTTGTAAAATAGAATGCAGAGGATTTTTATCATTATCATCATACTTATTTTTTATGTTTCTACCTTTATTTAGATCATCAGTTTTATTTTTTTCTTTATTTTTATCATCATCTGCTTCATGACTAACTGTAGTTGTCAAATATAAACTATCACTCATTAAGTTTCTATAACTAGCATTTTCCATAGTTGCAATTACAGAAGTAATATCTCCTATTGCCTCACTTAGATATGGAGATGTATTAGTACCTAGTACTCCTATAGCAGTATTAACATCTAAGTCATATCTAGTTGATAGAATTTGAAATGCTTGTGAATAAAAGCTAGCGAATATATCACAATTTAATTCATTAACTTTATCAAATACTTCCACTTCTCTAGCGCTATGAGTAGTTATAATAACTGGAGTAACAATATAAGTTTGTAATAGTTTAGTTAAAGAACCTCTTGTTAGTGCTAATTCTGTTTTTTTGTTATTTAAAAATGTATCCACTACGCCAGTTGCATTTCGTAAATCTTTATTTTTACTAACTACATCTATCGTCTCTGCTACCGCAGCTAATGCTGTAAGTAATCCAGCCATAACAATCCTTTATTTTGGGATAAAATTCAACTAATTTTTCTTATAACCTAGGCTTTCTTCCTTGAAATTATCAATTAGGAGGTCTTAATGTCCGGTTTAAAAGATCTTAATAACAGTGCATTTGCTGTATCTAAGTACATGAGTCAGGTGTTTAATGCTAAGGTTAAAAATGAAAATCAAATAGATATAACTAAATTTGATACATTAGATATGTTCTTTAGATTAGCAACACCTATTGGTAGTTCACAAGCAGCACTTACTAATAATCTATATGGCATTAACCATCAAAACATTCAAGGTACTATACCAGAAGATAGAGACTCACAAGGTTTAGTATTTTTTACTAGACCTTGTTTAAATTTAACTACTGGTAATTTAAGAAATGTAAGACAAATGTCTTCATTACTAACAACTAATCCTAATAGTATACAAAGATATGTTAGATGTATGTTAGATCCACGAACACATCTTAATAGTAGCAATTATAGTAATTATCAAGTACTAACTGACACTGGTAAACTTACTGAGTATGGTGAAAACTTTATAACAAAGAATGATTTTGATACAGATCAAGCAGTGATTCATGCTGCATTACAAGAATTACAATCTAGTGGTAATCCAGCATTAAAAGGAATAAAGAACTATCAAAATTATATTAATCCAACAGTTACTAAATGTCCTTTTGTAGATGAAGAATTAGCATTTATGCCATTGCTTAGTAATACTATTAAAAGTTTAAAAGGATGGCCTGATCCTGTATTACCTAATTTTACTTCTAAAGAAGGTTTAAAAAAAGAACAATGGGGTATAGGAGATGGAAGTTTAGAAATTTATAATAGTTTTGATCTAGATGCACAGTTTAGAAACATTAGAGATAAACCTACTCTTTTTCTATTTGAAACTTGGGTTAGATATATATCTTTAGTATTTGAAGGTATGTTAGATCCTTATTTTGATTTTCTAATTGAAAATGAAATAGATTATAACACTAGAATATATAGATTAGTTCTAGATGAATCTAAAACATTTGTTAAAATGATATCTGCGTGTGGCGCTGCATTTCCTATGGCTATTGGAATAGGTTCTTATTTTGATTATGATAGTTCTCAAAAGTATAATACAGATAATAGAGATCTCTCAATAAGGTTTCAGTGTTTTGGTGCTATGTATAATGATGATATATTAATAAAGGAGTTTAACGAAACAGTTGGTATATTTAATTCTAATATGAAAAAGTTTATGAAAAATCCTAATACTAATCATGGTATGGTAGAAATACCTTATAACTTATTACATTTATTTAATAATAGAGGTTATCCTTATATTGATCCTAATACCATGCAACTTAAATGGTATATTAGCACAGCTAGTAAAACTTATCAAGAAGTAATTAAATATTACGCCAGTTAGGAGGTAAATAACTATGGCTTTTACACCAAGTGATATACAAAGTATTGTATATAATCCTATTAGAATGCAAAAAGAAGTTTTAGATTTAATAAGCAGAGGAACTGATAGTGGAATTACTATTACTAATGCTACTAATCCTTTTATGTTCTTAGTAGAATCAGCTGCTATATTAGCATCTGCTTCTATATTAGAATCTAATTCAGTTATGAGAAAAAAATATCCTATATTAGCAGATAAGGAAGAAGATATCTACCATCATATTCCAACTAGTATACTAGATCAAATCTTTACTACACCTGCAGAAGCTAATCTTTATTTTTATGTTAACCAAGTAGATTTATATAATGTTGGATATAGACCAGATGGAGCTAATTATGTTCAAACTACTATTCCTAATGGAACAACAATTACAGTTAGTGATATACCATTAACTTTACTTAATGATATTAATGTTAAACTATATGATAATGGCGAAATTAATGTAGAACAACAACTTAATTCTACTAATCAATATGCATATGATAATATAGGAACACTTCAAGCTGTTCTTTACCATTCTAAAGATAACACACCTTGGATAAAATTTGTTACAAGAGTTAAACAAATCTCTGTTACTAATGTTAATAAAACTATTCTCTCTTCAGATGGATTTAGTCAAGTTATTCCTATAACAGATGATTACTGTTATTCTTTAGTAAGTTATAAAAATTCTTCTACTGGTAATTCATATAGATCTATTAATATTTCTCTTAATGATGAATATATAGATTCACAATCTTTAACTGCATTTGTAAAGATATATAATAAAAATATCTTAGTAGAAATACCAGATGTATATGTTACAGAAGGATTAATATCTGGTAATGTTAATGTAGATGTTTATAGTTCTAAAGGATATTTAGATGTTCCAATAGATAGATTTAGTACTAATGATTTTAAAATAGTATTAGGTAATACAGGTTCAACTAGATCTAGTGCTACTATTAAAAATATTGGATTAATTTGTAATGCTGCAAGTAAAATACAAGGTGGACGTAATGCTAAAACACTTGATGAATTAAAAAATATAGTTATTAACGAATCAGGTGTTACTAAAAATATTCCTGTTACTTTAAAACAAGTAGAAGGTATGTTAAATAATAATGGATTTAGATTAGTTAATAATTTAGATATTATTACAGCAAGAGAATTTATAGCTATGAAATCATTACCAGATATTACAGATGATATGAAAGAAATAATATTTTCTAATCCAGATGTATTTATTAACACTACAGAAATAGATCTTTCTAAATTAAGTAATAGTAGTTTTATCTATTATAATAATTCTAATTACATAGTTCTAAAATCTAATAGTTTATTTAAAGAAGATAATGGTAAAATATATCCTATAAGTAATGAAGAATATGAAAGTTTAAAAACACAATTTACAGACTCTAAAGTAAAATTATTTAATAACCTTAAAGAAACTAAATATTACTTTAATCCTTATTATTATATTTTAGAAATAGAAGATGAAGTTACTAATGTTAAAATATATGATTTAGATAATCCTGCTATTACTAATCTTAGAATAGATAATAAAAATACTGAAATAGCACCATCTTGTAATATTAATCAATATGCAATAGAAAAATATACTAATGGATATAGATTATATATTTCTTTATCTCCTAATGTAGAGTTTAGTAATCTTAAACCATCTAGTATTAAACTACAACTTAGATTACCTTTATTTAAAGGATTTGGTAATTATTCTTATACAGATGGAATATATTTAGAACAACTTGATGTATATGTATTTTATATTAATACAGATATGGTAATAGACCAAGATGAATATCTTACTATGTCTAATACTGTAGCTCCAGAAGGTGGATTACAAAAATTAGGATTAAATATAGAATGGAATATTTATACTATAACTTCTGATGATTCGGTTGTAGATGATACTAAATTCTTACAAAATGAAATTTATAATCCTAATGATGAACATCAAGTAGTTGTTACTAAAGAATCTATTAGAGTAGAATTAGGTAGTAGACTTAATCATCTTTATTATAATCTTTATTCTGTATATACCACTAAGAAATATAAAACTTATGAAGAAGATCAACCTCTAAAATATGCTTATAATATTTATACAACTGATGCTAATGGTTATCCATTTAGTTGTAATAGATTAGAACTTAACCATGAAATAAAAGCTATTATACAACATCCTAAAGGTGCTACAGTTAGAGATTCTAATAATGAAATAGTTTATAAATTTAAAAAAGGAGATTTTATATTAGATAGTAATGGTAATCCTATTATAGATCAAAAATCTGGTATAGTAAGATATCTAGATGTTTTAATGTTTGAATATGAATATTATTTAGCAGATACAGTTGAATATCAAAATTATTTAGTAGAAATACAAAAAACACTTAAGAGTTATATAGTAGATAATATGACAGAATTTAATAACCAATTATTAGAAAATACCACTGTATATTTTAAACCTTATAACAGCAGTAAGAAAGTTGAAATACTTATTAATAACTCTACAGAGTCTATGGATTATTTAATACAACCTATAGTTACTCTTTATGTAAGTAATAATGTTACATATACTAATACAGAATTAAACAATATGAAAGCTAATATAGGAACTATTATAAATTCTGAATTAGATAATAGTTCAATAAGTTTAGAAAACATTAGATCTAATATTAAATCTAAATTAGGTAGTAATATACTAAGTGTTAAGATAGAAGGTATATCTAATCAAAATGCAGAAATTATAAGTATGAAAGATACTAACAGAAGATTAACTATAGGTAAAGCATTAAGACTAGATGAAAATAATAGTTGTGTTGTAGATTATGATATAACTCTACAAGTTATGAATGTTTAGAAAAAATTATAACTTTATATTATTAAAGTGATATAGTCGTTTTCTATATGTTTTAAGTGTTTAATAAATAACCTAAGAAATGTCATGTTCTTATTGCTTAAGAACGTGTGGAGTTCATATATAACATCTCAATTTGGATGTCCAGAGAGCAATGGTGCTCTCTGGGTGCTTATTTTTCTTTTTTGGCTGAAATCTAAATATAAAGGATATCTTATGACTGCTATAAGCAAAGCATTAGTAGATATTAAAATGCAAATACCTTTAGAAATTTTAAAAATAGGATTCCAAGGTGAGATAGATGCCTTTAACCAAAGAAATTTAATAACTTCACTTGATGATAGAATCATAACTAATGTTATTAAAAAAAGAGTTATGGTAGAAGCTAATCTCTTAGGAGGAGTAACTACTGTTATTCCATTATCAGGATGTGAAATTATACAAACAAGAATGAATGAATTTGTAATTAATGTTCCTAAAAGTAAAACATCTGGTAAATCTATAATTTCAGTTTTATCTTTAATAGCTAACTTAACACATACTAGTGCAACATTAGCACCTTTAGGTTCGGTTAACACTTCTCCTATTTTAACAGCTACTGCTAATATGTATAACAGTATGAAAACTATTAATGTTATTCAAACTTCTAGATTAGAGTTAATAGGAGATAATACTGTTATAGTAGAAGAACCATCAGTTAGTATATTTGCTACTTCATTAAGATGTAATTTAGAATATGATGATAATATGACTATTTCACCTAGATTTATGTTAGCATTTTCAAAAGCATGTGTATTAGCTACTAAGAGTTGGTTATATACTAATTTAATAGTTAAACTAGATCAAGCTAGGTTATATGGTGGTGCTGAATTAAGTGTTATTACAGATATAGTTAATAATTATTCAGATGCAGAAGAACAATATCAAGAGTTCTTAACTACTCAATTACAAAAGATATTATTCATGTCTGATAACAGAAAGATATCAAGATTTATAGCAGCGCAATTAGGCAATACTATTTAAAAAATTCTATAGGTAGACCTTATATAAGGTCTACCTATAGATGGAATATTTTTAATTATCATCTACTATTAAAAATCTATTGAACCATAAGTTAATAATATGTTTAAAATAAGTTGTGTTAGGTTGGACTAAATCTGTTTTAACATTACTTTCAACATCTTCTCCATTAACTACTCTAACTGTAGTAGTTGTAGTAGTTCCTTTATCTTTAGTAATAATCTTTTGGTAGGAATAACAAGCATCTATTAAATATCTAGAAGCTAATTCTACCCATTCGTCAAAATCATTAGTTTCTAATGTATATCTATATCTTAAATAATTTATATTATATTTATCTTCTTTATAATTAATTTCATCTGGTTGTATTTCATATTTAGTTATGAACTCATTTTTAAATTCTTCATTAGCAAACTTAGTACTCCATTCATCATTAGTAATATTACTCCATACTCCATAAGGTAATAAATCTTTCATCATGAAGTATACTATTTCAGTTGGTGTTCTAACTAATGACATAGTATTTTCTGTAAGTGTAGCTTTATTAGCTTGTGATTTAGTATATAAATCATATTCAGCTGCTGTTTGTCTAAAATATACATCTACTTTAACATTTGCATTTCTAACCCATTCTAATGTATTTCTAACATATTTATCACCAGTATAATTCTTAGTAGATTCATTACATACTTCATAGTAGTTTGAGTTAGCTGCTATCCAAGTTGAATCTGCTTTAAATTGTCCTGTTTTATTACCAGCTGCTGCTGTTTGATATTCATAACCAACTTGATCTTTAGTAGTGAAACCAAATAATGCAAAGTTTTCTTTAATCTTACGATATATCTTATACCATTCTAAAGATGTAACAGGTATTCTAGCTTCATAATAGTTAGTTCCACTCTTACTTTGTCTAAACATAAGTTGTCGTTTTTCAGGATTTAAAATATCAAATCTCATAATAGGATAATCTGTATTTTTATATAATAACTCTAAAGGTAAATTATTAAGTTTAATATACGGATTAGGAGCATACATCATAGTTCGACATGATAAACTACCATCATTAGACCATGCGTTATTTATCCAAAAAAATCCATTCCATGAATTACCATAACCCCTATTACTACCATTAAATGTATAACTATCTAAACATTCTATTCCGTTTCTCATATCGTTAAATTCTACATATCTACCATTAGTTAATGAACCATATCCTAATGTAACAAAATTAGTTTCTATTCCTTCTAAATCAGGATGTGTAAAATTATCTCCTGTTTGAGTTCCTACGAAACCACCTGGATTAGTATATTTAGTAGGATTACTATAACCTACATATGTATCATCTATGATTCTATATATTAAATCACATAGCATACTACCTTGTGTAACATTACAATCTATATATTCAGGATTATAATAATTAGCATTATAAACACTAGGTGTAGCTGTAGCTATCATATCTGTTAGTGTAGATTTAAAACATGTAATTGAAATACATGCATACTCTTGATTATTTTTATTTATTGTAGCTGCTATACCATTATCAGTTTTAGTAGGATAATATGGTCTAAATTTAGAATATGGTATATTATCATTAAGATTAGAATTAGGAAAATATAAAATCATACTATTCCAATAGAACATATACCACTTAGTTACTTCTCTTTTAGTAGAAGTAAACCCTATACCTGTCATCATTTCATCTGCGTTAAAAAAGTCACTTGCCTTTACTACACCCAAAAATCCAGTATCTGAATATTTATCATATGTAATTTGTTTACTCTTAGATC
>ERZ808240.5394-NODE-5394-length-10463-cov-11.194946_pt1 | contig 10463 bp, 12 predicted proteins | sample MGYA00521084_ERZ808240 | MGnify/ENA primary metagenome ERZ808240 (study PRJEB31516, sample SAMN03275571) | gut metagenome | biome: mammalia-associated habitat; material: feces | host: Papio cynocephalus | place: Kenya | collected 2012-08-06 ... | reverse complement strand
TGTTTTGCACAACAAATATTTATTTAGAACCCAGATGGGTTCTGAACAGTTACAATTGTCATAAAAATAATTATTTCAAAAAGACCGTCGATGCAACTTAAGCACCAACGGTCTTTAATTTGTGTAAATCTTCAAATTACAGAGTCTGATGCACCTCGCGGATCACAGCATCAGCAAGCTCCGGAGCTTTCGCGGGATCAATGTCATCCGGGAATTCTGCATCAATGGTGGAGGCAGCCGGGCGATAGTTCAGGCGAAGGGCATTTGCCTGAATGTAATCCGTTGCCTTGTTGTAAGTATCCTCTGTAACGCCGTTTAAAGTAATTGTATATAATTTTGCCATAATCTTATCATCCTTTCTTTTACGTTGTGGTTAATGGAAACATTTCCTTGTTTCTGTATATAGTATATCTCTTTTTCTGAAAAAAGAAAATGGAATAAAGTAACAAATATAATAATAGGAATCATTACTATATTTGTGAAATAGTCACATATTACCATAATGAGACATTTGTCAACTGTGTTTTACTCCGCAAAAATGATAAAATAAACCATCAAAAAGCAGTTTGCGAAGGAGGAAAACGCAGTGCTTTTAGTACTTATCATGGGAATCACTCTGGGGACCGGACAGATTCAGACAGAGGAATTGGGGAGGATATTTACGGTCAATGCAATTGCAGTCTGTAAATTATTGCTTTTGATCTTCGGGGTATTGTTTTAAAAAAGTCTGATCGTATGGATCCTGGGACTGATCAAACCGGCGAATCACAGAGCCAGGTCCGTGCTCTCTCTGTTATCCAGTCTGACAAAATATATTGCGTTTCTGGTGATTCTGTGCGCAGGACTGACGATTCTCGGAGTTAACATGACTACCATCATTGCCAGTGTCGGAGTATTGGCTTTGATCGTCGGCTTCAGCGCGGAGAGCCTGATCGCGGATGTGGTGACAGGAACTTTTATGCTGCTGGAGAATCAGTATAATGTGGGAGACATCGTGGAGGTGAACGGTTTCCGCGGAACTGTGACGAGCATCGGCATCCGTACCACCTGTATCACGGATACCGGTGACAATGTAAAAATCATCAACAATTCCGAGATGAAAAATATTCTGAACCGTTCCGACAATTATTCCAAGGCGGTCTGCGATATCAGCATCCCCTATGAAACGGATATTGAAAAGCTGGAAAGTGAATTGCCGAAGCTTTTGGAGACAATTTATAAGGCGCATGAGGACACCATGAAAAAGACACCGGTGTATGTAGGGGTGCAGGCATTGCAGGATTCCGGAATATTGCTCCGATTCGTGGTGGAAGTTTCGGAGAAAAATATTTATTCCGGTATGCGCATTCTGAATCACGATCTGCTGCTGGGCTTCCGGAAGCTGGGTGTGGAGTGCCCCTTCCCGCAGCTGGATGTGCATAATAAATAATGGGTGGATCCGGTAATAACAGAGAAAATGAAGATCAAAGAAGATCATAAAGATCATAGGAAAAATAAAATGCAGAAACAGGAAAACAATATACTGCCGGAATACCAGATACTCCCGCCGGATTCCATAGCCCCAGAATATCCGCCGTTGCCGGACGAATATCTGCAGAGCAAACAACCTGTGGAAAAAGGGGTACCGAAACCTTGTGAAAGTAGAAAGCGAAAAGTAATGCGCATACTCTGTATGCTGGCGGCTTGTGTACTGCTTGGTTGCGGCGTGTATGGAACTGAGGCAGATCAGACGAAAATATCGGCACAGACAACGGAGGAGGTGCAGGTACCTGATGAAAACGGAGAGAATCGGGACAGCAGGGAAAATGACCATGTACAGTCCGTGATAACAGAGACAGAAACAGACGTCGCAATAGCAGAAACGTCAGAACCTATCGAAGAACAGTATCCTCTGGAAGGCGGCATCTTATATTACAAGATATATAATGAGACTCACCTGGCCAACCCCACTGCTGATGCCTGGGAGCGTATCCTGGAAGAAGGAGAAATTTCCATAGAACAGCTCCTTGCCGGAGAAGTGATCGCTCTGCCGCAGCCGGAGACACCGGAAGGCTTTGCATTTCTGGGATGGGCGGCACATTTCCCGGGAGAGAAGGATACCTACCCGAAGTGGAGTCTGCTTACGGAAAGCTTTACCGCAGAGGATGCATTCAGAATCAAACCGGATGAGGAAGGCAACCGCAGTGTGGATATCCACGCGGTGTGGAGCTCGCAGGATCCTGCTGCCTGGCAGATGGTAATGGTATTGGATGCCAATGGAGGAATCATTGAGGGACAGACATCACAGACCTACAATGCACTGACACCGAAATACTCCGGAGGAACGGTATATCTGTGTGGATATCCGACCCCGGAACGGGAAGGGTATCATTTTACCGGTTGGTATCTCACAACGGATGAGGGAGACATACGGGTGGAGACGCTGCCTGCATCCCACTTTTTTGCACAAAAGGGCGGAGAACCGGACTATAGCACTCCTCTGGAACTGCACCTGATGGCAGGCTGGGAGAAAAGCGAAGAAAAGGGGAACTAAAGGTTGTTTTTCTGTGTGGGAAAAATTATAATAAGACTAATGGATCACACACAGAAAGAGGACCCCAAATGGAAGAACAGGGAAAAAAGGAAAGTACGGTGCTCCCGGAACCTGCGGAGATCACGGTGAAAAATCCAAGAATCGGTAAAGTACGCAAGCTGGAAGAGGAAGTAAGACGCCAAAATGAGTTGGAGCAGCTTCGAACCAAACGCATCCGTAAGGAGCAGGAATATATTGAACAGATGAGCAAGGCGGTGGAAGACCACCTGCGCAACACCAGAGAGGAACAGCGGTATAACGAGGAGTTTGAACGTCTGATCCGCAAGGATGTCTACCAGATGCACGGCATCAGTGAGGACAAGCTGCAGGGGATGACGGAGTATCGCAATGCTCTGTATCAGGGAACGGCGTTCGGCATGTTTTTCTTGTCTCTGATCTTGACCGGAATCTGTGGATATCTCCATGGCTTCGGTTCGGAATTATGTATTTTCATGGCTTTTTATACAGCCATTGAGGGGACGTTGCTGAACAATGGGAAGAGGCAGCATGCATTATTGGATGTCCTGACGAGAATTCTGTATCTGCTCTTATTCCCGGCGATGCTGATCGTGTTTGTGTGCTATGAACTGGGATTTACGGTGTATGCCCTTATCGTACCGGCGCTCACGATAGCCGGAGTGGTGCTTCTGATGCTGGGAGCGGTGTCCTACTTCCTGTATGACCCGTACCGCCTGGATCGTAAAAATCATAAAAAGGCGAACCATTACATCCGTGACATCGAAAAAGCTGCCATCAAGGAAGTGGAACTGGAAGAAAAAGCGCAGGCGAAGCAGGCGAAAAAGCAGGAAAAGCTGGAATTAAAAGAAGAAGCCAGACAGAAGCGTGCAGCGGAGAGAAGAGAATGGAAAAAGCGGATAAAGGAGATCTTCTCCGGCTGGAAGGAAAAGATCCGCAAAGTGCTTCCGAAGAAAAAAGTCGATATGGTCACGGAAACTACGCCGCAGACAGAAGAGACCGGAAAGACAGAAGGCGGCGAGACAACAAACGGCGAGACAACAAACGGGGAGACAACAAACGGGGAGGAAGCATAATGGCATATTATCTGATTGATTTTGAAAATGTAAAAAGCCGTGGCATGGAAGGTGTGGAGCTTCTGACGGAGGAAGATGCCGTCTGTATTTTCTACAGCGACAATGCCGACAGCATGACCTTTGATTTGCATCGGAAGTTGAACGAGACGAAGGCGAAGATCATCTACCACAAGGTAGCGGTGGGAACCAAGAATGCACTGGATTTCCAGCTGGCGACATATTTAGGGTACCTGATCTGCGAGCAGCAGAGGGAAGGGATCCATCCGGATTATTTTATCGTGACCAAGGACAACGGCTTCACCAGTCTGATGGTGTACTGGAAGGCACAGGGAGTTCCAGTGCGTATCATCCGTAACCTTTTATGGGGGAAGAATCCCGTGCCTGAGCAGAATCTGTTAGCAGAGGAAGAGACGGAGACAGAACAGAAATTGCCGGAGGAGACAATCCAGGAACCGGCACAAGAACAGCAGCCGGAAGAACCGGTTGCTGTTACGGAAGAAGTGACTGCGACAGAAGAGAACAAAGAACCTGCGCAACCGGAGATGGTAGAAGAGACACCGGAGTCCGTACAGCCCAAGCAGGTGGAAGAGCCCGCAAAACCCGCAAAGAAGCCTGCAAAGAAAAAGAAGAAGCCCGCGGAGGAGACGGATGAACTGACCGTGGCGGTAGAAAAAGTACTGACCGACCAGACTATTGTCCCCCAGGTTGTAAAATTTATCCGCCAGTACAAGACCAAACAGGGGATCAACAATGCCCTGAATAAAGAGTTCAAGGACAGCAAGCGCACCAGCGAGATCTATTCAGCCATCAAGCCCCTGATTGCTGATAAAAAGGGGAAATGATAAAAAAGATCAAAAGAGGCAGCATAATTAATTTATCGGATTTTGTGATTTTCCGGTAGAAAAGAAAGATAAGATATGCTAGAATAGGGAGCGGTCAAGGAGCGAAATGCTTTTTGACCGTTCTTTGACTGTAAAGACGTTTCAAAAAACTATTGATTATAGAAAGAAGTCATACGTGATGAAACAGAACATGCAGGATCTGACGGAAGGATCCTTAGGGAAGAAAATACTGATCTTCAGCGTGCCGCTGATGTTATCCAATCTGCTGCAGGTGCTTTTCAATATGGCGGATATTGCGGTGATCGGACAGTTCGCGGGATCTCTGTCTCTGGGGTCAGTGGGTTCCACGGCGACACTGGTTACTATGTTCACCGGATTCCTCATCGGTCTGTCCGGCGGTATCAATGTATTAACGGCATTATATTACGGAGCAAAGGATAAGGACAGTCTGTCGAAGACCATCCATTCCGCAGCACTGGTCAGCCTGATCATGGGCATATTGTTATTAGTGCTGGGTGTGGGCTTGTCCGAGTGGATGCTGACGGCATTGAAGACGAAAGAAGAACTGTTGGACAAAGCGGTATTGTATCTGCGGATCTATTACCTGGGAATGCCGGCACTGGCAATCTATAATTTCGGTAATGCGGTGTACAGTGCAGTGGGCAATACGAAAAAGCCTTTGTATTATCTGGGATTTTCCGGAGTATTGAATATTATCTTAAATCTGTTCTTCGTTATTGTCTGTCGGATGGATGTAGCGGGAGTGGCACTGGCCAGTATTATATCCCAGTATGTGTCCGCTGTGTTGATTTTGCAGGCACTGCTTCGAAGCAAAGACACATATGCCCTGCATCCGGGAAAACTGCGGGTGGATCCGGAACTTACGAAGGATATTCTGAAGCTGGGAATGCCTTCCGGATTGCAGAATGTAATCTTCCAGTTTGCCAACAGCTTTGTGCAGATGGGTGTGAACTCCTTCGATGCCACGATGGTGGCGGGCAACTCCGCAGCCACCAATGCAGATGCCATGGTATACGATGTCATGGCGGCATTCTACACCGCCTGCGGCAGCTTTATGGGGCAGAATTACGGCGCCGGCAAAAAGAAAAGAGTGCGGAACAGTTACCTCATCAGTCTGGCGTATTCCTTCGGCATCGGTCTGATTCTGGGACTCTCCCTGGTATTTTTCGGAAGACCGTTTTTGTCTCTGTTTACCAGAGATGCGGCAGTTATGGATGCCGGAATGTATCGTCTGACGATTATGGGCTTTTCTTATTGTATCTCGGCATTTATGGACTGTACCATTGCGGCAGCCAGAGCCATGGGCAAAAGCATTGCCCCGATGTTTATCGTCATCATGGGATCCTGCGTATTCCGTGTGATCTGGGTTTATATGGTATTTGCATATTTTCATACGATTCCGTCCCTGTATCTGCTGTATGTCTTCTCCTGGAGCATCACGGCAGTGGCGGAGATTCTTTATTTTATACGGATCTACAAACAGAAAATGGCTCTCCTGTCGTAAGACAGAGGAGCCATTTTGCGTATACGATGAGCTGCCTTGCTCAATGGTGTATGGAGTTATGCGGCTTCGGCCTCTGCGGAAACGTTAGCCTTAGGGTAGCGTACTGGAAGCAGATGAGCGCGTTCCAGTGCCACATAGATGGTAGGAAGTAAAATCAGCTGGATGACAATACCGGGGAGACAGGATACGAAATATCCGGTAGCCCAGGCAGACCAGCTGTAGGAGCCGCCGGCGAAGATCAGTGCACGCAGGATACCGGTGATAACACGGCCGCCCAGCATGGCGATGACCAGAGCGGCATACAGGTCGATTACCAGCTTACCGCTGCGGAGAAACTGCATGACCAGACCGCTGATCAGACCGTAGAGACCTAACTCGATCATCATGACGGGCATATATCCGAAGGCAGGCATGCCGGTGAGCATGCTGGATACGAAGGGACCTAAAATACCACAGACAAGACCATAGGGAACCCCGCATACCAGACCGCATAGCAGTACAGGCAGATGCATGGGAGAGAACAGGACACCACCCTTAGGGATAGCATGCAGAGTCATGGGCAGTACCACACATAAGGCAACACACAGAGCAGAGATGATACTCTTGTTTACAACCGTTAATTTTTTCATGGAAATAAAACCTCCTGATAAGATATATAACTGTCCAGAGCTTTTATTCGCAAAAACGCCTCTCCGAGGCTTTATTTTTTGCTCATTGAAGTGGCTTCGCCAAATAAATATTGCCATATATTCTTACGAATGCAAGCATTCGACAAACATGTGACAATATTTAATGGCTCTGGACAGTAGCAAAAAAAAGCCAGAACGGCATAGATCCCCTTCTGGGGTAATATGCCTTCTGGCGTTAAGCTCCTTCCTGAAGCATAATTCATAATAACGGGTAGGCAATTTTTTGTCAAGATAAATTGCAAAAAAACATCTGCCATGCTATCATGGAACATGTATGTATCATTTTTACAGGAGTAAGGTTATGCGTATTATGGTAATGGACGGTCAGGGCGGAGGCGTAGGCAGAAGCCTGCTGGAGGCATTAAAGGAGCGTTTCCCCGAGACGGAGCTGATCGCTGTGGGAACCAACGCCACAGCCACGGCGAATATGATGAAGAGCGGCGTGACAAGCGGAGCCACCGGAGAGAACGCTGTGGTATATAACAGTACGAGAGCGGATGTGATCGTAGGACCCGTGGGAATCGTTATGGCGGATGCCATGTTAGGAGAGATTACCCCCACGATGGCAGCGGCAGTGGCTTCCAATGATGCGAAGCTGATCCTGATTCCCATGAGCAAATGTCATGCCACCATAGTGGGAATCGAAAGCAGACGCCTGGGAGAATATATTGCGGAGGCTGTGGATGAGATTGCGAAGATTTTTTGATGATCTGGCAGAAGAATTACGCACACTCCCGGCGGAGGTACGTATTATAGCCATTGACGGAAGATGCGCCGCCGGGAAGACGACACTGGCGGCAAGACTTGCCAAGGAACTGGGCGGAGATGTGATCCATATGGATGATTTCTTCCTGCCGCCTGCACTTCGGACACCGGAACGAAGAAGCGAGCCCGGAGGAAATGTGCACTATGAACGATTTTTAACGGAAGTGATCCCACATCTTGCATCCGGCACCCCTTTTTCCTACCGAAGATTTGACTGTTCCCGGATGGCTCTGGGAGAAGAGATTCCGGTGAAAAATGACGGTTATGTATTCGTGGAGGGAGCCTACAGCTGCCATCCGGTGTTTGGGGACTATATGAACCGGCGGGTATTTCTGGATATTGACGTAAAGACCCAGGAAGAACGGATCCGCAAGCGGAACGGTGAGGACAGATTACAGGACTTCCTGCAACTGTGGATTCCGCTGGAAAACGCATATTTTCAGGAATTTTCCCCGTGGGAAAAAGCAGACTACATCAAAGTCGGGGGCTTTTGATCCCGACATCATTTTATAGAGGAATAGACGAAAGGCGGGACAGATGCTGCATCAGTTTTACCCGGATTATGAGGCGGATTCCGCCTATGGCATAGATTACAAAACATTATATGAAAAAGGTTACCGCGGAATTATTTTTGATATCGATAATACCCTGGTACCTCACGGAGCACCGGCAACGCCGCAGGCAATCGAATTTTTCGGCAGATTGCGGGAACTGGGATTTCATACACTTCTATTATCGAATAACAAGGAACCCCGGGTGAAAAGCTTTGCGGACGCGGTAGGAGCTTCTTATATTTATAAGGCAGGCAAGCCTGGAAGAGACGGTTATCTGCGTGCTATGGAACGGATGCATACCACGAAGGATACCACACTTTTTGTGGGAGACCAGCTGTTCACCGATGTGTGGGGCGCGAAAAAATGCGGCATTGTGACTTACCTGACGAAGCCCATTCATCCCAAAGAAGAGATCCAGATCGTACTGAAGAGATATTTAGAAAAAATTGTGCTGTTTTTCTACCATAGAGAATGCCGCCGGAAAGGAAACAAACATGCTGAATGATATCAATGGTTATACCAGAACCTGTGGATTGATCGGGAACCCGGTGGAGCACACCCTGTCGCCGGTGATTCATAACACCCTGTCCATGGTGCTGGGGGAGAATCTGGCATATGTTCCGTTTCATGTGGAGAACGGAAGACTGGAGGATGCTGTAAAGGGAGCCTTTGCCCTGAATCTGTTAGGATTAAATGTAACTGTACCGTACAAGAGCGACGTGATCCCGTACCTTACGGATATCGATCCGCTGGCAGAGAATATCGGAGCGGTGAATACTCTGGTACGGACCAAGACAGGCTATAAGGGATACAACACCGATATGCCGGGACTGTACCGCGCCATGTGTGAGGACGGTGTAAAGGTGAAGGGAGAAAAAGTCCTGATCCTGGGTGCCGGCGGTGTGGCGAGAGCCGTAGCCATGCTGCTGTTGGACAAGGGAGCAAAAGAAGCCATCATTCTCAACCGTACGGTGCAGAAAGCACAGAATGTGGCGGACGAAGTCAATCGTATCGCCGGTAGGAAATTTGCCAAAGCCATGCCCATCGATGCGTATGACACACTTCCGGCAGGAAAACGATATCTTGCAATACAGGCCACCAGTGTGGGCATGTATCCGAACTGCGATGCGGCGGTGATCGAGAATCCTGCATTTTATGAAAAAGTCCATACCGGTTACGATCTGATATTCAATCCGCCGAAGACCCGCTTTATGGAACTGGTGGAGGCACAGGGCGGCAAGGCCTACAACGGAGCGAAGATGCTGTTATATCAGGGAATTATTGCGTTTGAACTGTGGACAGGCTGTGAGATCGAATCGTGGCTGGCAGACAAAGTCTACGAACGGATGCAGGAAGCGAAAAAGACAGAGGACGGAAAATAAGAATGAAACACAAGCGCAAGAATATCGTCCTGATCGGTTTTATGGGATCGGGGAAGACCACACTGGGATTAAAACTGTCCTATCTGCTGCGGATGCCGGTGGAAGATACGGACAAAATGATTGAGAGACAGGAAGGCAGGAGCATTTCGGAGATTTTTGCGGATGACGGGGAAGCCTATTTCCGGGAACTGGAGACAGAAGTCTTACGCAAATGCGGCAGCCAGAAATACGAGCGCATCCTGTCCGTGGGCGGAGGAACTCCGGTGAATCCGGAGAACCGTCCGCTACTGCATCAGTGCGGAACGGTGGTATACTTAAGAGTGTCCCCGGAAGTGGTCTATGAGAGACTGAAAAACGATGCCACAAGACCTTTGCTGCAGTGTGAGGATCCACTGGGAAGAATCCGGGAACTGTTAGAAGTACGGGACAAGATCTATACGGAATGTGCGGATATCATCCTGGATGCAAATAAGGGGCATTCCGATGAACTGGCGGAGGAACTGCAGCTGCAGCTTCGTAAGCTGAAAGAAGCACCGAAGAAAAAGGAGCGTGAGAATAAAATGAAGATTTTAGTGATCAACGGACCGAACCTGAATTTCCTGGGAATCCGGGAGAAGAAGATCTACGGCACACAGGATTATCAGTATCTGTTAGACCTGATCGCCCAAAGGGCAAAGGAGACCGGGGATGAGATCCAAGTATTCCAGAGCAACCATGAAGGCGCCATCATCGACAGGATCCAGGAAGCGTATTTTGATGGGACGAAGGGTATTGTAATCAATCCCGGAGCCTATACCCATTACAGTTATGCCATCCGGGATGCGCTGGCAAGTGTGGAAATTCCGAAGGTGGAAGTCCATATTTCCGATATTACCAGCAGGGAAGAATTCCGCAAGATTTCCGTGACTGCACCGGTATGCAATAAGCAGATCTACGGTCAGGGACTGGACGGATATCTGCAGGCAATTGATTTCTTGAGAGAAATTTGAAAAAATTTTCAAAAGTAGTTGAAATGTGCATGTTTTTATATTCCCATCTTCGACACTTAAAGAAAAGTATAGTGGCAGAATCCTTTGATTTTA
>ERZ808240.5393-NODE-5393-length-10464-cov-3.040254_pt1 | contig 10464 bp, 8 predicted proteins | sample MGYA00521084_ERZ808240 | MGnify/ENA primary metagenome ERZ808240 (study PRJEB31516, sample SAMN03275571) | gut metagenome | biome: mammalia-associated habitat; material: feces | host: Papio cynocephalus | place: Kenya | collected 2012-08-06 ... | reverse complement strand
GAATTGGTGCTGACTGCCGGCTCGGTGGAGATCATTCGCGACCAGAAAACGGTCATGCGGCGTGTGCCGGTGGTGCGGGAGAAGCTGGCGGCTCCGGTGGGAACAAAAGATCCCACGCTGTCCGCGGCGGACAACGACCTGTTTCAGAAGCTGCGGCAGCTGCGGGCGGCACAGGCAAAGCACGAGGGGATTCCGCCGTATTTTATCTTTTCCGATGCCACGCTGCGGGACATGTGCCGGAAAAAGCCTCAGAATCTCAGTGAGATGCGGCAGGTTTCCGGTGTGGGTGTCATCAAGGCACAGAAGTACGGGAAAATGTTTCTGGAGGAGTTGCAGCAGTTTCTGGCTGGGGTACAGCAGTGAGTGGACGGTACTCTACAGATTTGTATAAGCGTGAACTCTAGCGTACAAATAAAAACGAATGCCCCGCACGGATTGATTTCCCGTGCGGGGCATGTTCTTTTTGTCCGATGCATATGCTTCCTTAGGGAAACACTGCATAAAGCTTTGTGCGGTGTTGCCTGAAAATCAGGTGACAGCCCATGTGATGTTGCCTTGAAGGAGGCATACAGATGCGAAAACGCAGTGTAATTCGGGATACCATTCAAATGACCGTGATACAATTTTTTCTGGAGTGTCTGGCGTTGTGGTTCAACGCGTGGATGACGCGGCGTGTGGGGGCGGCAACGGTGGGAACGCTGGCACTGGCAGGTTCTTTTTTCAACCTTGCCGCAATGGTCGCCGGCGGAAATGCCATGCTCTGTGCCAGTCGTTTTGTGTCCGAGGAACTGGGAAAGCCCTGCGGCTGTCCGGCACGTGTCCTGCGGCATGGTATCAGCTTTTGTATGCTGCTGTCCCTGCCGGTGACAGCGGGTGTCTGCATATTTGCCCAACCTCTAAGTCAGCAGTTTTTGCAGAGCAATTCCATGGCACATGCGGTGCAGCTGATGGCACTGCTTCTGCCGCTGGGCAGTCTGAGTGCCTGCCTGAAAGGCTACTTCAACGCGGTGTGCCGCGTGACAGTGACAGCCGCCTGCGATGTGGCGGAATTTCTGCTCCGTGCGGGAATCCTCGCCGGACTGCTCCTGTGGCGTGGGGACACCAGACCGGAACAGGTCTGCACGGATCTGGTGTGCAGCATGGCGTGCGGCACACTGTTTACGGCGGTCACGCTGACAGTGCTGTACTTTCAGAAGCGGGAACCCTGCGGCGGAACGTGCAGCCTGTCCCTGTGGCGGTATATCCGTCTGGCGGTTCCTGTGGCAGTGGGCGGCTGTCTGACTGCCGGACTTAGCACTGCCAATGATGCCCTGATTCCCGTGACACTGCGGCAGTTCGGGGACAGTGCCAGCAATGCCCTCCGGCAGTTTGGCATTTTTGAGGGCATTGTGATTCCGGTGCTGTTTTTTCCGTCCACCATTCTCTGTGCCCTGTCCGGAATCCTGATTCCGGAAGTCGCCCGTGCCAATGCCGCCGGCAATCGGGGACGTGTCTGTCGGCTGACGGAACGGGTGATCGCACTGACGCTGATTTTTGCGGTGTTGATCAGTGCAGTTCTGCTGAAATTCGGCGGTGTGATCGGGCAGTGCATGGACGGCGGAGAACTGTCGGGGAAGATGATTCGGATTCTGGCACCGGTGGTACCGTTTATCTATCTGGAAATCGTGCTGGAAGCACTGATCAAAGGCATGGGTAAGCAGAATTTTTCTTCCCTGAACTATCTGGCGGAGTACGTGATCCGCATTTGCGTGGTGCTGGTCTGCATTCCGCTGTTCGGATTTTACGGCATTGTGGCATCGTACTATACCAGCAACGTGTTCGGAAACTGCAATCGTCTGCGTATGGCAGTAAAAACGGCAAACCTCCGGTTCCGATTCGGAAAGCTTATCGGAAAGCCGGTGTTTGCCGCGGGATTTTCGTTTACGGCAGCTTCTCTGCCGGAATGGTTCTGTCCGACCTTGCGGGAAACGCCGCAGGGAATCGTGCTGTTTCTGGGAATCGCTCTGGGGCTGTATGGGCTGGTGTTCTGGCTGCTGCGGGAAAAAGATGAACAGGTGACCGGAATGTGTTTAGGAAACACTGCATAAAGTCCGCCTGACGGCTTTATGCAGTATTTCCTTTACCGGTGCTGCATTGAGTTGTGTGAACGCAGCAGCGTGTGCATGGTGTGGTGGTGCTGGTGACTTTCCCCGTGCATGCCGTGAAAGTGCGGGTGGCTGTGGGTAATGGTGTGGGTGTGTGTCACGCCGTCATGGGTGTGCGTGAACGTGTGGGTGTGGGAATGGGTGTGCTCCGTTTGCAGCGTGTCCAGAACCACCAGAACGGAACCCAGCAGCATTACCGCCAGTGCCAGAAAATACTGTACTGTCAGGGCATCGTGCCAGATGATGCAGGAGAGTGCTGTGCCGATAAAAGGGGCAATGGCATAGTAGGCACTGGTCTTGGCGGCTCCGAGGGTGTTCTGGGAACGGACGTAGCAGAAAATGCTCAGCCCGTAGGCAACAAACCCCAGAAGCAGTGCCGCCGCAGCAGTGTGCAGTTTGGGGAACGGCTCGCCGATACACAGGGCAATGAGAAACGAACCCAGTCCGGAAAAGATGCCCTTGAGAAAGACGATCTCGAAAGTACTTTTGTCGGAAATATTGCGGGTGCAGTTGTTCTCTAGTCCCCAGCAGGCTGCTGCCGCCAACACCAGCAGAGAGCCTTTGGAAAAGTGCAGGCTGGACATATCTTCGAAAGACAAAATGCCGCTGGACAGGGTAATCAGCAGAATGGCAGCCCACAGCCGCTTGGAAACCTTTTCCCGAAAGAGCAGCAGGGCGATCAGCGTAGTGGCAACGATTTCGAAGTTGCCCAGCAGAGAGGCATTTGCAGAAGATGCACTTTTCAGCCCCAGCATCAGCAGAATCGGTGCGGCAATGTCCAGCAAGATCATGCCGAGGGTATAGGGCAGGTCTTTGCGTGTCAGTTTTTTCTCGCCGCGGTGGCTTTTGGGGTTGATGCAGTACAGCAGTCCGATGCCGATGCCGGCACCAAAATACAGCAGCGATGCCAGAAATGTAGGGCTGATTTCCTCCAGCAGCAGCTTCGAAACCGGAACGTTTATCGCGTAAAATGCCGCCGCCAGAACGGCAAGCAGAATGGCTGTGGTCTTTTTGTGTTGCATGATCGGTTTCCCCTTTCAAATTCCCAAAATCGTAAACACCGCGTGATCCCGAAACGTATCTTCTGCCCATTCGTTCACTTCCAGTGCGACCAGTTCCGCACCGCCGCCCTGTGCCAAGGCTCGTTGCAAGATACACTGCCACTGTGCCCAATTGACAACGGTGATGCCGTATCGGTCATACGCGGGCAGCATTTCCTGCAAGACTTTTCCGAAACCGGAACGCTGTAGAATGTTATCGTGCAGCAAAAGCGAATCGGAACTCCAGTGGCTGGAGCCTTGCCGGAAGCTGCCCTTCCGGAATTCGTGATAGCAGGTCCCCACCCGCTGGAACACGGTACAGCAGTATCTCATTGGGATTTCTCCGCGATGATGTCCGCCAGCTGAAAGGGTACGACCTGCTGCAAGCCGTCCAACGATAGTTCCAGCTGGTGTCCGATTTTGCCGGCACTGCACAAAATCGTAGGGAAATTCTGTGCGGATTCATGAATGGTAGTGCGGAACAGTTTTTTCATGCCGATAGGGGAACAGCCGCCGTGAATGTATCCGGTCAGGGCAAGCAGATCCTTGGATTTGCACATGGAGATCGCCTTTTCTCCCACTGCGGCAGCCGCCTTTTTCAAGTCCAGTTCTTCCGCCACCGGCACCAGAAAAACGTAGTGTTCGCCGGACTTTGCCACGGTGACCAGCGTTTTGAATACCTGTTCCGGATTCTGTCCCAGTGCAGCCGCCAGCTCTACGCCAGTATGCTGTCCGGTTGCCTGTTCCCAGCTGCGGTGTACATAGGGGACTTTCGCCTTGTCCAGCATGCGGATCGCATTGGTTTTGATGACTTTTTCTTTTGCCATAACCGTTATTCTCCTTTGAGTGTTACGATGGTGTAGGGGTGATGCAGGGCGGTTGTCAGCTTGTCAAAGACATCGCTGGTCTGCATGCGGATCGTTGAAGTGTTTATGCAGGGGTGACAGCCGAAAGTGGCTTCTTCCAGCAGGTCGCGGTCTACGAGAAGCTGAACGCGTTTTTCGGTGTCATGCATCAGCCCGAAGATCGTGGCAGAGCCGGGAGTCAGTTGCAGCAGCTGTTCCATGGCATCTTCTGATGCAAAGGAAAGTCTGGCACAGCCCAGCTGGCTGGTGATCTCCTTGGTGCGAAACGGCTTGTCGGCGGGCATGAGCAGCAGATAGAAGTTCGTTTTCTGCCGGTTGCAGAGAAACAGGTTCTTGCAAATAGGCGTTTGCAGTGCCGCAGAAATACTTTCGCAGGCTTCCATGGTAAAAGCTGCTGCATGGTCAGCCCGTACAAAGGGAATGTTGAGCCGTTCCAGTAAGTCGTATACGGCGATCTCTTTTGGCAGTCTGCCGCTTTCGTCTGCGGGCCTGCCGTTTTGGATTTCCATTTCAGAATTACCCTCCTGTCAAAAAAGCACATTGACTATGCCTGATGCCGTCAATGTGCTTTTGTTTCGTTTAAGCAGCGATGCTGCCTTGATATATTTGTGAAATTACAGGCTGAACATGATCTCGTTCATGATTGCTTCCAGCATTTCCTGACGGCCGCTGGTCAGAGAAGCGGTCACTTCGCCCTTTTCCAGAGCATACTTTTCCAGATCTGCCATGGTTGCCTTGCCGGAGATGATGTCTGCACCGATGCCGGTATTCCAGCTTGCATAGCGGTCTTCTACGAACTTGTCGATTCTGCCGTCGGTGATCAGCTTGTCAGCGATACGCAGGCCCAGTGCAAAAGTATCCATACCTGCAATGTAGCTGTGGAAGATGTCTTCCAGTTCGAAGGAGCCGCGTCTTGCCTTGGCATCGAAGTTCAGACCGCCGTTGGTGAAGCCGCCTGCCTTCAGTACTTCGTACATGCACAGTGCTGCATCATAGACGTTGGTCGGGAACTGGTCGGTATCCCAGCCCAGCAGCGGATCGCCCTGATTGGCATCGATGGAACCGAACATGCCGTTGGTTCTTGCCACACGCAGTTCGTGCTGGAAGGTGTGCTGTGCCAGTGTTGCGTGGTTTGCTTCGATATTCAGCTTGAAGTCCTTGTCCAGACCATACTTCTGCAGGAAGCCGATAACGGTTGCAGAGTCGAAGTCGTACTGGTGCTTGGTGGGTTCCTTCGGCTTCGGTTCTACATAGAAGTCGCCGGTGAATCCGATGCTTCTTGCATAGTCTACAGCCAGATGCATCAGGCGAGCCATGTTGTCCAGTTCCAGTCCCATGTTGGTGTTCAGCAGGGTTTCATAGCCCTCACGGCCGCCCCAGAATACATAGCCCTGACCACCCAGCTTTACAGTGGCATCAATGGCACTCTTGATCTGTGCAGCAGCGTATGCGAAAACGTCTGCACTGGGGGAAGTGCCTGCACCGTGCATATAACGCGGGTGATCGAAGCACTTTGCGGTGCCCCACAGCAGCTTCTTGCCGGTAGCGTCCTGCTTTTCCTTGCACAGGTCAACGATAGCTCTCAGCTTTTCGTTGGTTTCGCCCAGACTGCCGTATTCCGGAGAGAGATCTCTGTCGTGGAAGCAGTAGTAGTCAATGCTCAGCTTGTCCATGATCTCGAAAGCAGCTTCTACCTTTGCCTTTGCACGTGCAGTGACATCATCACAGCCCCATGTCTTGTTGGTAGTGCCGCAGCCGAACATGTCTGTGCCGTCGCCGCCCATGGTGTGCCACCAGGACAGTGCAAACTTCAGCTGTTCCCGCATGGTCTTGCCGGCGATAACCTCGTCCGGATTATAAAACTTGAATGCCAGCGGATTCTTGGAATCCTTGCCTTCATAAGCGATCTTCGGAATGTTGTTGAAAAATTCACTCATCAGTAGTTCCTCCTGATTAAAAAATAAGGTATATGGAAAGCGGATTCCGCTTTGCTCAACTTAGTTGAATAATGAAATTTCGCGGTTGTCCTTTGCGAAATAATCCTCCAGCACGGCGATATAAGACCGGAAGCAGACCTTTCCGGAGAACGTCAGAACGTCATTCTCTGCCGGTACACCCAGCTGTTCCAGCTGTGCATCGGTCAGGTCTTTCAGATAGACGGTTTCCGTATCTGCCGGAATGCCGATCACGGACTTCTGTGCCTTGGTCAGATCCAGTGTCACATCATTGGAGATCTCCAGCAACTGTGCAGTGATGTCTGCACGGGAAGCTGTCGTCCACTCTGCACTGCCGACTTCAGAGGGAATGGGGCGTTCTTCATAGACGGTACGGTCATAGCCGTTGGATACAAACGTCAGGAACGGCAGGTGAATGTCCCGATCGTTTGGCTCTACGTGTACTGCCACATTGCCGCCGGAACTGTCGTCCGTCTGAATGATCTCATACCGGTATGCTCCGGAGGGAGAAGTACCGTTTTCCAGCACAGTCTGCTGTGTACTCGGTGTGAAAAAGGACATGAGCATAAAAAATGCCAGTGATCCCAGAATGTACAGCAACAGGTATATGACACCGAATACAGTCTTGACAGTTTCTCCTGCACCGGACAGGAAAAAGATGATCAGGGAAGTCACTGCAATTGGCAGGATCAGTTCCCATTGCCCGAAACAAAGCAAGATCTGGGGCAATATCGCCGGCAGCAGCAGGATTCCCGTCAGGCGTGTCAGGATCTGAAACCGGCTGTACAGCATGGCACTGAGTGCCGCAAAAGATACGACACAGAGAGTCAGACAGAACAACACGGAGTTGGTGACGGAAAATTCGTAAAAGACCGCCAGATAAGAAAACCAGCACATGAGAGCCAGATACCCGACGCTGATTAGGGAAAGAAAGCGTTTCCACCAGATCGAACCGGCAGAAGTCGTTTCCGCAGAAGCAGTAGTTGCACGCATGTATATTCACTCGCCTGCCGTCAGGCGGCAGACGTTTTCCTTTCTTTGCCCGAAGTGATTCCGGCAGAAATGTTCTGCACACGGCAACAAGAAAAAGGAAATTCTTTTGCTTTGTTTCACGCGTGCTTTGCAATCCTATTATAGCATTTTTTTTGCGTTGTGGCAAGTACTATTGCAAAAAAAATTACAACAATCGTATATAATCCTACCGATTTCAGAGAAATCCCCTGCGATTTCCCATTTTCCGCATTTTTGACCGGCACTTTTGCAAATGCAGCACTGCCTGCTGGCTTTCTGCGGCGTTTCCCAAAGAATCTTCCACTTTTACAATTTATCAACAAAAAAATGTGGGAACCGGCTTGCAAGTTTGGCAAATTTATGGTACAATTATTTTAATTGTGCATCAGAGCATTGTCGTATGGCAAGGATTTTTGACGTAGTCAGCGGCAAAATCTGCCGAAAAGACGTATGGAAAAAGATACTGAACAGGCTCTTACGCCAAATTGAAAGGAGATATGATTTGTGACAAAATCCGTAGTATGTATTCTGATTGCCATTCTTGTCTATATGGGCATGATGGTCGTGATCGGTGCTGTGTATTCCAAAAAGAACAGCAGCGTCGGCGATTTTTATCTGGGCGGCCGGCGGCTCGGACCGGTAGTTTCTGCCATGAGTGCAGAAGCTTCGGACATGAGCAGCTATCTGCTCATGGGTTTGCCGGGGCTGGCGTATCTGAACGGCTGTGCAGAGGTAGGCTGGACTGCCATTGGTCTGGCGATCGGCACCTATCTGAACTGGCTGCTGGTGGCGAAACGCCTTCGCGTGTATTCCCAGCGTTGCCGGAACTCCATTACCATTCCGGACTTCTTTTCCAACCGGTATCGGGACGATAAGCACGTGTTAATGGGCATTGCAGCGGTCATCATTCTGGTATTTTTCGTGCCGTACACCGCTTCGGGCTTCTCCGCCTGCGGCAAGCTGTTCAATCAGCTGTTCGGCTGGGACTATCACATGGCAATGATCATCAGTGCGATCATCATCATTTCTTACACCTGTCTGGGCGGCTTTTTGGCGGCAAGCTTTACCGACCTGATTCAGAGCATTGTTATGACTTCGGCTCTGGTGGTGCTGGTGATCTACGGTGTACATACTGCCGGCGGACTGGACAATGTGTGGGAAAATGCCAAGGGCATTGAAAATTACCTTAGCCTTACCAGCACCCGCACCGCAGAGGGCGAAGCCGTTTCGTTCGGCGGACTGAGCATCATTTCCACGCTGGCATGGGGACTGGGCTACTTCGGTATGCCTCATATTCTCCTGCGGTTCATGGCGATCGATGACAAGAACAAGGTCAAGATTTCCCGCCGTATTGCTTCTATCTGGGTAGTGCTGGCAATGGGCGTGGCAGTATTTATTGGTATCATCGGCAATGCCTTGACAGCAAACGGCACAGTTGCTCCGCTTGAAACATCTTCCAAGGCGGAAACTATCGTGCTGGAAATGGCAACTGTATTGAGCAACCACAGCGTGGGAGCCGCCCTGATTGCCGGACTGATCTTCGCAGGCATTCTGGCGTGCACCATGTCTACTTCCGACTCGCAGCTGCTGGCGGCTTCGTCCAGTATGTCGGAGAACCTGCTGAAAGGCGTGTTCCACGTCAAGATGTCGGAAAAGCAGTCTATGTTTGCGGCACGTGCTGTTCTGCTGATTATCGCAGTGCTGGGCATTGTGCTGGCGTGGGATCAGAACAGTTCTGTATTCCGTGTGGTTTCCTTTGCATGGGCAGGCTTCGGTGCGACCTTCGGACCGGTAATGCTGACATCGCTGTTCTGGAAGCGTTCCAACAAGTACGGTGCACTGGCGGGGCTGATTACCGGTGGTGTGATGATTTTCGTATGGAAATTTGCCATCAGCAAGCTGGGCGGCGTGTTTGCCATTTATGAGCTGCTGCCGGCGTTCCTGTGTGCACTGATCGCGATCGTTGTGGTTTCGCTGCTGACCAAAGCTCCGGAACAGGAGATCGTAGACGAATTTGAAGCAGTTTCTGCGGAGATGAAGCAGAAGTAAAGGAAACACTGTACAGAACCTGCTTGTTGGTTTTGTACGCTTAGATGTGGATAAAAAACCGGTTCCTGTGCCGTGCAGGAGCCGGTTTTTCTGCTTTTTGTGTGGCGGCATGGTTTTGCACAAACTGTCCCTTGCAATTTTTCCAAAAGTTTGTTATACTATTATAACAGTCTTTAAAATACTGAACAGGCTCTAACAGAAACGGAGGAACTCTATTTGAATATTCCACAGAAACTGGCTGCCGAATTCCAACTGCGGCAGGAACAGATCGACAATACCATTGCCTTGCTGGACGACGGCAAGACGATCCCGTTTATTGCACGGTACCGGAAAGAACGTACCGGTTCGCTGGACGATCAGGTGCTTCGTGCCATTGACAACCGGCTGCAATATCTGCGGAAGCTGGAACAGCGGAAAGAAGAAATCTGCACGGCGATCGAGGCACAGGGCAAGCTGACACCAGAACTGGAAGAAAAGATTCGCGGTGCGGAAACACTGGTGGAAACCGAGGACTTGTACCTGCCCTATCGTCCCAAGCGGAAAACACGGGCATCTATGGCGATTGCCCGCGGACTGGAACCGCTGGCACGAATTCTCATGGCACAGAATCCCCAGACGAATCCGGCTCAGGAGGCAGAAGCCTTTTTGCAGGAGGAAGTGCCGGATACCGAAGCGGCATTGCAGGGGGCAATGGACATTCTGGCGGAGGAAATGGCAAATGATGCCGATCTGCGAAAGCAGATGCGTCGGCTGGTGATGTCTGCCGGAACGATACAGTCCCGTGCCACAGAGGAAGATGCGGATACACCGTACCAGAACTACTATGACTATGCGGAACCGGTAAAACGCATTGTGGGGCACCGAATCCTTGCCATTGACCGCGGCGAACGGGAGGGTGCTCTGAAAGTGGCGGTTACGCTGCCGGAAGGACACGGGGCTTCGCTGCTGATTCAGAAGTTCGTGAAGAATCAGAGCCCCTGCGGCAAGCTGGTGCAGACTGCTGCAGAAGATGCATTCCAGCGGTTGCTGTTTCCGGCGGTGGAACGGGAAACCCGCAAGGCTCTGACAGAGCAGGCAGCAACGGCGGCAATCGGTGTGTTTGCGTCGAATTTGCGGCAGCTGCTCATGGCGGCACCGCTGAAAAACCGCATCGTTCTGGGTGTAGATCCCGGCTATCGTACCGGCTGCAAGCTGGCAGTGGTGGACGAAACCGGCAAGGTACTGGACACCGGCGTGGCACACATCACCGTCAGCAAGGGGGCTTCGCTGGAACGGGAAAAGGACGTGATTCGAAAGATGCTGCGGAAGCACCACGTGACCGCGGTGGCGATCGGCAACGGCACAGCTTCCAGAGAGTCGGAAGCGGTCGTGGCGGAACTGCTGAAAGAACTGCCCTATT
>ERZ808240.5392-NODE-5392-length-10465-cov-3.669260_pt1 | contig 10465 bp, 13 predicted proteins | sample MGYA00521084_ERZ808240 | MGnify/ENA primary metagenome ERZ808240 (study PRJEB31516, sample SAMN03275571) | gut metagenome | biome: mammalia-associated habitat; material: feces | host: Papio cynocephalus | place: Kenya | collected 2012-08-06 ... | reverse complement strand
TACCTGCAGGGCAAGAGTGAAACGGCTCTGAAAGCCTGTCTCACCAGCCGCCACCTCCGTGACCGGTATATTCTGACGGACAAGCTGACGGCAAACTTTTTCAAAACCGAAGCGGATATCCGCCCGTTTTTTGAAAGCCAGCTGGCAGCCTGCGGCGTGGACTATTTCGACTTTTACCTGATGCACGCGCAGGGGCTGACGAATTACAGCCATTTTAAGGCGTGCCGTGCCTATGAGACCGCCTTTGCGCTTAAAAAAGAGGGCAAAATCCGCCGTGTCGGCATCTCCTTCCATGACCGTGCAGAGGTGCTGGAGCAGATTTTGACCGACTATCCCGAGATCGAAGCGGTGCAGATCCAGTTCAACTATCTGGACTACGGCGATCCGGCGGTGCAGAGCCGCAGGTGCTATGAGGTCTGCGTCAGGCATCACAAGCCCGTCATTGTGATGGAGCCGGTTAAGGGCGGCAGTCTTGCAAACCTTCCCGAAGACGCGAAAGCGGTTCTGGAGCAACTGCACGGCGGCAGTCCTGCAAGCTATGCGCTGCGCTTTGCTGCGGGCTTCCCCGGCATAATGATGGTGCTCTCCGGCATGAGCAATATGGCGCAGATGCAGGATAACATCTCGTTCATGAAGGACTTCCGGCCGCTGGACGAAAAAGAGCTGGCGGCGGTGGAACGGGTGCAGGAGATCTTCCACAGCAAGCACCTCATCCCCTGCACCTCCTGCCGCTACTGCACGGACGGCTGTCCCAAACACATTTCCATCCCCGACCTCTTCGCCACGATGAACACCAAGCAGCTCTACCACGACTGGAACGCGGATTACTATTACAATGTCGTCCATACCGCACCGGGGCGCAAGGCATCCGACTGTCTGAAGTGCGGCAAGTGCGAAAAGGTCTGCCCGCAGCACCTGCCCATCCGCAAGCTGCTGGAAGACGTGGCAAAGGAATTTGAAAAAGTATAAGGAGCATACAGCATGGCAATCTTAATCGCATTTTACTCCCGGGCGGGAGAGAACTACTTTGGCGGCGCGCATCGCCGTATTACCGTTGGCAACACGGAAAAGGCAGCCGAAATGCTGGCGGATCTGACCGGCGGCGAGCTTTACAAAATCGAGCAGGCGCAGCCGTATTCCGAGGACTATGACACCTGCACCGCTGAGGCCAAGGCCGACTTACAGAACAAAGCCCGCCCGGAAGTGCTGAATCTGCCCGATGATCTGGACGCTTATGATGAGATCTATCTGGGCTATCCCAACTACTGGGGCACCATGCCCATGGCGGTTTACACCTTCCTTGAGAACTACGATTTCACCGGCAAGACCATCCACCCCTTCTGCACCCACGAGGGCAGCGGCCTTTCTCATACCGTGCAGGACATTCAGAGAGCCGCGCCGGGCGCAGCCGTTACCAAGGGCCTTGCCATCCGCGGCAGCGGCGTGGACAGCGCAAAGCCCGCGTTGGAAAAGTGGATCCGGGAGGTCAGGTAAAATGGACTGTGAGGAAATCCGGGTCGATCTGCGGCAGTCTGATCCGCAGAGCAGAGCCGAAGGCCAGCGCTGCGCAAAGCTGCTGTTCCAGCTCAACCACACCATGCCGTTCACAGAGGAATACAGCACGATTTTGAAGGAGCTTTTCGGGGCGAACCTCGGAGAAGGCAGTTCCGTTGCCCCGCCGCTCAGCGGTGCGTGTGTCAGTTCCATGAAGATCGGAAAAAATGTCCTCATCAATTCCAATCTGCTGGCAATGGCACGGGGCGGCATCACCATTGAAGATGATGTCATGATCGCCGCCAATGTGCAGCTCATTTCCAACAACCATGATCCGTATGACCTGTGGGTGCTTCCCTGCAAGCCGGTACTGATCAAGGAATCCGCATGGATCGGCGCGGGCGCTACCATTCTTCCCGGCGTGTGCGTCGGGCGTCATGCCGTGGTGGGGGCGGGTTCCGTTGTCACGAAGGACGTGCCGGACTACGCCGTGGCGGTTGGAAATCCCGCCAGGGTCATCAAAATGCTGGACAAAGAAAAATTCAAGGAGAGAGAAGCATGAAAAAGCTGTTGATTGTTTATTATTCGTGGTCGAACGGCAATACGGAGCGGATTGCGAAAAAACTCCAGAGCGTCGCGGGCGGCGACCTCCTGAAAATCGATACCGCCGTGCCGTATTCCGGCAGCTACAACGATGTGGTGGATCAGGGACAGCGGGAGGTCAATCAGGGCTATGAGCCGGAGCTCAAGCCGGTAAGCGCGGATATTGCCGGCTATGATGTGATCGCCGTCGGAACGCCGACATGGTGGTACACCATGGCTCCCGCCGTTAAGACATTCCTGCATCAGAATAGCTTTGCCGGAAAGACCGTTGTGCCGTTTATGACCAACGGCGGCTGGCCCGGTCATGTCATCAAGGATATGAAAAACGCCTGCTCCGGCGCGGAATTTGCCTGCGAGATGCAGGTGAAGTTTGATTCCGACGGCGGCGACCGTCTGGAAACACCGGAAAACAAAATCGAGGCCTGGGCGCAGAGCGTCAAGGCGCTGCTGTGAAAAGGAGCAGGAATACATTGCTCTGAGCAGCGGAGTCAAAATGCCGCGGTTGGGAGCGGTCAGCGCCTCGTCCAGGACACGGAGCACAGGGATGCTCCCCTCTGTCAGATGATCCGGATTGGTGAGCAGCGCTGTACCGGGCAGGCCGCGGCGGCCAGATGAGATTCGGCGCGGTTCCCGTGGAAATGGACTTGTCCAGCCAAGGATCGCCTTGCGCAGGACCGATGCCGCGCCATGCCGCTCATCATCGTTCCCCTCGCGGCGTACGCGCGGCGGTATTTCCGATAACCGCAGCGGCAGCTGCGTCGGCAATATCCCAATGAGACGCGGGAATCATAGAAGATCGGGGATGACATTCAGCGGATTGCCGCAATAACCTGCCCCATTATTGCCTTTCCGGACGGTCCTTTCGCATGGACATGCAGGCCGCTGCCGCGGCATGCGAGATGTTTCCCCCAGATCCTTCAGAGCTGAGAAAAAAACGCCATCGCCCGAAATCGGAATCCTGCGGAGTATCAGCTCAAAATAAAATCCGTATTCTGAAATTCACCGGAAATGAAAAAAACACTTGTAATTTGGGGAAGGATGGTGTATTTTAAAACTGCACAAAGCAGCAGGGGAGCTTGCAGCAGCAGGCTGAGAGGAAGGTACTGCCCTTCGACCCTTGAAACCTGATGCGGATAATGCCGCCGTAGGAAGTCATAAGCAGATGATTTCTCGCAGGAGGCGCCGCAAGGGGGTCTCCTGCTTTTTCAGCTTCTTTGGAAAGGATGTGAAAACCGGTATCCGCGGCGTCTCCGCGGCGGGTTGAGGGGGAGCGCCCTGAACCTTGTACACAGCGATGGGAAGCCGTGTTCCGGCGTGAGAGGAGGCCAGCAAGCCTCGACCGACCTTCCAGCTCTTCCGCGAGGAAGACTGCATTTTGCAGGGAAGCGCCGCTGTGAATGCCCGTTTTCTCTGACTGACAAAGGAGTTTTTTTACATGCGCCAGACAAAAATCAACACCAAAAAGCTGGTCCTGACCGCCATGCTGGCAGGACTTGCGTTTGTGCTCAACACCTGTGTGTACTTTCCCGCCATGGCCCCCTTCCAGCATTTCGTCAATGTGCTTTCCGCCGCTCTGGTAGGCCCCTGGTACGGCAGTGCCGCCGGATTCCTCACCGGTGTGATGCGGATGGCCTGCGGACGGGACATCGGCTCCGTCACCGGCGCCATGATCGGCCCCATCTTCGGCGGCCTGCTGTACAGAAAATTCGGAACCTGGTGGTCGGCTTACATCGGCGAGGTCTTCGGAACCGGCGTAGTCGGCGCCATGGCCTCCTATCCCCTGTTCCGGATCTTCTATGGACTGGATGCCCAGTCCCCGTTCTACTTTATCCCCTTCTACATTCCCTCTGCCGCGGTGGGAGCCGCGATGGGAGCCGCGGTTCTGCTGATTCTGAAACGGACCGGACTTCTGAAGCAGATGAGTGCCCAGCTGAACCAGTAAGGAGGAATTTGAAATGGATTTTGCTGCTGCTTTGACCCAGGTGCGCCGCCGTGCTCCCCTGGTGGACTGCATTACGAACTTCGTCACAGTCAACGACTGCGCCAATATCATTCTGGCGGCCGGCGGCTCCCCTTCCATGGCCTCGGATATCCGGGAAATCACGGAGACCGCGGCCGCTTCCGCCGCGCTGGTGTGCAACCTGGGCGCCATTGACCTGGTGGACGCGATGATCGCCGGAGGACAGGCCGCCAACCAGTCCGGCCGTCCGGTGGTGCTGGACCCGGTAGCGACGGGCGATACGGCTCTGCGCCGGCGGGAGGCCGCGAAGCTGCTCAGCGCCGTACATTTCTCCGTCATCCGGGGCAACGCCTCGGAAATCCGTTCCCTGGCTCGGAATCAGGCGGCCGGAAGCGGCGTGGATGTCAGTGAGGCCGATAAAATTACGGAAAAGTCTCTTCCGCAGGCGGTGGAAACCGCTCGGCTTTTAGCGCGTCAGAGCGGTTCTGTTGTGGCGGTTTCCGGTCCCATTGACATTTTGACGGATGAACGCACCACAGTGCTGCTCCGCAACGGCTGTGCCACCATGTCCCGGATTACCGGAAGCGGCTGTATGCTTACCGCCCTGATGGGCGCGTTTTGCGGAGCCATGCCGGACCGCCCGCTGGAGGCGGCCTGCGGGGCGGCGGCGGCCATGGGAATCGCCGGGGAATTGGCGGAGGAGAGGCGGCTGAAAAACGGAACCGGCAACGCCACGTTCCGCACAGACCTGATTGACGCGGTATTCAATCTGACGCAAGCGCAAATGAAAGAGAGGGTTCAATATGAGATTTACAAAGGATGAAATCCGAAAAGCAATGCTGCTCTACGCGGTGACGGACAGCAGTTGGCTCAAGCCCGGTGAAACGCTGCCTGAGGTTGTCGAGGACGTGCTGAACAACGGCGCCACGTTCCTGCAGATTCGGGAAAAGAAAATGGAACACGGCGCGTTTTTGGAAGAGGCCCGGGAATTGCAGGCCGCCGCCCGGCGGCACCATGTTCCCTTCGTGGTAAATGACGCCATCGACATTGCGCTGGAACTGGACGCTGACGGCGTCCATGTGGGACAGTCTGATATTCTGGGCAAGGACGTCCGGGCCATGATCGGGCCTGAACGGATTCTCGGCATTTCCGCCGGAACCGTGGAGGAGGCCGTGGCCGCGGAGCGTTCCGGAGCGGATTACCTCGGCGTGGGCGCCATGTTCGCCACTACCACAAAGCAGATTGACGGGACGCTGTCTCCGGAACAGTTGAAGGCAATCTGCGATGCCGTCTCCATTCCCGTTGTGGCCATCGGCGGCATTTCCGCCGGAAATATTCAGCAGCTGAGCGGAACCGGCGTAGACGGCGTGGCGGTTGTTTCCGCGATCTTTGCCCAGCCGGAGCCGGGAAAGGCGGCCGCCGGGCTGCTGGAACTGTCCCGGAAAATGGTAAACCATGGATAAACGGTTCGCAATCTTCGATATGGACGGCACGCTGGTGGACTCCATGAGCTACTGGGAACGTCTGGCCGGAGAATATCTGGGCCGTCACGGCATCCGGCAGATTCCACCGGACATTCTGGAGCAGATCAAGCCCATGACCATGACACAATCCGCCGCTTTGTTCATCCGGACCTTTGGGCTTCCCGGCACACCGCAGGAGGCGGCCGCGGAAATGAATGCCATGATCAACGAGCACTATCGCCGGGATATTCCCCTGAAGCCCGGTGTACGGCAATATCTGGCGGAACTCGCCGGCCGGAATGTCCAGATGTGCGTCGCATCCGCTACCGCGGAGGATCTGGTAACCGACTGCCTGACCCGATTGGGCGTGGCGGGATATTTCCGCTTTCTGCTCTCCTGTGAGACCGCCGGAGCCGGAAAGGACCGGCCGGACGTTTATCTGGCCGCCGCCGGCCGTCTGGGCTGCGCTCCGGAAGACGCTGCTGTTTATGAAGACGCGCTGTTTGCCGCGAAAACGGCGAAAGGAGCCGGCTTCTATCTTGTCGGCGTTTATGACGCCAGCGAAGCGGACTTCTGGCCTGAGCTGTCCGCTCTGGCGGATGAATGCATAAAATCCTTTTGATTATATTTTGGTAGGAGGAATTTGATTATGAAAGCAAGCATTGCCATTCAGGTTTTGCCGGATGCACCCAACGATCAGGAGCTGTGCCGTATTGTGGACGAAGTGATCGCCTACATTGCCAGCACAGGCCTGCACTATGTGGTGGGCCCGTTTGAAACCTCTATTGAGGGCGAGAGCTACGACCAGCTGATGGACATTGCCAAGGAGTGTCAGCATGTTGCGCTTCGGGCGGGAGCCAAGCAGGTATCCGCTTACATCAAGGTTGTCTGCTGCCCGGAACGGGACATTCTGACCATTGATCAGAAAATTGGAAAGTATCAGAAACACTGACCAGTCTGTCCAAAAAAATTTCCTGCCTTTCCTTTTTAATCTGGTATGATTCGCCGCTCCGAAACGCGACGACAAAGAGCGGCAAGCGGGAATCTTCCTTCAGAGGAGCGCCGGATAGTACAAGACATAAAGCAGGGAAACCTGCCGAACTGGCTGCACAGCGGCCGTGTTGACCCGTGGAACGTGCCTCCGAATTTTTGCGGAGACAAAGAGGCGTGATACCGCGGAGGGGGTTGCCTTTCGTCTCTTCTGCCAGACGGCAGGAGAGACGAAAGGCTTTTTGTTTTCCTGCCAGCCCGTCCGGCGAACAGTTTGCAGGAGAACCGATGACATGAAAAAAAGCCACCAGCAAGGTCCTCAAACGCCATTCTTTGCCGCCCGTTCCGTCGTCACGGTGTCTTCTCCGCCCCTGCCGGCGGCTTTGTCATCCCCCGCAGGGAATTGCCCTGCGAACCTGCCCGTACCCCGCCGCGCAGCGGATGCTGATGGAAGCCGGAACTGGCTCATGGGCGGCCGCGATGCCGAAGCCGGCAGTCGGGATCTCTGTTTGATGATATGTTATACAACTCCCGGAAGTCCTTCCGTGATATTTTTGCCCTTCTGTCTTTTTATCAGGATATCCGGTTGTTCTTTTCCGCGAAATATGGTACACTACCGTCAATAAAAATAAAGGAGAATCTGCAATGGACCCAATCTATGAAATTGAATTAGAGGATTGCCCCATCTGCCGCGGCATTGGAGCAATTCAGGATGAACAGGGCTGGTGTGTCTATGTCTCCTGTCTGGACTGCGGCGCGCAGACCGTGCACGCGGACTATAACACCCCGGAAGAACGCCTGGCCGCCGCCCAGAAGGTCGCTCATCTCTGGAATCTGGGGAAGGTCGTTCACACCGGAGGCGCGGGAGACTGACGCCTCCCCCGGCGGAGAGGTTGTTCCTGCACCATCGCAGCAGAGCAGAAAGCACGCCTTACCTATGACAATATTCTTCGAATGAGCGATGATCCGGACGTTACGGACGCCATCCGTTTCCTTCGTGCCCGCGAAATCGTCCACTTCCAGCGCTTCGGCGAGGGGCTGCGTCTGGTAAAAGACCGGCTGGACGAAAAGAACGTGTACTATATGAACCCCAGCTTCGATCAATAATGCCGCCTGTCCAGTCCGGAAACAGCCCCGAACTGCACACTGCACTGCCCCTCCAGCCCGGTTTTCCGGACTGGAGGGGCAGCTGTTTTCAAAACAGCAGGTCAAACTTCGCTTCGTTACTGGGTGTCAGACGACCGCGCACCTCGCGTATAAAGCGAGCGTGAAACCAGCAGGCACCATAGCACACGCTGCGCAGAATCTCTCCGTCCGCCCAGAGAAGAACACAGTCCGTCTCCGCCCTCAGGCACGCCTGCACGGTATGCGCTGTGCCTTCTTGAATAATTACGCCGAAAATACTTCCGGGCGCAGCCGTGCGGTTCCCCGGCTCCCCGGTCAGCTCTCCCCTGCCCCGCAGCAGATATCCCAACCGGCCGTTGCTGCGGCAGCATGCTCCGGCAGATACGGCCTCCGCCTGCATGTCAAAGCAGTTTCCCATTGTCTCCAACCCTTCGGCAGGAAGCCAGGAGAGCAGCGGATCCTCTCGCAGTTCCATCATCAAAGCATTTTGCTCCAGAAGCTTCATAGTGTCACCTTCCAAATCTGATTGATCAGCATCCTGCGGGCCTGTCAAGTGCCGCGCGCTTAAAAAATTGCTGGGAAAACAGAGAAAGTATAAAAGAAAAAAGTTTTATGTCGATGTCATTCTTCTTCTGATCCGCTGGGGAAACGGGTTTCATGGAATTGTGGAAAACCGCTGGAAACTGTATAAAAACAGGGGATACAGTTCCAACAAAGCTGTTGAAAACCCTGTGGAAAATGTGAATAACTTTTTTCCGGAACTCCATAAAATTAAATATTATGTAAATCAAGCGGCACAGGACTCCCCTTTTATATGCCCGCCTTCTCCCGCTCTTCAATGGAGATGGAAACCCCGTTGACTTCCACTCCCTCGTCCGCCCGAATCAGAATATACCGGACGCCGCCGATCACCCGTGTCTCCACCAGATCGCTGCGCTCAGGGTTCACCCGAACCGTGACGTCCGGCGTTTTGATTTCAAACTGCTTTTCGTCCACAATATTGCGGGGACTCAGATCCGCGCCCTCTCCGAAAGCCGCGTCAAACTCCTCGCTGAACCTGTCTGCCCGGCTGTCGGAAACGCCGCAGTCCTCCAGCACCTCCCGAACCTCTGCCTTGGAGATGGTGAGCATCTCCAAATCCCGGTGTTCCTTCTGGGCCTCAATGCGGCTGCAGAGATCATCATGAACCGCTTTGGCCACCTGAAAGCTGCATTCCTCCCCCAGCGTATCCCCCAGCAAGGACTGGAAGGTCTCCCTCTGGGCCGCTGCGGGCATGGGCAGCTCTGTCTTGAAGACTGCGTCTACAAAATCCTGATGAGTCTCAGCGGTATCCCTGGAATAATACAGGGCGTGATAAAGATCCGTTGCCCGCTGATTAAAAGCCGGGAACAGGAAGCCCAGCTCCGGGGCCGCCACGACCCAGCCGCCGTCCCGGCTTCGGAACAGGTGCTCCTCGCTGGCGTAGCGGAGCGCCGGCTTGACGGCTTTTACCGGGCAGACCGTGCACAGCAGATAGGTATAGACCTCCTCTGAGGCATCATCCTGCCGCTCCCCGTCCTTTGCGCGGAACGGGACGTCGTAGGTATCCTGTGCCAGAAGGATGAGATAGCTTCCCTCAAATGTCAGGCCTTCGATGATTTTCCGGCAGAAATCCTCCACCACGCCCCGGTCCTTCAGCTCTGTGGAACGCAGCGCCATCAAAAGGCGGTGTTCATCACTGTCGGCCACCTGCCGGGTTGCGAAGGAAATGTCGATCAGGTTCTTTCCGAGGGTTCCGGACAGGCACTTTTTCAGCAGCGCCAGATAGGTCTCCGCTTCCTCCTGCGCCATCATCGTCAAAGACTGGCTGAACAGGGAGACGATCTCCCTCTGGTCATTGACATAGCAGCCGCAGACATGGGTGATATTGTTTTTCTCCGGCCGCAGGCGGCGGCGGATCTCTGAGACTTCTTTTTCGTTCATGACAGTACACTCCCTCTTTCTGATTCAGGATCAGAATATTGGAAACTGCCGGCCCAGCAGGACCGGCAGTCATGTTTTTACACCGACAGGGATTCGCTCAGCTCCAGACCGGGATTGTGCTTGGTGAGAAAACCGACCGACCACTCGCCGCCAAAGGCAATCAGGTTTCTGCCCCGGAAATCCTCCAGCAGCTTGGCGTCCGTGCAGAGCGTCAGATCCTTCGGGTCTCCCGGGCAGGCGGTAATGCGCCGCAGGTGCTCATACGGCAGCCCCGTCATATAGAGATCTACGCCGTACTCATTTTTCATGCGGTACTGGAAGACGTCAAATTGCAGCGTGCCGACCACACCAACAATTACCTCTTCCATTCCGGCGTCCGGAATTTTAAAAATCTGGATGGCGCCCTCCTGGGCGATCTGTTCCGTTCCTTTCATGAACTGCTTGCGCTTCATGGTATCCTTGGGAGACACCCGCATGAAGTGTTCCGGCTCAAAGGTTGGAATTCCGGAGAATCGGAACTTCTTGCCCGGCACGGTAATGGTATCCCCGATGGAGAAAATTCCCGGGTCGAATACGCCGATGATATCGCCGGCATAGGCCTCGTCCACGATCTCCCGCTCGGCGGCCATCATCTGCTGAGGCTGGCTGAGCCGCAGCTTCTTGCCGGACTGCATGTGAAAATATTCCGTGTCCCGCTGGAATCGGCCGGAGCAGATCCGCATGAAAGCCAGGCGGTCCCGGTGAGCCTTGTTCATATTCGCCTGAATCTTAAAAACGAACGCGGAAAAATCCGGACTGAAGACGTCAATTTCTCCAATGTCCGCCGTCCGGGAAACCGGCGGCGTGGTCATCCGCAGGAACTCCTCCA
>ERZ808240.5390-NODE-5390-length-10468-cov-4.851628_pt1 | contig 10468 bp, 10 predicted proteins | sample MGYA00521084_ERZ808240 | MGnify/ENA primary metagenome ERZ808240 (study PRJEB31516, sample SAMN03275571) | gut metagenome | biome: mammalia-associated habitat; material: feces | host: Papio cynocephalus | place: Kenya | collected 2012-08-06 ... | reverse complement strand
CATTGATTCTCTGCCAGAATTTCCTCGCTGTAGGACTTTCAAAGTTATTACATATCAATCCATTAGTAGGTTTATGTACAGGTTCCATTCCTATGGTAGGAGGCCACGGTACTGCCGGTGCATTCGGACCGGTACTGGAAGACTTTGGAGTAAAAGGTGCAAGCACACTTTGTACCGCTGCGGCAACATTTGGTCTGATCGCGGGAAGTGTAATGGGTGGTCCGGTTGGTAACAGACTGATTGGAAAGAAAAACCTTCTGGAAACTGCAATACCTGAAGATGATTCCCTTCTGGTTGAAGAGGAGAAGAAACACGAACGTCATACAAGTATGTATCCGTCTGCTGTATTCCAGCTGATCATTGCGATCGGGATCGGAACGATTGTTTCTTATCTTCTTTCTCTTACGGGTATGACTTTCCCGATTTATATCGGAGCTATGATCGCAGCGGCATTTATGAGAAATATCGGAGAATATTCCGGAAAATTCACAATATATATGGGCGAGATCAATGATATCGGAGGTATCAGCCTTTCCCTGTTCCTCGGTATCGCAATGATCACATTGAAATTATGGCAGTTAGCAGAGCTGGCACTTCCACTGATCGTATTGCTTGCAGGACAGACAATTCTGATGTTCCTGTTCTCGTATTTTGTAGTGTTCAATGTAATGGGACGAGATTATGACGCAGCTGTTATTTCTTCCGGTGTCTGCGGTTTTGGTATGGGGGCAACACCAAACGCAATGGCAAATATGCAGGCTGTCTGTGAAAAATATGCACCGTCTGTAAAAGCATATTTGCTGATCCCGCTGGTAGGAAGCTTATTTGCTGACTTTTTAAACAGTCTTGCCATCACATTTTTCATTAACTTTATATAAAACAAGGTATTAAAGGAGAGAGTTGAGTATGTTTTGGAAAAAGAAAAAGAACGCAAAGAAAAAGGCATTAAAAGTAGAAAGTGAGAATCTTGCTGTTCCGGAAATCCACATTGGAGAAGTACGTGGAGAAGACGACAAAGGCCATGCAGAAGCCGGAGCCATCGGAAAAAAAGAACGGATCACTTATGACAATGTGGCAATTCCAGAAGTTCATATCCGGAAAAAGAAAAATTAAAAACTTCTTGTTTCAATGTAATTCATCCATTATACTAGAGTAGATTAAAAACATCAGGAGAGGATTTTTATGAAACAGGTAAACTTAAAAAATCTGTGCATGATCTTATTGGGGAATACGATCTATGCACTGGCGATTGTTATGTTTATCCTTCCGAATAATATGATCACGGGAGGAACAACAGGACTCGGCATCGCAATCCATCACTATCTCGGACTTCCGATCCACATATTTGTATTCATATTTAATACATTGATGTTCCTGCTTGGAGCGGTTGTCCTTGGAACGAAATTTGCACTGACAACATTGGTAAGTACTTTTTATTATCCGATTATTTTGGGTGTATTTGAACAGATACCTTCCCTTCAAAGCATTACCGATGACAAGATGTTATCTACGATATGTGGAGGCCTGATGATTGGAATGGCAATCGGAATTGTAATCAGATGTGGTGCATCGACGGGAGGAATGGATATTCCGCCGCTGGTCCTGAATAAGAAATTCGGACTCCCGGTTTCGGTTATGCTCTATGTGTTTGATTTTATGATCCTGATCTTGCAGATGCTTTTTACAAATAAAGAGGAAATCGTATACGGTATTCTTCTGGTTCTGATCTACACCGTTATTTTGGACAAGGTACTTCTGATGGGATCGACCAGGACGAAGGTAGAGATCATGTCTAAAAAGTATGAAGAATTAAACAGACTGATCCAGGAGAGACTGGACCGGGGAACGACACTGGTATATACGCAGACCGGGTATCTGAAAGAAGATCAGCCGATGATCCTTACCGTTGTATCCAACCGTGAACTGATGCGGCTGAACCAGCTGGTACAGGAAGTCGATCCATATGCATTTATGATCATTGGAAATGTAAATGAAGTACGTGGAAGAGGATTTTCACAACAGAAAGTCTATAAGAAAGAACAAACAGAAAAATAAAAAAAGCTGGTGGTTTCATGCCAGCTTTTTTGTTACCATTTTATTTATCCTTTTTTCTTGCGCTCTGTACACATCCATTTTGAATCCTGATATGTAAAATGCCAGTATTCAAAGATCTTCCCGGATGTGTTCTTATCTTTTCCACGTACAATAAACCAGATATCCTTCGGACCGGAATTTGGTTCTGTATGATCTTCATCTGTAAAATCAGGAGCCTTTACAGGCGAAACAGTTGTAATCTTAATGTGTTCTGCCTTGATAAACTGTTCTATCTCTTCCTGAATCTTCAGATAACCATCCGTAATCCCAATCTGCCTGTATTGTTCTGCAAGACGTATTCGTTTGTTTCTTCCCGCAAGGATAAGATATGTAACAATGGATGTGATGATCGATGCAACAATAACAAGTGCCAATATGATCAAAACAAGAAGTGATGTATGCATAGATAAAACCTCCTACTAAGTATATGGCTCATTATAACACCAGCTTTTGCGAAAAACCATTGTAAAAGTGTCTGGATTTTTTGCCTTTTTCCAATTTTTTTCTACATACCACCGGAAAACGGCAGAGCGATTTTACATAAATTTAACATAAGCCTAATATACACTTGGAAATACTATGATATGTTAGGAATACTGGGATAAACATTCAGAACAAATGAATGAAAAACTACAAAAATTAAAATCATACACAGAAAGGTGAGAGAAAACTATGAGTAAAATATACATGAACCGGGAACTTTCCTGGTTAAAGTTCAATGAACGTGTTCTGGAAGAAGCAGAAAATCCGGAAGTTCCGTTATGTGAAAGACTGACATTTGCATCCATCTATCAGAGTAATCTGGATGAATTCTTTATGGTACGTGTAGGATCTTTGTATGACCAGACACTTCTGGATAAAAAGATCCGTGAAAATAAAACCGGAATGACTTCACAGGAACAGATTGATGCAATCTTAAAAGAGACAAAGAAGATCAATAAACGGAAAGAAGCTGTATATGAGGAATTAATGGCCCGGGTAGCCGAACAGGGAATCCGGATCCTGCGTTTTAATGAACTGGACGAAGATGGAGCTAACTATCTGGAGCGTTATTTCGAATCTGAAATTGCACCGCTTATTTCTCCAACGGTTGTAGGAAGAAGACAGCCATTCCCATTTCTGAAAAATAAAGAGATCTATGCCGTAGCAGTACTTGGCTCCAAAGGAAAGAAAGACCGACTTGGAATCATTCCATGTACCAGCAATATATTCGGACGTCTGATCGCAGTACCTGGAATGCCCGGAACATACATGCTGGCAGAAGAACTGATCCTGCATTTTGTACCGGTCGTATTCAAAGGCTATAAGATCAAATCAAAATCTTTACTCCGGATTACAAGAAACGCAGATATTGATGCAGATGCATTATACGATGAAGATCTGGATTACCGTGAATTCATGGAAGGACTGATCAAGCAGCGTAAAAAGCTGGCTCCGATCCGTCTGGAACTTTCCAGGGATATGGACAAAAAAGGAATTGCTGTATTATGTGAATTCCTGGAGCTGGATGAAAGCCATGTATTTATGTCATCCACACCACTGGATCTTTCGTTTGTATTCCAGATCCAGGATCTGCTCCGTAAGAACCCGGAATTATTTTTCCCAAAGAGAACCCCTCAGAAATCCGATCAATTTCAGGACGGAAAAAGTATCATAGAACAGATCAAAGAAGAAGATAAGCTGTTGTCGTACCCTTATGAATCCATCCGTCCATTTTTACATCTGCTGACAGAGGCTGCCGAAGATCCGGATGTTATCTCCATTAAGATGACGTTATACCGCGTGGCTAAACAGAGTAAGGTTGTAGAGGCATTAATAGAAGCTGCTGAGAACGGAAAAGAAGTTGTCGTACTTGTGGAACTGCGGGCACGGTTTGACGAAGAAAATAATATCGAATGGTCCAGACGCCTGGAGGATGCCGGATGCCAGGTGATCTATGGGCTGGATGGATATAAAGTACATTCCAAGCTCTGCCTGATCACCAGAAAAAATGGCGGACAGATTGAATATATCACACAGGTAGGTACCGGCAATTATAATGAAAAAACATCCAGATTATATACAGACCTTTCTCTTATGACTGCAAATGTAGAGATCGGCCTGGAAGCTTCCAATGTATTTCAGGCATTATCCAAAGGAGAAGTGGTGGAACACTCCGAACATCTTCTGGTAGCTCCGAAATGTCTGCAGAACAGGGTGTTGGATATGCTGGATGAAGAAATTGCACATGCAAGAAACGGAGAGGACGCTTATGCCGGATTCAAGCTGAATTCGCTCACCGATAAAAAGATCATAGATAAGCTGATCGAAGCTTCTGAAGCTGGCGTAAAAATCGATATGATCGTCCGTGGTATCTGCTGTCTGATCCCGGGAGTAGAAGGAAAGACAGAAAACATCCATATTATCAGCATTGTAGGAAGATTCCTGGAACATTCCAGAATCTATATCTTCGGCAGTAAGGAAAGAAGAAAGTACTACATTGCATCTGCAGATTTTATGACCAGAAATACCGTAAGACGTGTGGAAGTTGCAGCACCTGTATATGACAAAAAACTGCAGAATAAATTACAGGAAATGTTTGATATCATGCTTTCCGATAATCAGAAGGCAAGAGTACTCGGATCAGACGGTAATTATCAGCGTGTGATCAATGATAAAGCTCCGGTGAATTCACAGGAATATTTTTATGAACAGGCATATATGTAGGCCGTAACACATAGAGTAATACAAATTACCAAAGCGGTATCTGCATGAATCAGGAATGGAAAGAAAAAGCGGCTAAAATGTCGGGAGTCCCAAAAGATGTATCTATGGGACTCCCGATTCTTACAATTACCGGAGCAGAGGAACTATGTGTTGAAAATTACAGAGGTATGACAGAATACACTGATCAGTTGATCCGTCTTCAGTCCAGATGTGGACAGATCCGGATCACCGGAGAAAAACTGGAAGTTACATATTACACCAATGATGAAATGAAGATCCAGGGTCATATCAGAACGATCGAATACCAAGCGTAGGAGGGCATTTATTGTGGAACAGTTAATCTGGTATTTGAAAGGTTATGTAAGAATCCGGGTGACCGGTTATTCACCGGAACGTTTCTTAAATGCCTGTCGATATAAAAACATTTATATATGGGATCTGAAAAGAGTCTGTGGAGCGTATGAAATGAATCTTACGATCCATGATTTCCGCAGACTGAAAGAAATCGTCAGAAAGACCGGTACGAAGGTTTGTATCATCCACCGCATCGGTCTTCCTTTTCTTTTACGCCATTATCATGGACGCTATATCTTTCCTGCCGGTTTTCTGCTTTGTGTATGTCTTATGCTTTTTATGACCCATTACATCTGGGGGATTGATATCAGAGGAAATATGTACTATACGAATGACACATTAAAAAAATTCCTTGCATCAGAGAATATTAAAGATGGCATGGAAAAGTCGGATGTGAACTGTCAGAAAATCGTACAGGATCTCCGGAAAAAATATGATGATATCATATGGGTATCGGCATCTGTAAAAGGGTGCCGTCTGGTAATCGAAATAAAGGAAAATGAAGACGGGCATACCGTTAATACAGAACACGCTGAGGAAAACACAGATATTATTGCAGATGCAGACTGTACCGTTACAGGTATCACAACCCGGGCAGGAATACCTATGGTGCAGAAAGGCACAAAAGTGAAAAAAGGAGATATTCTGGTATCCGGTCAGATTCCCATCTGCAATGACGAAAAAGAGATTACCGGTTATACTACATGCAGATCAGATGCCGATATCTACGGAGAACTGAACATTCCTTATGAGAAAACCATATCTTCCCAATATATAAAAAAAGCATATTATGCTTCCAGATATCACTTTGTTCAAAAAAAAGAATATTGTCTCCGGATAAACCGGTATTATCTGAGAATCGGTTCTACAAAGAATACTTATCCGTTTTTCGAAAAGAATCATATTCAGAAAGTCTTCCGGCCTGTTCCTATATTTTCATTTGTCATAGATACCTCAACCGTTACCCCATACCAAAAAGTAGAAGAAAACTATCCGAAATACGAAATACGCAGGATCTTATCAGAAAATTTTCAGAATTACTGTAAGGAAATGGAGAAAAAAGGGGTAGAAATTATTCAGAATGATGTTAAAATATACACAGGGTCTGAGACGTACTATGCCAAAGGAACACTAAAGATCAGGCGTTCCATCGGGCGAGAGGTACCGTCTGTACCGCTTCCGTCTAAAGATGCACCGGAAGAAGAAACAAAGAATGGAGATTAATGCATGGGATTAATGGAAACAGTCATCGATATACCTGCCGAGCATGAAGCAAATGTCTTCGGGCAGTTCGATGCATATGCAAAAAAAATAGAACGCGCACTTCATGTAACACTGATTGCAAGAGGCGAGAGTGTAAAGATCATGGGAGATGCTTTAAAAGTAGAAAAGGCAAAAAAAGTACTGGATCAGCTTGTGGAACTTTCCAAAAGAGGAAATACGATCCAGGAACAGAACGTAGACTATACACTGGCACTTGTTATGGAAGACAGTGAAGAGGATGTTCTGGAGATTGATAAAGATATCATCTGTCATACCTTACAGGGAAAGCCGATCAAGCCTAAGACACTGGGGCAGAAGAAATACGTTGATGCCATCCGTAAGCAGATGATCGTATTCGGACTCGGTCCTGCTGGTACCGGTAAGACATATCTGGCAATGGCAATGGCAATCACGGCATTTAAGAATAATGAAGTCGGCAGGATCATCCTGACACGTCCGGCTATTGAAGCAGGGGAGAAGCTTGGATTCCTTCCGGGAGATCTTCAGAGTAAGATTGATCCATATTTACGTCCGCTCTATGATGCACTGTATCAGATCATGGGTGCGGAGAGCTTTATGAAGAATTCTGAAAAAGGACTGATCGAAGTAGCTCCGCTTGCTTATATGCGTGGACGTACACTGGATAATGCATTTATCATTCTGGACGAAGCACAGAATACAACACCGGCTCAGATGAAGATGTTCCTTACCAGAATCGGTTTTGGTTCCAAGGTGGTCATTACCGGTGATGCAACCCAAAAAGACCTTCCATCGGGTCAGGTATCAGGTCTTGATGTCGCAACAAAAGTAGTTAAGGACATCGAAGATATCAGTATCTGCCATCTTACAAGTAAGGACGTTGTACGCCATCCACTGGTGCAGCGGATTGTAAAAGCATACGAAGATTACGAAAGCAAACACGAAAGCCGTCGCGGAAACGATGCAAAATACAAAGGGAAAGATAAGAGGCGAAGATCATGACACTTTATTTTGAAGAAGAAGGGGATATCAGACTGCCGTTAGAATGTGAAACACTTGCAAAAAAGGTGGTCGAAGAGGCACTGGATTATGTAGGCTGTCCTTATGAAGCAGAGGTGAATCTGCTGTTAACAGAAAATGCACAGATCCATGAGATGAATAAAGAGTTCAGAGGGATAGACAGAGCAACCGATGTCCTTTCTTTTCCGATGATCGATTATCCGAAACCTGGAACATTTGATTTTCTGGAAGAGGAAGAAGATTGTTTTGACCCGGAAAGCGGGGAACTGACACTTGGAGATATCGTGATATCAAAAGAGAAGGTTCTGGCACAGGCCGAAGAATATGGACACAGTCCTCTCCGAGAATATGCTTTCCTTATTGCACATTCTGTGTTACACTTAACAGGTTATGACCATATGGAAGACGAAGAACGCCAGGTGATGGAGCAGAAACAGCGGGAGATTATGGAACGCCTGGACATTCTGAGATAACAGGTTAATAAATTTTTACAAAATGATGGAGTTAGAGATGTATGTCTGAACAACGTAAAAAAAATGAGAAAAATTTCCTGATACAGGGGTCGATCCTGGCAATTGCAGGAGTAATCACAAAACTGATCGGAGCATTTTACAGAATTCCGCTTTTGAATATCATCGGAACAGAGGGAAATGGATACTATTCCGTTGCTTTTTCTATCTATTCTGTTGCTTTGATGTTAACTTCCTATAGTCTGCCGCTTGCGGTATCCAAACTGGTATCTGCAAGGGTTGCGGTAGGCGAATATAAGAATGCACACAAAATCTTCAAAGGGGCCATTACCTTTGCCCTGCTGGCAGGTGGAGTGGTATCGCTTCTGGTATTTTTCGGAGCGGATTTTATTGCAACGACGATTATGCATCTGGACATGAGTGCTTACGCACTCAGAGTTCTGGCACCTTGTATTTTAATTGTTGCGCTTCTGGGTGTCCTGCGTGGATTCTTTCAGGGTATGGGGTCCATGATTCCGACAGCGATTTCCCAGGTAATTGAACAGATCATAAATGCGGTTGTATCAATCGCGGGTGCTTATGTTTTATTCAATGCCGGAAGGGCTGTCGGCAAGACCAGGGGAGATAAATCTTTTGGTCCGGCATATGCAGCAGCAGGTGGAACACTTGGAACTGTCCTTGGTGCCCTGAGTGCATTGATATTTGTCGGATTCATATTCCTTGCATACCATAAAGTATTCAAGCGCAAGATGAAACGCGATCATTCCAGAAAGCACGAAAGCTACAGAACAGTGTATAAGGTCTTATTTGTAACGATCGCACCTGTCATCTTAAGTGCAACGGTCTATAACATCAGTGATTTCGTAGACACTGCACTTTTCAATAATGTAATGGCTGCCCAGGGATTCAGCAAGAAAGAATACGCAAGTCTTCTTGGAATCTTCCAGGGTCAGTACAGTACCATGATCAATGTACCACTTTCTATCTCAAGTGCTCTGGCTGCTTCACTGGTGCCAAGTCTTGTAGCTACCGTTCAGACCGGAAGCAGGAAACAGGTACATAATAAGATCAACACAGTAAGCCGGTTTAACATGGTGATCGCCATCCCATGTGCAGTTGGATTTATTACACTTGCAAAACCTATCCTTAATTTATTATACTTCACACAGGATAATACAACTGCAGCTTTAATGCTTCAGATGGGGGCACTTTCTGTTGTATTCTTCTGTCTGTCAACCGTTACCAACTCTGTGTTACAGGGACTGGATGATATGATGACACCAGTTAAAAATGCAGCTATTTCTCTGGTGATCCATATCGTAACGCTGTTCCTGATGTTAGTAGTATTAAAATGGAACATCTATGCAGTAGTATTAAGTAAGATTATTTTCTCAGGTGCAATCTGTATTCTGAATGCGAAGGCTCTCCGCGACAGGATCGGTTATGTACAGGAAAAAAAGAAAACATTCTTAATTCCGACACTTGCTTCATTAGTCATGGGGGTAGTTTCTGTTCTTATACATTTGATTTTTGAATTATTTGCAGGACCATATATTGCAACGATTCTTGCACTTCTTGCGGCAGTAGCTGCATACGGTGTATCTATCGTCGCACTTGGAGGAATTACAGAAGAAGAATTACTCGGCATGCCAAAAGGTGCAGCCCTTGTGACAATATGCCGCAGACTACATTTGATAAGAGGGGAATACAGATAAGGATGAGACCAGTTAAAAAGATTGCATTATTACATGATATTTGCGGTGTCGGCAAAGCTGCCATGATGAATATGACACCGATCTTAAGTATGATGGGTATTGAAGCATGTCCGGTTCCGACCGTGCTATTGTCAACGCATACCGGTGGATATGGTACGCCGGCAGTATATCATGTTCCGGGAGACTATATCCGCGCATGTGCCGATCATTACAAGAAAGAAGGAATTGTGTTCGACGCAATTTTTGTCGGTTATCTTGGAAATGCGGATGTGATTGATGCGGTGATTTATTTTATCGGACAATTTCCGGGAACGACCGTTATTTTAGACCCGATCATGGGGGATCATGGAAAATATTACTCGAACTTTGATGAATCTTATGGCATTGCCATGCGTAAGATGCTTCCTTTTGCAGATGTGATTCTGCCAAACTTAACCGAGATGTACCTGCTTGCAGGAAAAGAGTATCAGATCACAGGGAATCACCGGAATGTTCTTCATCTGTGCGAAGAACTTCGTAAACTTGGAGCCAAAAACATGATCGTGACCAGTGTTCCGAAAGATGACTGCAAAAAGGGAATTGTATTGTATGAAGATAATGCGTTCCTTTATATCGGAAATGGCGAAGTTCTGAAAGAATTCCATGGAGCCGGAGATGCATTTGACGGAATGTTTCTTGCAAAGCTTCTGCAGGGCAACACACTTCTGGAAAGTGTACAGGCTTCCCAGGCATTTGTATATGCCTGTATCAGAGAAAGTGAAAAATACGACTATCCGGAACGGGAAGGACTTCTTATAGAGAAAACATTAAAGAAAATCGTATAAAAATTATGTATTAAGCGAATACTGTACTCAAAAAGGGGTAATC
>ERZ808240.5389-NODE-5389-length-10472-cov-2.925890_pt1 | contig 10472 bp, 11 predicted proteins | sample MGYA00521084_ERZ808240 | MGnify/ENA primary metagenome ERZ808240 (study PRJEB31516, sample SAMN03275571) | gut metagenome | biome: mammalia-associated habitat; material: feces | host: Papio cynocephalus | place: Kenya | collected 2012-08-06 ... | reverse complement strand
AATTAAATCAAAAATCATTTGTTTGCACAAATTTAGATACGCAAAGTTGTGCAGTATCACCTATAAAACAGAAGTGGTTTATTTTCTATTGCCCGGGAAATAATATAATCGGAGGTGATAAAAAATGAAAAATAATTCTTTTGCTCATGGGCAGGAATTGCCGCTGGGACTTTCTATGGCTCTCGCTCAAGTGCCTGCGGCATACGCTTATTTCGCTAAGCTAGATCCGCTTCAAAGGCAGCAGATAATCGACTCGGCGCACTGTATTCGCTCTAAGGAGGAAATGCGTGATTTCGTCAACAGCCTGTCAAGCGGTCAGATCACTGATACAAGCGTTTTCTGAACAAAAAGTTAATGTAGACAAATTTCACAATAAATCAAAGATTAATTGATATAAATTTTATATAAATATGTGTTGAAATTTATCTATAAATATTGTACAATATTATTGTAAGGTTTTGTACGCTGTTATGGAGAAATAACGGTAAAATCACCTTGCACGGATGGCTCGGCTGTGCCTTGCTGTCTGATAATATTGTGCAGTATTTTTGTATGTATTCAGGAGAGATATATGGCTGAAATGTGCTGTTTTTCACCAATTACATATTCTTTTATGGGTGGGTCTTTAAGTATAATTGCGTCCTGCCTTGATTTTATGCACTCTTACAATCTAATTATGCACTAACTAAAACTGCAACGCTATTGTTGCAGTTTTTTTATTTGTAATTTTTTGTTTTACTCGGAGGTATGAAAGTATGAAAAAAGTTGCGGTAATAATGGGCTCTGACAGCGATTTTCCTGTTGTAAGCAAGGCTGTTGCTGAACTCAAGGCTTACGGCGTTCCTTATGAATGTCACGTTATGTCTGCTCACAGAACGCCTGCACTTGCAAGCGATTTTGCTGACAAGGCTAAGGAAAATGGCTTCGGCGTTATAATCTGCGCTGCAGGTATGGCGGCACATCTCGCAGGAGTTATTGCAGGTCACACAACTCTGCCTGTTATCGGTATCCCTTGCAAGGGTGCTAATTTCGACGGCATGGACGCTCTGCTCGCTACTGTTCAGATGCCTAGCGGTATCCCTGTTGCCACGGTCGCAGTTGACGGCGCTAAGAACGCTGCTATACTTGCTATTCAGATGCTGGCTCTTTCTGATGAAGGGTTGGCTGAAAAACTTGAAAAGGCTAAGCAGGATATGATAGACGGCGTTGTGGCCAAGGACAAGGCTTTGCAGGACAAGCTCGCTGCACTTTAAATAGTACAAAAACACACGGCTTACGCTGTATGTTTTATTGATGTATCGGGAATGTTTACTGTCGGCGGGCGAACGCTGTTCGCCCCTACATATTGAAGCGGCGGCGATACGTTTTCGATACGCCATATAGATAATGTAAATAATTTTATGGAGGAATAAATCTATGGAAAACATTTTTAAGACAGAACAGCTCTATGAGGGCAAGGCTAAGAAAGTATTCGCTACAAACGACCCTGATCTTGTTATCGTTGATTACAAGGACGACGCTACTGCTTTCAACGGTGAGAAGAAAGGCACTATCGTTGGCAAGGGCGCTATCAATAACAAAATGACAAACTATATGTTCAAGCTTCTTGAAAAAGAGGGTATCCCTACTCACTTTGTTGAGGAGATATCCGACAGAGAGACTATCGTTAAGAAAGTTGAGATCGTTCCGCTGGAAGTTATCGTAAGAAACGTTGCAGCAGGAAGCTTCTCAAAGAAGCTCGGTATCGAAGAGGGTACTCCGCTGAAGACTCCTACACTTGAGTTCAGCTACAAGTGCGATGAGCTTGGCGACCCATTCATCAACAAGTATTATGCTCTCGGTCTTGGTCTTGCTACTGAGGAGGAGATAGCTGACATCACAAAGTATGCTTTCAAGGTAAACGAGTTCATGCTCGGCTTCTTCAAGAACATCGGCATTGACCTTATCGACTTCAAGATCGAGTTCGGCAGATTCCACGGAAAGATACTTCTTGCTGACGAGATCTCACCTGATACTTGCCGTTTCTGGGATTCAAAGACACACGAGAAGCTTGACAAGGACAGATTCAGAAGAGACATGGGCGGCGTTGAGGAAGCTTACCATGAGATGATAAAGAGAGTAATGGGAGAATAATTTTTATGGGCGGTTTTTTCGGAGCTGTTTCAGCTAATGACTGTATTCAGGACGTTTTCTTCGGGACCGACTATCATTCACACTTAGGCACAAGGCGGGGCGGAATGACTTCATTCTCCCCTGAGCTTGGCTTTCAGAGAAATATTCACAGCATTGAAAACTCACCATTTCGTACTAAATTTGAAAAAGACGTTGACAAAATGAGAGGAAACATCTGTATCGGCTGCATAAGCGACACAGATCCTCAGCCGATAATGGTACGCTCGAAGTTAGGACTTTACGCAGTGTGCTCTATCGGTGTTATACAAAATGCCGCTAAACTGGCTGACGAACTGCTTGAAAAGGGCTGCGCAAACTTTGAAACTATGAGCAGCGGCGCTATAAATTCGGCAGGACTTATCGGTGCACTCATTGCACAGAAAGACAGCTTTGTAGACGGCATAAGATACGCACAGGACAAGATAGAAGGCACGATGTCGCTTGTTATCATGACGGACAAGGCGATAATCGCTGCCAGAGATAAGGACGGACGGCTTCCTATTATAATAGGACAGCGTTCTGACGGATATTGCTTTTCTTTTGAATCATTTGCATATCAGAAGCTTGGATACTCGACCTGCCACGAGCTAAAGGCGGGAGAGATAACTGAGATAACAAAGGATGGCTACAATATTCTAAGCGAGGGTACAGACAAGAAAAAGATCTGCACTTTCCTTTGGACTTATTACGGCTACCCTACTGCTTGCTATGAGGGCGTGAACGTGGAACTTATGCGTACACGTAATGGCAGAGAACGATATGAAAAACGGCAGGCTCCCTGATGTTGATTTCGTTTGCGGAATACCTGATTCGGGCGTTCCTCACGCTATCGGATATGCAAACAAAAGCGGCATACCTTTTGCAAGACCGTTCATCAAGTACACTCCTACATGGCCGAGAAGCTTTATGCCGACCAGCCAATCTATGAGAAACAGAGTTGCGAAGATGAAGCTTATACCTGTTCACGAGCTTATCGAGGGCAAGAAGCTTCTGTTCGTTGACGACAGTATCGTTAGAGGCACTCAGATGAGAGAGACTGTTGAGTTTCTTTATGAGAACGGCGCAAAGGAAGTCCACATGAGATCAGCCTGTCCTCCTATCATGTATGGCTGCAAGTATCTTAACTTTTCACGCAGCACCTCGGAGCTTGAACTTATCGCTAGACAGATCATCGATGAGAACGAGGGTATCGGGGGAGTTAAATACATTGAAGAATACAGCGATTCAAGCACGGAGAGAGGCAAGCTTCTCAGGGACGAGATATGCAGGAGACTTAAACTTACCTCTGTTGAATTCCAGTCGCTTGAGGGCACTGTAAAGGCTGTGGGATTGCCAAGCTGTGAGCTTTGCACCTACTGCTGGAACGGAAGGGAATGATTTAATTGGTAACAGGTATCCATGAAGAATGCGGCGTTTTCGGCATTTACACTAACAATACGAGCGATGTTGCGGCTCAGACTTATGTATCTCTTTACGCATTACAGCACAGAGGTCAGGAAAGCTGCGGTATCGTTGTAAATGATGACGGCGTGTTCAGCTATCACAAGGACGTGGGACTTGTCAATCAGGTTTTTGACAAAGAAACTCTCGGCAGGCTCGGCAAGGGCAACATTGCTATAGGTCATGTGAGATATTCAACTACGGGCAACTGCAACGCTTCAAACGCTCAGCCGCTGGTTGTTCGTCACATAAAAGGACCTATGGCTATCGCTCACAACGGAAATCTTACTAACGCAAGAGAGCTGAGAGAGCAATATGAAAACAAGGGTATGATATTCCACAGCACTAATGATACTGAGGTCATATCATACGCCATAACCGAGGAACGTCTGAGAGAGCCTTCTATACAGGCGGCGCTTGAAAAGGCAATGTACAGGATAAAGGGAGCATACTCACTGCTCGTTATGTCGCCGACAAAGCTTATTGCGGCGAGAGATCCTGACGGCTTCAGACCGCTTTGCCTCGGAAAGATAGACGACGGCTATGTGGTAGCGTCGGAGACCTGTGCTTTTGACAGCATTGGCGCTGAATACATAAGAGATCTTAAACCGGGTGAGATAATCGTTATAGACAAAAACGGCGTGAATTCTATCACAACTCACTGCGGCAAAAAGGGTACTATATGCGTATTTGAATATGTATATTTTGCTAGACCTGACTCTGTTATTGAGGGGTCGAGCGTTCACATGGCAAGGCTCAGGGCAGGAAAATATCTTTGGAGAGAACACCCTGTTAACGCAGATATCGTCATAGGCGTGCCTGACTCGGGTCTTGACGCTGCGCTGGGATTTTCTCAGGAAAGCGGAATACCATACGGCATTGGATTTATCAAGAACAGATACATAGGCAGAACGTTCATTCAGCCTAGCCAGACAGAGAGGACGAACTCTGTCAAGATAAAGCTCAACGCTATTTCAAGCACTGTTAAGGGCAAGAGGGTCGTTATGATAGACGACAGTATCGTCAGAGGAACGACTTCGGGACGTATCGTCAAGCTGCTGAGAGACGCAGGTGCCACGGAAGTTCACGTTCGTATCTCCTCCCCTGCATTCGTTGCGCCGTGCTATTTCGGAACAGATATCGACAGCAAGGAAAATCTTATCGCCTGCAAGATGACCAATGAAGAGATATGCGAATATATCGGTGCAGACAGCTTGGGATATCTCAGTGTTGAGAGCGTTAAAAAGCTTGCGGGAAATTCAAAGTGCGATTTCTGCGTAGGCTGCTTTACAGAGAAATACCCTATCGAAGTTCCTAAGGATATGCCTAAGGACAAATTTGAATCGAAGATATCGGAAAAGAAGTAAATGACTGAAAGGATATTTTATCATGAATACAAACAGTTTTTCAAACAGCTACAAGGAAGCAGGCGTTGACGTAACGGCAGGCTACAAGGCAGTTGAGCTTATGAAGCAGCACGTTGCTAAGACTATGACAAGCGGCGTTCTCAGCGGTATCGGCGGCTTCGGCGGTCTGTTTGAGCTTGACATGACAGGCATTACAAAGCCTGTTCTCGTTTCAGGCACAGACGGCGTTGGCACAAAGCTCAAGATAGCTTTTCTTATGGACAAGCATGACACAGTTGGTATCGACTGTGTAGCAATGTGCGTAAACGACATTATTTGCTGCGGCGCAAAGCCACAGTTTTTCCTTGACTACATCGCTGTTGGCAAGAACTATCCTGAGAAGATAGCTCAGATAGTTTCAGGCGTAGCAGAGGGCTGTGTACAGTCAGGCTGTGCGCTCATCGGCGGCGAGACGGCTGAGATGCCTGGTTTCTACCCTGTTGACGAATATGACCTTGCAGGTTTCTCTGTTGGTGTTGTTGACAAGGACAAGATCCTTGACCCAAGCACTCAGAAGGCTGGGGACGTTATGATAGCTATCAAGTCAAGCGGCGTACACTCAAACGGCTTCTCACTGGTAAGAAAGGTATTCAGCGTTGATGAAAAGACTCTTTCTGTTCACTATGACGAGCTTGGCAAGACACTTGGCGAGACGCTTCTCACACCTACAAAGATATACGTAAAGGCTGTTATGAGCCTGCTTGACTCTGTTAAGGTAAAGGCTATATCTCACATCACAGGCGGCGGATTCTATGAGAACATACCACGTTCACTTCCTGACGGACTGTCTGTACAGATAGCAAGAAGCGACGTTCAGGTACTTCCTATATTTGATGTTATCGCAAAGACAGGAAACATTCCTGAGAGAGATATGTTCAACACATTCAACATGGGCGTTGGTATGACAGTTGTTGTTGACAAGGCTGACGCTGACAAGGCAATAGAGGCTATCAAGGCGGCAGGCGAGGAAGCTTATGTTCTTGGTGAGCTTGTTGAGTCTGACATGGGCGTTATCATCTGCTAAGGGTAAAGAGATATGAAGAAGATATGCGTTCTTGTTTCGGGCGGCGGAACAAACTTACAGGCGCTTATTGACGCTGAAAAAAGCGGCATTATAAAAAACGGCAGGATAACCTGCGTTATATCCTCAAAAGAGGGCGCTTACGCTCTTGAGAGGGCGAAAAATGCAGGTATCGGCACTGTTGTTATCCCTAGGAAAGAATATGCTGACAGCAAGAGCTACAGCGAGGCTATTCTGGCGGAGCTTAACAGGCAGGGCGCTGACCTTATTGTGCTGGCAGGATTTATGGTCATTCTTGACAAGTGCGTTACAAAGGCTTATCCTTACAGGATAATAAACGTTCACCCTGCGCTTATACCGTCGTTCTGCGGCGAGGGCTTTTACGGACTAAAGGTACACGAAAAGGCGCTTGAATACGGCGTAAAGGTATCGGGTGCGACTATACATTTTGTAAACGAAAAGGCTGACGCAGGGGCTATTATTTTGCAGGGCGCTGTAGATGTGGCAAATGACGAAACGCCTGAGAGCCTACAGAAGAAGATAATGGAAAACGTTGAATGGAAGCTTTTGCCAAAGACTGTTTCACTGTTCTGCGAGGACAGGATAAGCATAAAGGACGGCAAGGCTTACGTTGACCTTAAAGACTGAGAAAAATTATGGAGGACAAGATATGAAGACCCTTAATATTTATGACGAGCTTAAAAACAACTCATATCCGGGCAGAGGAATAGTTATAGGAAAGTCTGCTGACGGAAAGAGTGCGGTTACGGCTTATTTTATCATGGGCAGAAGCGTTAATTCCAGAAACAGAGTTTTCACGGAAACTGAGGACGGCATTAAGACAGAAGCCGCTGACCCTAGCAAGCTTTCTGACCCACACCTTATTATATACTCCCCTGTTCGTGTGCTTGGAAACAAGACTATCGTTACAAACGGCGATCAGACGGACACTATTTATGAGCTTATGGACAAGCAGCAGACTTTTGAGCAATCTTTGAGAACGAGAGAGTATGAGGACGACGCTCCAAACTACACTCCTCGTATTTCAGGTATCATGCACGTTGAGAACGGCACATATAATTATGCTATGAGCATACTCAAATCAGCTGACGGAAATCCTGAGTGCTGTGAGAGATTTACTTACACTTACACGAACCCTCTTGACGGCGTGGGTCACTTTATCCACACTTACATGGGTGACGGCAATCCGCTGCCAAGCTTTGAGGGCGAGCCTAAGAAAGTGGAGATACCTAACGATATCGAAGAGTTCACGGGCAAGCTTTGGGAGGCGCTCAATGAGGACAACAAGGTTTCGCTGTTTGTGAGATACATCGATATCGCAAGCGGCAAGGCTGTTTCTAAGGTCGTAAATAAGTACAGCAAGTAATTATCTGCGAGGAGTATTGTTTAATTAACGGAGGTAAAAATTATGGCAAATGAAATGCTTTTGAAATACGGCTGCAACCCCAATCAGAAGCCGTCAAGAGTATTTATGGAGGACGGAAAGGATCTTCCTATCGAGGTACTCAACGGCAAGCCGGGTTACATCAATCTGCTTGACGCATTCAACGGCTGGCAGCTGGTAAGAGAGCTTAAAAAGGCGACAGGTATGTGTGCGGCGACTTCTTTCAAGCACGTTTCACCTGCGGGCGCTGCTATCGGCAAGCCTTTGAGCGAGGTTGAGAAGAAGATATATTTTGTTGACGATCTGGGCGTGCTTACTCCCCTTGCAAGCGCTTATGCGAGGGCAAGAGGTGCTGACAGAATGTCTTCATACGGCGATTTTATCGCACTTTCTGACGAGTGTGACGCTTGCACTGCAAAGATGATACAGAGAGAAGTTTCTGACGGAATCATCGCACCGGGTTACACTGACGAGGCGCTTGAGATACTCAAGTCAAAGAGAAAGGGTACATACAACATCATCAAGATAGATGAGAACTATGTTCCTGCGCCTATCGAGAGAAAGCAGGTTTTCGGCGTAACATTCGAGCAGGGTCGAAACGAGCTTAAGATAGACAACGATATGCTCACAAATATCGTGACAGACAACAAGGAGATACCTGAGGACAAGAAAACTGACCTTGTTATCTCACTTATCACACTGAAATACACACAGTCTAACAGCGTATGCTATGTAAAGGACGGTCAGGCTATCGGTATCGGCGCAGGTCAGCAATCAAGGATACACTGCACAAGACTTGCAGGCAACAAGGCTGACATTTGGTGGCTCAGACAGCACCCAAAGGTACTTGGACTTCAGTTTGTTAACAACATCAGACGTCCTGACAGAGATAACGCTATCGACGTTTACATTTCTGACGAGCATGATGATGTGCTTGCTGAGGGAGTATGGCAGAACACATTCAAGGTCAAGCCTGAGGTACTCACTGAGGCAGAGAAGAAAGAATGGCTTGCAAAGAACACAGGCGTTTGCCTTGGCTCTGACGCTTTCTTCCCATTCGGCGACAACATCGAGAGAGCTAAAAAGAGCGGCGTGGCTTACATTGCCGAGCCAGGCGGATCTATCAGGGACGATCATGTTATCATGACTTGCAACAAATACAACATGGCAATGGCATTCACGGGAATAAGATTATTCCACCATTAATCTTTAAAATAAAGTCAAGAAGAGAAAAGGAGAAATTTAATTATGAAAAAGTTACTTGCTTCAATTATGGCACTGACAATGGTATTTGCAGTTACAGGCTGCTCAGAGTCAAGCGATTCAAGCAGTGAGTCAAAGGCTGAGGCTACAACAACTACCACAACTACGGCTGCATCTGCTGCTGAGTCTGAGACTGAAACAACAACTACAACTGCTGCACCTGAGGAGTCAGTTGCTGACACAACAACTTCTGCTGATGACACAACAAGCACAGCTGACGAGGCTACAGGCACATATGAGAATGACGTTTACACAAGTGATCTTTACTCATTCAAGATAGACTCAAAGAAGTGGGCAATGCAGGAGTCTGCTGGCGTTGACGTAATGTTCACATACGCTGACGCAGGCGATGATGTTGAGCTTGAGTCTGCTTCTATCAACGTTATCTCAATGTCAAACGAGCTGCTCAATGGTCTTACAGCAAGCGATTATGCTGATCAGATCAAGCAGACTTACGAGTCAATGGACGGCTACACTGTTACAAACGACAAGGAAGACAAGTTCGCAGGCAAGGACGCTTACATTGTTGACGTAACAGGCGAGATCGGCTCACAGAAGGTCCTGCTCAATCAGATAATCACTTCTGAGAACGGCAACCTTGTTGTTATCACATACGGTGCCAGCGAGGACGCTTACAGCAAGCTTTCTGACGAGTTCAAGACAGTTCTTGACAGTTTTGAGCTTAAGTAATATTTATACGAAGTAAATAAATGACGATACCGCACAGCAGACGTGTGCGGTATTGTTATAATTGGAAAACACAATGAGGAGGTCTGAAAATGGACATATTAGTTGTTGGCGGAGGCGGACGTGAACACGCTATCGTTATGAAGCTTGCGGAGTCTCCAAAGGTAGGCAAGCTTTACTGCACGCCTGGAAACGGCGGAATTTCACGCTATGCGGAATGTTTTGACGTTGCGGCAACGGATATCGAGGGCGTTGTGGCTCTGGCAAAGAAGCTTAAGGTGGACATGGTGGCTGTTGCCCCTGATGATCCACTGGTGCTTGGAATGGTAGACGCTTTGCAGGCAGAGGGCTTCAAGACGTTCGGTCCAAAGAAAAATGCGGCTATAATCGAGGGTTCAAAGGTCTTTTCTAAGGATCTTATGAAGAAATACAACATTCCTACGGCAAAATACGAGGTGTTCACAAACAGCGAGGACGCTATAAAATATGTCAAAGAACAGAACACATACCCTGCTGTTATAAAGGCTGACGGACTTGCACTTGGCAAGGGCGTTATTCTGGCGGAGAATGAGAAAGAGGCTGTGGAGGCTATCCACTCCATGATAGACGACAAGCAGTTCGGCGAGAGCAGCTCCACTATCGTTGTGGAGGAATATCTCACAGGTCCTGAGGTCTCAGTGCTTTCATTCACTGACGGCAAGACAGTTGTTCCTATGATCTCTTCAATGGATCACAAGAGAGCCCTTGACGGCGACAAGGGTCTGAACACCGGCGGAATGGGTACTGTTGCGCCTAACCCTTACTACACTGAGGACATTGCCAAGGAGTGCATGGAGAAGATATTCCTGCCGACTATCAATGCAATGAACGCTGAGGGCAGGACTTTTGAGGGCTGTTTGTATTTCGGGCTTATGCTCACCCCTAATGGTCCAAAGGTAATTGAATACAACTGCCGTTTCGGCGACCCTGAGACGCAGGTAGTTCTTCCTATGCTGGAGGGCGACCTGTGCGAGATATTCGAGGCTATCTATGAACACAGGCTGGCTGATGTTAAGATCGGCTGGAAGTCGGGTTACTG
>ERZ808240.5388-NODE-5388-length-10473-cov-2.859378_pt1 | contig 10473 bp, 7 predicted proteins | sample MGYA00521084_ERZ808240 | MGnify/ENA primary metagenome ERZ808240 (study PRJEB31516, sample SAMN03275571) | gut metagenome | biome: mammalia-associated habitat; material: feces | host: Papio cynocephalus | place: Kenya | collected 2012-08-06 ... | reverse complement strand
AACCGCGCCCCACGCCCACGAGTTCTACCAGATAATATGGTTCAGGCGCGGCCATGGCGTGCACAATGTCGACTTTGTAGACTATCCCGTGGCCGACAACACCATATTCTTCATAGCCCCGGGGCAGGAGCATTCGTTCGACGGAGCCAACGACTACGAGGGGGTGATAATCCACTTTAACGCCAGTTTCATGGCCGACGAGGAGTCGAGCGAAAGCGTGTTTTTGAAGTATGACGTGTTTAATGCTTACGACTCGCTGCCCTACTACAAGGTTACACACGAAGAGTCGGGACGGCTTATGGCCATTGTCGACGAAATGGGCAGTGAATATTCGCTCACGGGCGCCTTTGCCCACCGCGACTATATGCAATATTTGGTGCGCTTGTTCCTGATAAGAGTGCAGCGCAATGGCGAGCGAAGGCAGAAGGCCAAACTGTATGTGGGCAACGTGGCCAACCGCACATTTGTGCGCTTCCGCCAGTTGCTGGAGCAGAACTTTCACACCATGCACACCGTGCAGGAGTATGCACAGCTGCTGCAAGTGTCGCCGCGCACCCTCACCAAGTATGTGGCCTTAAGCACCCACTGTTCACCGCTGCAGGTGATTAACGACCGCATAGCGCTTGAAGCCAAGCGAAAAATTCAGCACTCGGCACTAAGCATAAAGGAAATAGGCTATGACCTCGGCTTTAGCGACCCGTCGTATTTCGTGAAATTTTTCAAGCGCATCACCGGAAGGATGCCCAATGAGTTCAGAAATCAAACTTATCAATCATATATTACAAGCACAAAGCAAAAGAGAAACATGAAAATTGCTATTCCTACCGCTGAGGGACGGCTGTTCCCCCACTTTGGCAAAGCGCCGCAAGTCGCGGTGTATGACATTGAACAAAATGCTGTCGCTAAAAAAGAGATACTCACCTCGCCAGAACACGCCCACGGGGCCATGCCGCGATTTCTGCAAGGGCTTGGCGTGACCGATGTAATTTGCGGAGGTCTTGGCGCCGGTGCAGTGAACATGCTGAACGAGATGGGCATAGGCATACACGGCGGCGCCCCAGCCGAAGACGTGGACAAGGTGGTGGACAAATACCTGTCGGGCACCCTGGTGTGCGGAGACTCCACATGCCACCACGATGCATGCAACGGCCATCACCACAATTAAGCGCACACAAGCCATGATAAGATATACCGAAGAGCGTGAGTTCACGCAAAAGCAAGTGGAAGAGTTGTTTCTGTCGGTTGGCTGGGTGTCGGGCAAATATCCGTCACACCTACACAAAGCTCTGCTAAACTCGCCGTTTGTGATTTCGGCATGGGACGGCGGTCAGCTTGTGGGCCTGATTCGCGGAATTGACGACGGCTGCATGACCGCGTTTCTACACTATCTGCTGGTGTCGCCGGCCTACAGGCGGCAAGGCATTGCGTCGCGACTTGTGGCAATGGCAAAAGAGCACTACCGCGATTTCTTCTACATCAACGTGATGCCCGAGGACAGCGGCAACGCCCCATTTTATGAGCGGCACGGCTTTGAGTTGATGCCCGATGGCGTGGCCATGCAAATTTGCAACCACAATTTTGCCCATTGAGACTCAAGCCACTGGCTGATGTTGCTGGATTATTATTTTTTTGTCGGCAAGATGCCTGATGGCATGGAAATTGCTGTACATTTGTGTCTTTTAGTGCAACCTTTTGCCCTCGGTTGCACATCTATTTGGCAGATGCGCGCAAAAAATCACGACAAACGTGTTATAAACCGGGGTTGGCGTGCGTCTTATTAGTGAAATCCACAAAAAAACGAGAATATTCAATGACACAACGGATAATCACAGCGATGGCACTGACGGCAGTGTCGCTTGCAGCGGCAGCGCAGCAATATGGCGTTAAGTGCCAACTCAACGACACCACAGGCAGCGGCGAGCCATATGCCACGGCGCGCATCTATCTGCTGCCCGACACGGCCAAGGTGCTCACCACAGGCGTGACCGACGGCAACGGCGCGTTCAGCCAGAGTCTTAGCCAGGCGGGCAGCTACCGCATACGCTTCTCGTCGGTTGGCAAGGCCGATGCCACAGCCACATTCACCGTCACAAAGCAGCAACCCGAGGCCAACCTTGGCACAATTGTAATTCGCGACAACGGCAACATGCTGAGCGCCGTCACGGTGACAGCGCAAAAGCCACTGGTGACCACCGAAATCGACCGCATTGCCTACGACATGCAAGCCGACGAGGAAAGCAAGACCAAAAACGTGTTGGACATGCTGCGCAAGGTGCCCATGGTGAGCGTCGACGGGCAGGACAACATAACGGTGCGCGGCAGCAGCGACTTCAAGATTTATAAAAACGGACACCCCGACCCCAGCCTGAGCGGACACCCCAAGGAGGTGCTGAAGGCCATTCCGGCCAACATGGTGAAGAAAATCGAGGTTATCACCGAGCCCGGCGCGAAATATGACGCCGAGGGAGTGGGAGCCATACTCAACATAGTGATGGTGGGCGGCGGCAGCATAAATGGCGTGACCGGCACGCTGAGCGCCGGCGCCAACCAGCACGGCGGAGCCGACGCCGGCGCCTACATCACCACACAAATAGGCAAGGTGGTGGCATCGGTCAACTATGGCTACAACCACAACAACCTACGCGGCAGCGACCGCCAGCTGACCCGCACCGAGACGCACTACAAGAAAAGCGGTGAAAGCACCATAATTGACAATGCGGCAGGCTACAAAATAAACGTGCACTATGGCAACCTGGACGCCAGCTGGGAGCCCGACACGCTCAACCTTATGACCATGTCGCTCGGCGGATACTACTACAGCTACCGCTCTAACGGCGACGTGAATGCGACCCGCTACGGCTCCGACGGCTCGCCAGTGTACCGCTACGGCGCACTAAGCGCTACCATCGACCCCACACAGTATTACAGCCTTGACGGCCGCCTCGACTTTCAGCACAAGACGCACCGCAAAGGCGAGGCCCTGACACTTAGCTACATGCTGTCGGCCAGCCGCAGCAACAGCAACGGCAGCGTAGACTACACCGACGGCATGAACATGCCCATCGACTACACACGGCGCATCAGCACCGGCCGCGAGCGCTTCACCGAGCACACCGCGCAAATCGACTGGACCCGCCCGTTTTCCAGCCGCCACAAGGTGGAGGCAGGGCTGAAATACATCAACCGCCTCAACCGCAGCCGCAGCGCCTACACACACGTGATGGCCGACGGGTCGCAGTCGGAGCTCGACTCCAGCACCCCGTTTGACCACCGCACACAGGTGGGCGCAGCCTACGGCAGCTACACCTACTCCAGCGGCAAGTGGAGCGCACGCGCCGGACTGCGCTACGAGTTCAGCCACCTTGCCGCCCACTACCCCGACGGGTCGAGCCGTGACTACAGCGCCAACCTAAGCGACTGGGTGCCTACGGCCAGCGTCAGCTACCAGATTAGCCAAGCCAATTCGCTGAAATGGGCGTTCACCACACGCATCAACCGCCCGGGCATCAACTACCTGAACCCGGCGGTGGACAATGCGGTGGAAAGCGTGTCGCACGGCAATCCCGACCTCAACAGCGCGCACAGCTACAGCACCAGTCTAACATTCATGCACATAGGCAGTAAAATCACCTACAATGTGGTACCGGCGTTCACGTTTTCAAACAACGCCATAGGCGAGGTGCGCGGCGTGAGCGACAACGGCAAGACCACCAGCACCTACGGCAACGTCAACAAAGCCCTATGGGCCGGTGTGAGCGGCTATGCGCAGTGGACCCCGTTCGCCAAGACCAGTGTGATGGTTAGCGCCAATGCAGGTTACCAAGACATCAAAAGCAATGAATTGGGTCTCAACAACGACGGTGCCACGGCCAACGTGTTTGGCAACCTGTCGCAGCAGCTGCCACTGGGGTTGCGCCTTAGCGTGTTCGGAGGCTGGAACAGCAGCGGCGTCAACAGCCTCTATGGTGAGAACGGCAGCGGCAACTGGTATGGAGGCAGCCTGCAGTGGAGCGGCACCAAGGACAACCGCCTGACCATTGCGCTGAACGCCACCAACCCGTTTGAAAAATACAAGCACTACACCACGCGCATCACGCAGGGCGACTACACCGAGCGCAACTCCACGCGCTACAGTTGCCGATTCGTTAACCTGAGCGTGAGCTACCGCTTTGGCTCGCTCAAGGCCAGAGTAAAGAAGACCGACACCTCGATTGAGAACAACGACCTTGTGGGCGGCGCCAGCAAGGGAGGAGCGGCTGCAAATGGGCAAAACTAAGACACTTTATTGAACTACAAACACTGATAAACCAAGGCCACGGCCACGCTCGACGCGCAGCCGCGGCCGTTTATTTTTAATGCGGCTGTGGGTGGTGATTTGGCTGCAAGTGATTAATTTTGCAGCATAAAACATAAGCATGATGAACAAGCAAGTGAAGATATGGATTGAGGCAGTGCGGCTGCGCACGCTGCCGGTGTCGGCAAGCGGAGTGATAATAGCCATTGGCGTGGCGGTGTGGACACACCACTTCAGGTGGGTGCCAGCCGTGCTGTGCCTTGTGTTTGCACTGCTGGCGCAGACGGCGTCGAACCTCGCCAACGAATACTACGACTTCTTGAAAGGCACCGACAAGGCTGGGCGCGTGGGGCCGCGCCGCGGCGTGACTGAGGGCGACATAAAGCCCGCCACACTGCGCCGCGCCACATTTGGCACGCTGGCCGCGGCGTGCGCCGTGGGCTGCGGCCTGATTTCCTACGGCGGCTGGTGGCTGGTGCCGGCAGGCGCGCTAATCGCCGTGATGGCGCTGGCCTACAGCACGGGGCCCTACCCCCTCAGCTACCACGGGCTGGGCGAGGCGGCCGTGATGGTGTTCTACGGTCTTGTGCCCGTAAACCTCACCTTCTATGTGATGGCCGGATTTTTCAGTCCGCTGGCATTGCTGGCTTCCATCACGATAGGATTCATGGGCGTGAACGTGCTGATTGTGAACAACTACCGCGATGTGGACGACGACCGTGAGGCCGGCAAGCGCACATCGGTGGTGATATTCGGCCGCAGGCCCGCCGCTGTGGCCTATCTGCTCAACGGATTTGTGGGCATAGCCATGCTGTCGCCGCTGTGGTTTGTGGCGTATCAGGGCAAGGCTCTGCCCGCTTGGACCATTGCCATACCGCTGCTCTACCTGGTGATGCACACCATCACATGGCGCAAGCTGCTGAGCCGCGACGGCGCAGCGCTCAATCCCCTGCTGGGCGGCACGGCTCGCAGCATGCTGCTGTTCACAGCGCTGCTCACAGCCGTGATGGTAATATTCGCCTAAGCGTCGGCGCCATCGATGCCAAAGCACCGCTTCACGGCACTGCGTATGGCCTCGGCCCCGTCGCCGTTGCCCTTAAGAATGGTGAGCACCGCCTGAATGTAGTCGTTTTTGCAACCAAGGCCGCAAAGACCGGCCACATTTGTGGTGGTGAGCATCATCTTCTGGTTGTAGACGCGCAGCACCTGCATGTAGTCGGCGTCCTCAAGATACTGGTGGAACTGCCGGCACAGGCGCTCGTAGGTGTCGCGCGGGCGGATTTCGTTCACGAGATCGGCCATGTGCATCTCAAGCGCGCCAATGTTGCGAAACTTCATGTCGATGCGCATCTCCACCTCACGCTTCACCCTGTGGCGCACATGCATCAGCGCCTGCTGCTTAAGCTCGCTGGCAAACATGGCCAGCACTGCCTCCTTCACCTTTTTGAACACCGCCGGCCCGTTGCGCCTGCGGCTCTGCGCCACAGCCTTCACCACATCGGGGAGCATCAGTATGTTTTCAATCTCGGCCACATCGGGCACGAATATGCGCTTCTGGCGCAGATACTCCACCTCCTTGGCATCACGGCGGTCGCGGTCAACCACCCCGCGGCTGTCGAGGTGGTGCAGGCGCTTGAGGTCGTTGAATGTGCGCACAGCCTCTATCACCTTGTTGCAACTGCCCAGCGGGCGCACGGTGTAGTCGGTGAATATGAGCGGATACAGGCGCGAGTCGATGCTGTGGGTGGCATCACCCTCGATAAACAAGATGGGCTTGCGGCTGCCCAGCAGCTCAATGGTCATGGCGTCGCTGTAGTCCTCGCCAGGCTTGAGCACGTCGTAGTCCCACTCCACTTTCTCGGGATCGAAATCCTTGACCCACACGCAGCGGTTTTCCACGCGCGACGACGCAAACGACAGGTCGTGGGTGCTGTAGACAAACGTGCAGTCGGGGCGCATCTGCTCAATCACATTCCACAGCGTGCCCATGAGCGAGGGGTGCAGAAACGTCTCGGGGTCGTCGACAAAAATCACCGCGCCGGGCATGGCATAGAGCACGGCGCCGATGTAGTAGAGCACGGCCTTCTCGCCGTCGCTGAGGCGCAGCGACGAGTAGCGGTCGGCATGCCCCTGGGTGGAGAACAGCAGTTTGCCGTTTTCGCGCAGCACGCGGTTTTTTGGGAACACCTCCTGCCAGCGCCTCACTGTGGCGTCGAGCTTGGTCTTTGGGAAATCGGTGTTCTCTCCCATCAGGCGCCGCGTTTTGCACGCCATCAGGTCGAGAAACTCATCAAAGAGCATGAGGTAGGTCAAGCGGTCGAACTCGGTGGCCGCATCGCACTTCAGCAGCGGGTTTTGTGCATTGATGCGGCTGAAACGCTCGTCGATGGAGCCCGGCAGAGTGTCGCGCAGCGCAGTGCCGTAGATGGCGCGCAGTGCCGACAGGCGGTAGGCCTTGCCGGGGCACTGGTCAATAAGTTGGCTGCAAAAGCGGCTCTTGCCCGAACCGTTGGCGCCGATTATGGTCACCTGGCGCGCATCGTGCAGCACATCGGCCTCGCGCCCGTTTGATTTCTTAGGCAGCAGTAAGTCCATATAGCTTAATCATTTAGAGTTTGTATCAATTCACCACATTCACGGGGCGGCCGGCCGCAAAGGCGGCCACATTGCTCACCACAATGCGCATCAGCCGCTCGCGTGCCTCGTGGCTTGCCCACGCAATGTGGGGGGTGAAGTGGCAGTTGCGCGCACTCAGCAGCGGGTTGCCCGGCTCGGGCGGTTCCTGCGACAGCACATCCACACCTGCGGCGGCAATGGTGCCGGCATTCAGCGCATCGGCCAAATCCTGCTCGTTGACCACCGGACCGCGCGAGGTGTTGATGACAATGGCCGTGGGCTTCATCGTGGCCAGACGCTCGCGGCACACAAGGCCGCGGGTGTCAGGGGTGAGCGGACAGTGCAGCGACAGCACGTCGCACTGGGCGAAAGCCTCGTCGAGCGATGCCTTGGCCACCCCCTGCGGCAGAGCCGACTGCTCCTTGCTGGTGACGGCCATCACCCTCATGCCCATGGCCAGGGCTATGCGGGCCACCGCGCTGCCTATGTGGCCGAAGCCCACCACAGCCATCACCTTGCCGCTGAGTTCGGTGACGGTGGTGTCGGTGTAGCTGAAGTCGGCGCAGCTGCTCCACTTGCCGGCGCGGGCCTCATCGGTGTAGTGCTGCACGCTGTTGGTGATGTTGAGCAGGTGTGCAAACACCATCTGCGCCACCGACGCCGTGCTGTAGCTGGGCACATTGGTCACCACCACCCCGTGCTCGCGCGCGGCCTTGGTGTCGACAATGTTGAAGCCGGTGGCAATCACGCCCACATAGCGCAGTTGCGGCAGCGCCTCGATGGCGCGGCGGTCGATAACGGTCTTATTGGTGAGCAGCACCTGCGCCCCGGCGGCGCGGTCAAGCAGTTGGGCGGGTGCGGTGCGGTCATACACGCGGCACTCACCGGCCAGGGCCTCAAGCCCCGCCCACGACAGGTCGCCCGGGTTGCCGGCATAGCCGTCGAGCACCACAATTTTCAGTTTATCGTTGTTTTCCATTTCAAATGATAGTTTTTTTGTAAGCGTTGATGAGCAAATATAGCGATTTTTGGCCAAGTAGTGGGCCGTGCTGGCGCTGAATTGCAAAAAGTTGATTAAATTTGCACCGCTTTTTGCTGCAGGCGTCTGTCAACGGCCGCCAAGTGGCCATTTGCGGCCATGTGCTATAAAAAGTGAAACGATTGGTAAAAATTGTGCAAAAGGCGCATTAATTTATTAGTATTTAGTAATTTTGTGGCTAAATGAAATTAAATCTCACTATCGACAGTGGCAATTCGTCGACCAAGCTGTCGCTGTTTGACGGCGACAAGTTTGTGGGCACGGAGCGCTACAAGCAGTTCGACGCCGAGATGCTGCGAAGCTTCTTTGCCCGGTATGACATTGGCGCGGCGATTGTGAGCAGCGTGGTGGGCGACAATGCCGAGGCCGAGAATTTCCTGGCCTCGCGAGTGCCCCTGGTGAAGCTCAGCAGTTCCACCCCACTGCCCTTAAAGCTGCGCTACCGGTCGGCCAACACGCTGGGTTGCGACCGCATAGCCACCGCCGTGCAGGCGTGGAGCGTGAATCCCGGCGCGGCATCGCTGATAGTGGACGTGGGCACCGCCACCACACTCGACGTGGTGGACGCGCAGGGCTGCTTCTTGGGCGGCAACATATCGCCGGGCATCACCATGCGGCTGCGCTCGCTCAACATGCTCACCACACTGCTGCCGCTGGCCGACAAAGAGGGCGACATGCCTCTGGTGGGCTACGACACCGCCACCGCGCTGCGCAGCGGCGCCGTGCGCGGTCTGGCTTATGAAATCGACGGCACCATAGGCAGCCTGCAGGCCGAGATGCCCGGCATCACCACATTCCTCACCGGCGGCGACGCCGCCATAGTGCGCGGCATGCTGGCCCATAAGGTGGTGAGCGACCCCGACATGCTGGCCAAAGGATTAAACAGAATACTGTTATATAATGAAAAAATATAGACTCATACTCATCGGCCTCCTGCTTGCTGCAGGACTCGGCCAGGCAGGCGCGCAAAACTCCGCCAGCCCTTATTCGAAAATAGGCTACGGCCTGCTCAGCGAAAACGCCACGGGCCTGCAGCGCTCGATGGGCGGCGTGGGCTATGCCATGCAGCACGGCAGGCAAATCAATGTGATGAACCCGGCCTCGTATGCCAGCGTAGACTCGCTCACCTTTCTGTGGGACATAGGCATCGACCTCACCAACCTGTGGTCGAAGGAAAACGGCAAGAGCGGCCACAGCTTTGGCGGCGGTCTGGACTACATAGCAGCCGAATTCAAGCTGGCCAAGAGAGTGGGCGGCTCGTTTGGCGTGGTGCCGTTCTCCAGCGTGGGCTACTCGTTTGGCAACACGCTTGAGAACAACGGCACAGAGACGCGCAGCGGCAACGGCGGCATCAGCGAACTGTATGCCGGCGTGGGCTGGGAGCCGCTGAACGGCCTGTCGGCCGGCGCCAACTTCAGCTACATGTTTGGCACCATAGTCAACGACACCTATGTGTACTCCACCAGCACCACCCTGTTTGAGCGCGTGATGGAAGTGCGCGACTGGAACGTGAACCTGGGCTTGCAATACCGCATGAACCTGAACCGCAAAGACCGCCTGGTGCTGGGCTTCACCTATTCGCCCAAGCGCTCGCTGCACGGACACACGTGGGGATTGAGCTACGACGCCAGCCAGGACACCAAGGTAGACTCGATAGGCTACACAGGCCTCACAGGCAAATATCAGAAGCCCAACACATTCGGTGTGGGCCTGAGCTATTCGCACCTTGACCGCTTCATGGCCGAAGTCGACTTCACCTACCAGGACTGGGGCAAGGCGAAATACACCCCGCTTGAGGGCTTTGAAAGCAGCAGCATGAAGTTTGACAACCGCTGGAAAGTGGCTGCCGGCCTGCAGTACACCCCCAACTCGAGGGGCAGCTACCTGAAGCGCGTCACATATCGCGTGGGCGGGCACTACAACCACGACTACATGAACATTGGCGGCAACAACGTGCGCGACTACGGCGCAGGGTTCGGCCTCACAATGCCCGCGCCCGGCAGCAAGACGCTGGTGAACCTGGGCTTTGAGTGGAAGCACCGCTTCACCACCCCAAAAGAACTTATAAAGGAGGACTACTTCAACATCACGCTGAGCGTGACGTTCAACGAGATGTGGTTCTGGAAAAACAAGATACGCTAACCCCCCGGGACACACGGCCAAGCGAGCAATGATGAAGGCACTGATGCACATAGCACTGGCACTGACGGCACTGGCGGCCGCCACCTCGTGCCGCGACGAGCTGGCAAGCACCGCAAGCCGCGCCAGCGACCCCGACAAGGTGCCCACCATGAGCTCGACCAACGTGCAGACGGTGATAAGCGACTCGGGGCGCACGCGCTACCGCATCACCACCAAGCAGTGGCTCATGTTTGAAGAGTCGAAAAAGCCCCACTGGATATTTCCGCAAGGCGTGATAGCCGAGGAGCTTGACGCCGCTTTCAAGACAGTGACCTCGGTGCGCTGCGACTCGGCATACTTCGACGAGAAGGCGCGCCTGTGGAGCCTTAACGGCAATGTGCGC
>ERZ808240.5387-NODE-5387-length-10476-cov-9.339027_pt1 | contig 10476 bp, 8 predicted proteins | sample MGYA00521084_ERZ808240 | MGnify/ENA primary metagenome ERZ808240 (study PRJEB31516, sample SAMN03275571) | gut metagenome | biome: mammalia-associated habitat; material: feces | host: Papio cynocephalus | place: Kenya | collected 2012-08-06 ... | reverse complement strand
CCCACATCGCATTCGGAAAATAAAAAGAGACAGACTGCAGAATGTTCAGCGGTCTGTCTCTTTTTTTGTATCATAGCTTTTTATAGCCAACGGGTTCGTCGGCTGCACAGCGGCGTTCCATTAAGTAGGTGTCCAGCCAGCGGCCATGGCAGTCCCGCGCAATGCGCTCCCGCCGCCCCACCAGACGGAACCCGCATTTGGTGTGCAGGGCACGGCTGGCGGCGTTATCCTGCAGCACGGTAGACTGCAGGGTCCAATACCCGGCCTCTTCCGCTGCTGTGCACAGAGCGCTCAGCAGGCGGTAGCCCAGCCCGTGCCCGCGGAACTGTTCGCCGATGTAAATGCTCACCTCTGCAACGCCGCGGTAACACCAGCGCGGATCGAACCGGTGCAGAGCCGCCCACCCGGCCAGCACGCTGTCCGCAAGGATGACCAGCCGGCACTCTTTGGTGTGGGAGGCGTCCCACGCAGTATACGGCGGGCAGGTCGTCTGAAATGTGGCGTATTCGGTTGCAATACCCTCTAAATAGATGCGGGAGACCGCATCCCAATCTTCCGGCTCCATGGGCCGGACAACAATTTCACTCATGTTCCCATCCCGATTCTTTCAGAAGCTGGTTTCCGCGCCGGGGCACGGCGGAAAGAACCACTTCCTGATTCCTGCAAGGCAATTTCAGTATAGCAGAATTTGCCCGGCGGTACAAGCACCGGACTGCACAGAATTGTTTTGACAATGCCGGTGGTTGTGATACAATAAATTCAAGAAAAAAGCATCCGGGTCCGCCCGAGCAAAGAAGGAGGACGTGAAATGACAAAACGGCGGTTCTGGCAAACGGTGCTGCTCAGCCTGTGCCTTGCGGCGGCACTGGCACTGCCTGCCTTTGCGCAGGAGGAGTACGGCGAGCCAAACATTACCCCGCAGACCAAAATGGAGGACATCCGGAAGAACCCCAGCATCATCGGGGCAGGTATCTATACCTACTCGCTGGACCAGTGGCGCCCGGTGGACCGGGCTTACTGGAACAACCAGACGCTGAACAGGGTCTCCAACCGTTACACCGCGCAGGATTGCGCCGATGGTCTGAACTATCTGATCCGGCTTTACAACCGGGGCCAGCAGGTGACCTACCCGCTGTACACGAAGGAAGAAATCTGGAAAGATTGGAGCCGCAGCTGCGCAGAGCTCTACTATATGCCGACGTCCGATGCAGAACAGACTGACCCGAAAAAGTTTGTGCTGGTGGTGCCCGGCAATGCCATCGTGGTCAGTGCAGAGCTGCGCGAGGGCATCTCTACAGCGTGGAACTTCCACCAGATGGGTTACCCGGTGTTCGTGCTGCGTTATCGGGTGGGTGCTACGGCAACCAACAATGCCCCGATGAAGGATCTTGCCCGGGCAGTGCAGTACATCACGGAACATGCAGAGCAGTTCGGCGTGCAGGCAGAGGATTATGCACTGGTGGGCTTCTCGTCCGGCGGGCAGCTGGCTGGTCTGTTCGGCACGGACAAGATGGGCTACAAGAACTATGGCCTGCCCAAGCCCGGTGCCCTGCTGCTGGGCTACCCGGTCAACACATTCTATGAGATGAAGCCGTTGTACCGGAAGCTGCTGGATCCCCTGGCGCTGACCCAGCGGTATTACGAGATCACCCTCTCCCGTCAGATCACGGAAGATTATCCGCCCACGTATCACTGGTACGGCAAAAATGACGTCACTCTGATGACGATGAACTGGGCGGCGCAGGGGCCTGCGCTGGAACGGGCCCTGCAGCAGAGCAATGTCACGCACCTTTACCGGGTGTATGACAACGCCCCGCACGCCATCGGTGCCGGCAAGGGCACGGACGCGGAAGGGTGGCTGAACGATGCAGTTGCTTTCTGGGAAGCACAGACGGTCCAGGAAGAATAAAAACAAAAAGAAAGGTTGGTTCCGGAAAATGAAACGAAAATGGATGATGCTGCGCACGGTGCTGGTGTGCCTGTGCCTTGCAGTACTGGCAGCCCTGCCTGCGATGGCGGCAGAAGAAAATGCCCTTCCCCGTATCACGGCAGAAACGACCATGACCGAGGTGCACACCAACCCGGGCCTTGTGGGGGCCGGCATCATGACCTATTCCAAGGATAAATATTTCCCCCAGCGGCAGAAGTGGGCCAACAAGACACTGGCGGAATATGTGGGCAGTGAGAATGCAGAGGCCAGTGTAAACGGCCTGAACCTGATCATTGAAAACTACGAAGCCGGTGTGCAGGTGACCTATCCGCTTTACACAGCAGAAGAAATTGCAGAGGATGCGACCCGGAAAGACGCAGAGCTTTATTATTTCCCGGGCAAAACGGCAGGCTCGAAATATGCAGTGGTGCTTTCCGGCAACACCGGCAGCCGGACGGCAGAGCTGAAGGAATGCGTTTCCACAGCATCCGAGCTGCACGAAATGGGCTACACCGTGTTCATCCTGCGCTACCGGGTGTTCCAGGAGGCAAAGGATAATGCCCCGGTGGAGGATCTCGCCCGGGCAGTGCAGTACATTACAGACCATGCGGATCAGTTTGCCGTGCAGACGGAAGGCTATGCACTGCTGGGCTATTCTTCCGGCGGACATCTGATCGGTGTTTTTGCAGGGGATGAGATGGGCTACAAGAATTATGGCCTGCCCAAACCCGGTGCCCTGATCCTGGGATATTCCATCATCAACTTTGCCGAGGCAAAACCGGGCTATGCAATGCTCATCGACCCGGGTGTGGTGCTGAGCCGCCGCTATTACCAGCTGTCAGTTTCCGACGCTGTGACGGACGATTACCCGCCGGTCTATTTCTGGTACGGCAAAAACGATATGACGTTGACCATTCTGAACTTCCCGCTGCAGGGACCGGCCCTGCGCCATGCCCTGCAGGCGCACAATGTAGCCTATAAAGAGGTGGTCTACGACCACGCCTCCCACGGCATCGGCTTGGGTGTGGGCACAGAGGCCGAAGGCTGGCTGAGTGATGCTGTGGCCTTCTGGGAAGCACAGACTGCAGAAGAATAAAGGAGAGAAAACCGCGCATGAAGGATAAGAATGAATGCCTGAAGGCACTGCATGTCGGCCTGCCGGACGACGTCCGCCGCCTGAAAGAGGCTGGTTATTATGAAGAGGCCATTCAGCGGATCGATGATCTTCTGGCTGAGGATTGGACGGCGACCCAGAATCAGCCGGTGCTGGCCCCGCTCCCGGCGGACAAGCTGCCGCAGAACCCGGCACCTCATGGCCCGGATGCCCTGCGGGATGCCCTGACGGCAGAACGCGAGATCCTGCGCCGTCTGCCGCAGGAATACTGCTGGACGAAGCAGCAGGCGCTGGAACGGATGCAGGGCCTTGTAAAAGAGTTTACGCCCGAAGAATTTGAAGCACTGGACCGTGCCAACCGCATGGACTGGCGCTTTGTGGAAGGGGAAAAGCGCTACATCCGCCGCTTTGCAGAAACACTGCTGGCTACCCATGAGGAACTGGCGGCCCGGCAGTTCGACCCGCCGGCCCCGGCTCCCGGCTGGACCCGTTTTGAGGGCGAGCACGACCGGATGGTGCGCACCGGCTCTGCCAGCGCGGATATCACCCTGCGGACCAGTGTGGGTATGAGCGACGAAGCGTTTGCCCGGGCACTGGCCGCGGTAAAAGTGCAGGGCGGAGACACGGTGCACGTCAAAGTATGGCTGCCACTGCCTGCTGCCTGCCCGGCCCAGAGCGATATCCGGTTGGAATCCTTCACCGAGCAGCCGATCCACATTGCGGCGGAGGATGCTCCGCAGCGCACCGTTTACTGGGAAGCAGACCTGGCGGAGAACCGCCGCTTTGGTGTGACCTACAGCTATCGCTCCACTGCGTCGTATGCTGACCCGCTGGCCCAGCCTGCAGATGCCGTGCAGCCGACGTTTGATACCGAAGAAGAGCTGCCGCATCTGGAATTTACCCCCTACCTGCGGGCACTGGCCGCGCAGCTGACCGAGGGCGTCACCGACCCGGCGAAAAAAGCAAAACGCATTTACGATTATGTCACCCTGAACGTGCGGTACCACTTCCAGCCGGCCTATTTTGTGCAGGAGAACATTACCGATAACTGCGCCCGCAGCCGCCGGGGAGACTGCGGCGTGATGGCCGCGACCTTTATTGTGCTGTGCCGCATTGCTGGCATTCCGGCACAGTGGCAGAGCGGCCTGGCCGTCAAACCCGGTGAGGCCGGGTGCCACGACTGGGCAAAGTTCTACATCGCGCCCAAAGGCTGGATGTATGCAGACTGCTCGGCGGGTGCTTCCATGGCGCGGGCCGGCAACGAAAAAATGCGGCTGCACTACTTCGGCAATCTGGACACCGGGCGCATGGTGGCGAACAATGCCCTCTGCGCTCCCTTTGACCCGCCGATGTGCTCGTTCCGTGCAGACCCCTGCGACAACCAGACCGGTGAGATCGAGGTGGACGGTGTGGGCCTGTATGGAGAGAATACCATCTCGGAACAGACCGTGCTGCGGTATCGGAAACACGAATAATAACGAAATGATGTAAAAATTCCGGGCTTTGTCCAAGACAGGGCCCGGGTTTTGATTTATTCGATTTGGGAGAACGAACTATGGAATTCCTGGCATTTTTATACACAGTCCTGCTGGTGGCCATCTGCCTGCTGCAGGCATTGCTGCTGTACCGCTCGGCGAAGCCTACGGCGCAGAAGCAGGACGACGCGGAACTGAAAGAGTGGATGCGCCAGCAGCTGGAAGCCCAGAACAAGCTGTTTGAACAGAAGCAGGCGGAGCTGGCAAAGCAGAATTATGAGGCCATGCGCGGCATCAGCGAGACACTGCAGACGGCTGTGCAGGGCATGAGCAGTACCCTGAGCGCCGGGCAGAGTGCCCAGCAGCAGACTATGGAGCAGCGCCTGCAGGGGCTGGAAGCTTCCAATGCCCGCAAGCTGGAAGAAATGCGCAGGACGCTGGCCGAAAGCATGACGGCTCTGCAGGAGCAGAACGCCCGGAAACTGGATGAGATCCGCCACACGGTGGACGAACAGCTGCAGGATGCGCTGCAGAAGCGGGTGACCGAGAGCTTCAAGGCCGTGAATGACCAGCTGGAACAGGTGTACAAGGGCCTGGGCGAGATGCAGAGCCTTGCCGCCGATGTGGGCGGCCTGAAGCAGGTGCTCTCCGGCGTGAAGACCCGCGGCATTCTGGGCGAGATCCAGCTGGGAGCCATTCTGGAAGAGATCCTGGCACCGGAGCAGTATGCGACGAATGTGGCTACCATTCCGGGCAGCACCCAGCGGGTGGAATACGCCATCAAGATGCCGGGAGCGGATGGCGGAAGCGTCTGGCTGCCCATTGACTCCAAGTTCCCCGGGGATACCTATGCCCACCTGCAGGATGCGCAGGCTTCCGGCGATGCCCAGGCCGTGGAGAATGCCCGCCATGCGCTGGAGCTTGTGCTGCGCAGCGAAGCCAAGGACATCCGCGAAAAATATGTAGAGCCGCCGTACACCACGGCGTTTGGCATTTTGTTCCTGCCGTTTGAGGGCCTGTATGCAGAGGTGGTCAATGCCGGCTTGCTGGAGGTGCTGCAGCGGGATTATCAGGTGAATGTGGCGGGCCCCAGCACCATGGCAGCGCTGCTCAACAGCCTGCAGATGGGCTTCAAGACCCTTGCCATCCAGAAGCGCTCCGGGGAGGTGTGGCAGCTGCTTGGCGCTGTGAAGACCGAGTTTGACAAGTTCGGGCAGGGGCTTTCCAAGATGCAGCAGCGCCTGCGCCAGACCGACGAAGAGCTGGATCAGCTCATTGGTGTGCGCAGCCGGGCCATCAGCCGCAAACTGCGGGCGGTGCAAACCCTGGATGAAGCCAGCGCTGCGGCGCTGCTGGAACTGGATGCAGAGCCAGGCAAGCCTGTAACAGCACGGCTGCCGGAGAGCGGGGAAGAAGAATAAGCGTTTATCCCTTGCTAATTTTCTGACGATGTGCTATACTAGGAACTGTTCTCAATAAATACTCGCCGTTTCGGCGGCACATCATAAAAAATAAAGGAGCACAGTATCGATGAGTGTACAAAAAATCAGCAATGCCATTCTGGGCGTGGGCGTGGATGATACCACGATCGATTTGTTTGAAAGCCAGTATCCGGTGCCGGAAGGCGTCAGCTACAATTCCTATGTGATCCTGGACGAAAAAACGGCCGTTCTGGATACGGTGGATAACCGTGCAACGGATGCATGGCTGGAAAACCTGGCCGAGGCGCTGGAAGGCCGCACGCCGGAATATCTGGTCGTCTCTCACATGGAGCCGGACCATGGTGCCAACATTGCCCGCCTGGCGGCAAAGTACCCGGAGATGAAGGTGGTTGGCAATGCTAAGACTTTCCTGTTTATGGATCAGTTCTTTGGCGCGGATGCCGTTGCAAAAGAGCGCCGCGTGACTGTGAAGGACGGCGAGAGCCTGTCCCTTGGCGCACACACGCTGACCTTTGTCTTTGCGCCGATGGTGCATTGGCCGGAGGTCATGGTCAGCTACGAGAGCAGTGAAAAGGTGCTGTTCTCTGCGGATGGCTTTGGCCGGTTCGGCGCTGTGGCAGACTACACACCGGAAACGGACTGGGCGGATGGTGCACGCCGCTACTACCTGAACATTGTGGGCAAATATGGCCCGCAGGTGCAGGCGCTACTCAAAAAGGCAGCTGCACTGGATATCCAGACCATCTGCCCGCTGCACGGCCCGGTGCTGACCGGAGACCTGGGCAAGTATCTGCATTATTATGATCTTTGGTCCAGCTATCAGGCCGAGGAACCGGAAACGATCCTCGTGGCCAGTGCGTCCATCCATGGGCACACCCGCGAGGCGGCACATTGCATGGCAGAAAAGCTGCGTGCCAAAGGGGCAAAGGTCGTGGAAATGGACCTGACCCGTACCGATGTTTCTTATGCTGTGGAGGCTGCATTCCGCTACGGCAAAGCTGTGCTGGCCTGCGCGACCTATGACGGCTTCCTCTTCCCGCCGATGGAAGCCCTGCTGACCCATCTGAAGACCAAGAACTTCCAGAACCGCACCGTCGGTCTGATGGAAAACGGCACCTGGGCACCCATGGCGGCCAAGCTCATGCGCGCCGAGCTGGACGGCATGAAAAACATGACCGTCTGTGACAATGTCGTCACGATCCGCAGTGCGGTCAATGCGGCATCTGAGGCGCAGATGGACGCCCTGGCTGCAGAACTGCTTGCAAAGTAAGGCTGCTTTAAAACTGGAACGCACGAAGCCCCCGCCGGAAGATGACCCGGCGGGGGCTTTTTTGACGGTGCACGGAATGTGTCGTAGAACAACGCATTTTCAGGATTGAAGCAGGAAAGGGACTTTTGTAGGATTCATTCAAAGAAACCCCGGCAACGGGGAATGTGTAGGAGATGAATCTGAGATGAAAAAATCCCTTCGTTTGCTGGCTCTGGTGCTGGTACTGTGCATGAGCCTGCTGTGCTGCCCGGCGGCGCTGGCGGCAACAAATCCGGCCGCTTACCAGACCGTTCCATATGCACAGGCGACCCGGCAGCCTTCCGGCCAGGCTATTACCATTACGGGCACGCCAAATTACAGTGCGGCCACCAGCAACGATACAGCATTTATTTTTGGCTTTGATACGGCAGACGGCGTATGGTATGTAGCAGTTAAAAAGTCCAAATTCGAGGCCTTCAAGACAGCAGCACCGGCCCAGCAGATGACGCTGTACGGCGTGTATGCCGGAACGCTGGATGTGAACGGGATGCCCATTCTGGATATTCAGAATGGCGCTGTGAAGATCGGTGATACCGTTTATGAAATCGCAGACCTGTACACGGCTGGCCAAAAAACGCTGGATGCACAAAAAGCGGCAGCAGCTGCAAGCAGTTCCAAGAGCAGCACTTCTACTTCCTCAGGCAGTAAGAGCACGAGCAGCAGCAAGAAGACGACCACCAGCACATCGTCCTCTTCCGGGCAGAAGACCGGCCAGATGGTCTGGATCCCGACGCATGGCGGCAAGAAATATCACAGCAACCCCAACTGCAGCGGCATGAAGGGCCCCGAAAAGGTGAGCCTTTCTACGGCCAAAGCACGCGGCTTTACGGCCTGCAAAAAGTGCTATTGAGAAGCAAACCATAGCAAACAGCGCCCCCGCCGGAATGTGACCCGGCGGGGGCGCTGCATTTCTGCTATTATGGAATTATGCGCTGCGCTTCCGGAACAGCAGCACAGCGGGGCCGCTCAGCAGCACCAGAAGACCGAGCAGAGCAAGCCCGGCACCAGCCTGCCCGAAAAGGTCGCCCACAGCACCTACAAGCGGGCTTGCAGGAATCATAAGCAGGCTGTAGGCCATGCTGTCCACGCTGATCAGGGTGGCGCGCTGGTCACTGGGAATCGTATCGTTCAGGCGCTGCTCTGCGTGCAGCAGCCAGATGCTGAGGATGCCCTGCATCAGCATGGCCCCGGCAATGGCACCTGCAGCGGGGGCCAGCCCCACCAGCAGTGCCCCGATGCCGCAGCCCAGTGCACAGGCGGCATAAAAAGTCCGCAGGCTGTGCGGATGTACCCGGCGGGCCGCCTCTGTGCCAAGGGCTGCGGCCAACCCGCTGCACAGTAAGGGGAGAAACAGCCAGGCGGTGTCCCAGCCCAGCGTTACCAGACGCTGCTGCAAAAACATTTTGCTCAGATAGCTGGGCACACTGATGACAGCATCCGCTGCAATCAGGCACACGGCCAGCGAGCTGCTGCGCAGGGCGGCAAGGCTGTCCCGCACCAGCTGTGCAAAACGGGCGGGCAGGGTGCACAGACGCTGGTTTCGCCGGTCTGCCTGCGCCTGTGTGACCACGGGCTCGGTCAGAAAGAGCGCGGCAAGGCCGGAGACGGCTTCAAACGCAGCGCTCAGCAGATAAAAGCCAGTGTAATGCAGCAAGCGGTGCAGAGTGCTGGCCAGCGAACCGATGGCCCCAGCCAGCATCTGCAGCAGGGAACGATTGGCGCTGATCTGCAGATAGTTCTGCTCCTGGCCGCACTGCTTCAGGCTGTCATAGCTCAATGCGGCGTCCGTGCCGGAAAACATCGTGCTGGCCAGCGCGTTCAGTGCCATGGCAAGGCAGACGACAAGCAGATTGGGGGCAAAGGCCATCAGCAGATTGCAGGCCACCACGAACACACTGCCCAGCAGCAGGGTCTTTTTGCGGCCGAGCAGGTCAGCGGCCATGCCGCTGGGAACCTCAAATGCAAGGCTTACGCCGTGGAAAATGCCTTCGGCCAGGCCGATCTCCCATAAAGAAAAGCCGCGGGCGGCCAACAGCGCCACCCACACCGCATCGGTGATGCGCAGGCCGCTGAACAGGCTGGTGGTATAAAGGCAGAAAAACTGTTTTTTCAGATTCATAGGGAACACCCTTTCACAAATTCTGTGTGTGAAACGGCGCCCATGCAGGCAAAAAGAAAACGCCCCACAGCAAAGCTGCGCGGCGTACCAAAATCGCGGTGCCACGCTTTGCTGAAAGGAAGTTATCAGGCCTTTGCCTGAAAAATGGGCGCACTTCGAGCCGGAAAAGCTTAAATGTTTCCTTTTTTGAAGAAAACGCAGCCGTTCCAACCCATATGGGTGCACCCTCCTTTCAGTAAAACGTTATGCTCAATATAACATGCCGACCGCAAAAATGCAAGCAGATCCGGCCAAAACGCAAAAATCCGTCCGCCTGACTTGCAAACGAATGCGAAATGTGATAACATAGTACCTGGTTATGAACCTGAATACTCGAAACGCAGCGACGGAGAGAGTAGGGCTGACAGGCACAGCAAAGAGAGAAGCTTCACCGGCTGAAAGGGCTTCCGCGTGCAGTCAGGCTGAAGTTCGCTCCTGAGCGGCCTGCGCGAACGGTGCAAGCAGCATCCACTAGCGCAGGACGGTTGCGCCCCGTTACGGCGTTTGAGAGCCGCCCGGCCTCCTGTGCCATGGGCGGAAACCGGGTGGTACCGCGGAGCAGAATGACAAAGCTTCGTCCCTTGGTCTGGCGTTTGCCGGGCCGGGGGACGGAGCTTTTTTGCTGCATCCTGCTCACAAACACGAAGAAGTAAAAGGAGAGAATATCCATGCAAGCAATGATCGACGAGCTGGCAAAACAGGCCCAGGAAAGCCTTGGTCAGGTCACTTCCAAGGAAACGCTGGCGTCTTTCTGGCAGGAATACCTCAGCAAAAACGGTAAGATCCCTGCCCTGATGAAGAACCTGCGCACCGTTGCGCCGGAAGAGCGCCCTGCCATGGGCAAGATCATCAATGAACTCAAGGCCAAGGTGCAGGCAGATTACGATGCCGCAGCTGAGCAGGTGAAGCAGGCGGAGCTTGCTGCCCGGAACGCAGCCGAGACTGTGGATATCACCCTGCCCGCCAAGACCCGCGCTGTGGGCGGCCTGCACCCCCTGACCCTGGTCACCAACCAGATCATCGATGTGTTCTCCGGCATGGGCTTTGC
>ERZ808240.5385-NODE-5385-length-10480-cov-3.214484_pt1 | contig 10480 bp, 8 predicted proteins | sample MGYA00521084_ERZ808240 | MGnify/ENA primary metagenome ERZ808240 (study PRJEB31516, sample SAMN03275571) | gut metagenome | biome: mammalia-associated habitat; material: feces | host: Papio cynocephalus | place: Kenya | collected 2012-08-06 ... | reverse complement strand
GCAAGACAAAACGTGAAGACTATGAGAAGTATTGGGACAGCATCAGTCCATTTATCAAATTTGGCTGTCTGAAAGATGAGAAGTTCTGTGATAAGATGAAAGATGCGGTTCTCTTTAAGAATATCGATGGAAAATATCTGACATTGAAAGACTGCGTCGAGGAGAATGGCGGAGAGCTGAAAGAAGTCGATAAAAATGCTGCACCGGACAATAATGAAGAGAAAGCCGAAGAAAAGAAAACAACTATTTACTATGTAACAGATGAGATCCAACAGAGTCAGTACATCAATATGTTCCGTGCACAGGGACAGGATGCAGTTGTTCTGAAGCATAACATTGATTCACCGTTTATTACACAGTTAGAGCAGCGTTACCAGAATGTTCAGTTCCAGAGAATCGATGCAGATGTTACGGATAATGCGAAAGAGGAAGTCTCAGAGAATGAAAAGGAAGAATTCCAGAAGACGGTAGACAGCCTGACAGAAACATTCCGCAAAGAGCTTGGTAATGACAAGCTGGATGTGAAAGTTGAAAAACTGAAAGACAGCAATATAGCTTCTATTATGACATTATCCGAGCAGAGCCGCCGTATGCAGGAAATGATGAAGATGTATGGCATGGACACTATGGGTATGGACATGGGTGGAGAGAATACTCTGATTCTGAATGCAAATCATCCACTTGTACAGTATGTCCAGGCACATAAAGAAGGAGAGAATACATCTCTGATCTGCAAGCAGTTATATGATCTGGCTATGCTGGCACATAAGCCACTGAATCCGGACGAGATGACAGCATTTGTTAAAAGAAGTAATGACATTATGATGCTTTTGACAAAATAAAATATAAAGAACAGACAGGAAGAACAGTTTGTACTGAATAAGATAAAAGACCTGTTCCGCAATTGCGGGGCAGGTCTTTTTTGATGGATTTGCTCAATTCAATTATTCAACAGGAAGTATTGTGTTGATTAGATTGGTAATCTCGGAATCTTCAGCACCGGCTGCTGCCAGTGTTTTGAAATTCAGAGAAACTGTAACAGTTGTCTCATCACCATAAGTTGGTGCGGCCGCGTATTTTTCTAATAATTCGACAAGAGTGCGGTCTACTGCTGCGTCAGAGTAGTACGTTCCTGCTGCAAGTTCATTCATAGCGCTCTGGAAACTTGTATTAGGAGTAACAGTCACATCAATAATATAATTGAATAATCCATCCTGTTTTTTAGGTGTTCCGACGGTGTACTTGCAATTATTGCAAATAACTTTAAGAGCAGCTGTATAGCGGTCTGTATAAGATGCACTTAAATCCTCCGGTGGTGCGTACATAGAACTTTCCAGTTCAGACTGGACAGCGGACTCATCTTCTCCTGTATGTTTGGCATATTCAGAGACATCGTTTTTGAACATTGCATTGAGGCAGGAGGTGAGATAGTCCTGAGCGTCCAATATCTCACACACGCTGTTGTATGGAGCCATAATATTTTTCATTGTGGCAGAGAACAGCTTTTGCAATTGCTTATCATCAAGCTTATATCCGTCTTTCTTTTTCTTGACTTCGAGTGTGAGCTGTGTGGATTCCTTATAAGAAGGAGAGCTTTTAACAGCTGCAGTTGTTTTTTCGAGAAGCTTTGTCATCTCAGCATTCAAATCTGTAGAAGAGATACTTGGAATGAATTTGTCACAAGTATCTTTTGTAGTAGCTTCAATATCCAGTGGAGTAAAAGTAAGTTGAACAGAATAACGTTCATCGTCAATTTTCTTAGCACCATTTATCTCGAATTCTACTGCATTAAATGATGCCTGAAGAAACTTAAGATAAGAATCTTTTAGTTCATCCGGAAACTGAAGTACATAAGTGCCGTTCGATTCTGAAATCCCCTGTTCCAGAAAAGAAGACAAAGAAGAAGGATCCTCTTTTTTAATAGAAGTAATCAAATCTCCCACGTACTTGTCTGCGGTATCACCGCTGGCACATCCACCAAGTAACAACGCAAAGATAAGCGTTAGTACAAGGCACAAATGCTTTTTGTTCATTGTTTCTTCCTCCGTATTTAGAAATGTATCAAACCATATAAAAAATGGTTAAACAGTTATTTATAATATACCACAAATAGGACTGGAAAAACATTATTATTTTTTATATAATGATTACAGTGTAGAATTGTGAAGGTGTTCAGCACGGAACAATTCGTAATCATATAATTTGACTAATAAATCGGATTATTTTATGGAGGAGAATATTCATGGAAATGTTGAATCTTGAAAAAGAACTACAAGGGAATTCCTACCCGGGACGTGGAATTATCATTGGAAGAAGTGCGGACGGTACAAAGGCTGTGACCGCATATTTTATTATGGGAAGAAGTGAGAACAGCAGAAACCGTGTCTTTGTTGAGGACGGAGAAGGTATCCGCACTCAGGCATTTGATCCGTCAAAGCTTACAGATCCAAGTCTGATTATCTATGCGCCGGTACGTGTACTTGGCAATAAGACAATCGTGACGAACGGAGACCAGACAGATACCATTTATGAGGGCATGGACAAGCAGCTTACATTTGAACAGTCACTGAGAATCCGTACATTTGAGCCGGACGGCCCGAACTATACTCCTCGCATTTCCGGAATTATGCATATTGAGAATGGAACATACAATTATGCGATGTCTATCTTAAAGAGCAATAATGGTAATCCGGAAAGCTCGAACCGTTACACATTTGCATATGAGAATCCGGCAGCAGGTGAGGGACATTTTATCCACACATACAAATGTGACGGCAATCCGCTTCCGAGCTTTGAAGGAGAGCCGAAGCTTGTTGCAATTCCAGACAACATGGAAGCATTCACAGAACTTATATGGAACAGTCTGAATGCAGACAATAAAGTTTCACTTTTTGTACGTTATATTGATATTGAAACAGGAAATTATGAGACAAAGATTATAAATAAGAATCAGTAGGAGGAACGTCATGAAAGAACTGGAATTAAAATATGGATGTAACCCGAATCAGAAACCATCCAAAATTTATATGAAGAATGGAAAAGACCTTCCGATTCAGGTACTGAACGGCAGACCTGGATATATTAACTTCCTGGATGCATTTAATGGCTGGCAGTTAGTCAGTGAGCTTAAGAAAGCTACAGGACTTCCGGCAGCAACATCATTTAAGCATGTATCACCTGCAGGAGCAGCAGTCGGACTTCCGCTTGATGAGACACTTGCAAAGATTTACTGGGTGGATGATCTTGGAGAGTTATCACCACTGGCAAGTGCTTATGCAAGAGCAAGAGGCGCAGACCGTATGTCTTCTTTTGGAGATTTTATTTCTCTGTCTGATGTCTGTGATGTGGACACAGCAAAGCTTATTAAGAGAGAAGTGTCTGACGGAGTCATTGCTCCTGGATATGAACCGGAGGCGTTGGAAATTCTGAAGGCGAAGAAAAAAGGTAACTACAATATAATCCAGATCGATCCGGATTATGTACCAGATCCGATTGAACATAAGGAAGTATTTGGAATTACATTTGAGCAGGGAAGAAATGAGTTAAAGATTGATGATGATTTCTTCTCCAATATTGTAACAGAGAATAAGGAACTGACAGATCAGGCGAAGAGAGATCTTGCAATTTCCATGATCACATTGAAATATACACAGTCCAACTCTGTATGCTTCGTAAAAGACGGACAGGCAATTGGTATCGGAGCAGGACAGCAGTCCAGAATCCATTGTACAAGACTTGCAGGGCAGAAAGCGGATAACTGGTGGTTAAGACAGTCTCCACAGGTTATGAATCTTCCATTTGTAGACGGAATCCGCCGCGCAGACAGAGATAATGCAATTGACCTGTACATTGGTGAGGACTATATGGACGTGTTGAACGATGATGCTTGGCCGAACATCTTCAAAGAAAAACCGGAAGTATTTACAAGAGAAGCCAAGAGAGCATGGTTAGATAAGCTCACAGGTGTTTCCCTTGGATCAGACGCATTCTTCCCATTTGGAGATAACATTGAGCGTGCCCATAAGAGTGGTGTTACATATATTGCACAGCCGGGAGGCTCTGTGAGAGATGACAATGTCATTGACACATGTAACAAATATAACATGGTAATGTCATTTACAGGCATTCGTCTGTTCCATCACTAGGTATTAGAGTTGGGGAGTTTTGCTCAACATTATTATAAGAACAGAATCAAATAAATATAATTATATAAGAAGAACATCTTCAGAAATCCTTTTGTAAAAATGTAGAAGGACAGGAGATGTTCTTTTTTTATAACAGGAAACGGTAATGGTATGTCATAGAAAAATCTTCCGGCAGACTGCACAAGGCTTTGCTCTGATAAATTCAGGAAGCACGACAAATTTCGAAAAATGTCGCATTTGCAAAACGTTTCTTCTTTTTTTGTACATTTCAATATTTGAATGAAATGAATAAAATAATATTCAAAGGCAGGTGGTGATTATGTCTGTTCCTGAAATAATTATAATATCGGTAGGATTGTCTTTAGATGTATTCGTTGCAGTGGCGTACATGGGATCTGGTTTTTCAAAAATTAACAAGAAAAATCTATTCGCTTTATGTCTGCTATTTGGAGGAATACAGTGGGGCTGTCTGATTGTAGGAAATCTTCTTACGTTACTGCCAATCTTCCGTAACTCATCGAGTTCTCGGATTGCAGATCACTGGGAAGCTGTGACAGTTCTTATTTTTGTGGGACTTGGCATATATATGATCTGGAAGGGATTAAAAAAGCAGAATCTTCTGGAACGGCGGAATGATGAAATAGACTGGAAAAAGACTACATTTCTTGCATTTGTCACGAGTATTGATGCATTTCTTGCGGGAATTGGAATGGGATTTTTGGAGGCACAGATGATACACCAGTCATTGACGATTTTCCCAATCACAGTACTCAGCGTTATTTTAGGTGTGTATGCAGGGTACAGACTAGGCACAGTACATAACAGCCAGGCATATCTGGCAGGAGGCGCATTGTTCCTGATTGCAGGTATAGACGTTGTGATTCAGTATTGCATATGATTGATTGTGGATAAAATAAGGAGGAAATAAAGATATGGGTACATTGACACACAAGGCTGCGAGAGCAGCGTATGGAGCTGCGATAGATGCAGTTTTAAAACATGTGAATAAGGATCGTGAAAAAGGTCTGCTGGAACTTGTGGATCTGACTGAAAAATATATGGGCGATAATTTCCGAAAAGAGAATTACGAAGCCGTCCGGAAGATGATTCAAGACCCGGATAATAAATGGGTGAAATACGTGAACCGGCTTTTAGATGAGCTGGATCCATATGTTATTCGCCAGACAGCATTGAATCTTGGATATGAGGCAGCATTTTATGGAACAAAGACAATCCGTGAAATGCGTAAGAAATATGACTGCAACATTCCATGGCTGATTCTGATGGATCCGACCAGTGCCTGTAATCTGCACTGCACGGGCTGCTGGGCAGCGGAGTATGGCAACCGCCTGAATCTTACATATGAAGAACTTGACAATGTAATTACACAGGGAAAAGAGCTTGGTATTTATTTCTATATGTACACTGGTGGTGAGCCGCTTGTAAGAAAAGACGATATTATTAAGTTATGTAAGAAACATAATGATTGCGCGTTCCATGCATTTACAAATGGAACACTGGTAGATGAGGCATTCTGTGAGCAGATGAAAGAAGTCGGTAATCTTTCACTTTCTATCAGCCTGGAAGGATTTGAAGAAGTCAATGATCTTAGAAGAGGCGCAGGTGTGTATGAAAAAGTATTGCATGCTATGGATTTGCTGAAAGCGTCCGGTCAGATTTTCGGAACGTCTATCTGTTATACAAGAAAGAATATTGAGACGGTCACATCAGATGAGTTCCTGGATATGATTATTGAAAAAGGCTGCAGATTTACATGGTATTTTCACTATATGCCGGTTGGAAATGATGCAGCAGTAGATTTGCTCCCGACAAAAGAGCAGAGAGAATATATGTATCACAGAGTGCGTGAGATTCGTTCCACAAATGGTGGAAAACCTATTTTTGCTATGGACTTCCAGAATGATGGTGAATTTGTCGGCGGCTGTATTGCAGGGGGAAGAAATTATTGCCACATTAATCCGAACGGAGATGTGGAGCCGTGTGTATTTATCCATTATTCTGGAGCCAATATCAGAGAGGTATCCTTATTAGATGCTCTCAGACAGCCACTTTTTATGGCATACAGAGATCATCAGCCATTTAACTGCAACCATCTGAAACCATGTCCGATGCTGGAAAATCCGGAGCTATTACAGCAGATGGTACATGAGACCGGTGCAAAATCCACAGACTTACAATCTCCGGAATCTGTAGAGCATCTGTGTGGTAAATGTCAGGCTTACGCTAAGTGCTGGTCAGAGGCAGCAGATAAGCTTTGGAGTGAGCACCCACGCGAGGCAAAAGGATATCAGAATTATAAACCACGCTAAGATTAAATCAGGATTTTCATGGAGGGGTGAAAATCACTGATTAAATTAAAAAGTAAAAGCCAGCACAGATTCCAGCTTGTATTTTAGCTGGAATCTGTGCTACAATATTTCACAAATCACGTTGTGAAGGAAGAGAACATAATGGAACGCAAAGGTGAGATGACAAAAGCACTTCTGGGTCAGAAATTCAAAGAACTGGTTGTGAAGAAATCCTTTGACAAGATCACGATTAAGATGATTACGGACGAGGCAGGCGTGATACGCCCTACATTCTATAATTACTTCCAGGACAAATATGAAGTGATGGAATGGCTTTTGTGGGAAGATATATTTAAAAGCGCGACAGAACTTGTGAAGATGAACATGGGAAGATCTGCGCTGGAGATGATTTTTAAAAAATTTGCTGCAGAAAAAGAATATTATGCCAGAGTATTTGAAGTAAAAGGACAGAATTCTTTTGAAGATATGCTGTATAACAGTATCTGTGAACTGGTCTATGTGATTGTTGAGCAGAATCCGGTACATATAAAAGAAGGAGAAATCATCAGTAAAGAGACATTTTTACAGTATGAGGCAATGACACTTGTCAATGGAATCAAGTACTGGATTTTACGACACCGGAACGAGATTTCAGCAGAAGAAGCAGTGAAATTTTATGAATTTCTTGTCAGTCATTCACTGATTGACATTATTGGACACGACACAATGGACAAGGTAATTAATTAGCGGATTATAGATGAGGTAACCACCTCATTTGAATTCCTGAATTACCTTGTCTTTTTTTTGTGGGAATGTTATACTTTCAAAGGCATTTGTATACAGAATGCGTATGTTTTTGTGCCTCCGAGAAATGGGGGAGAGTGGCAGAGACTTACAGATGTTTATTTAAGAATAAATGTTCACAGAAAGGTGGATTAGATATATGAACAAATATGATGTAATTATTATAGGTGCAGGCCCATCCGGTATATTCTGCGCATATGAATTAATGAGACAGAAACCGGATATGAAGGTTCTTATGATAGAAAAAGGACGCTCTATTGAAAAACGTCAGTGCCCGAAGCGTAAGACAAAGGTCTGTGTAGGCTGTAAACCTTGCTCTATCACGACAGGGTTCGCAGGAGCAGGAGCATTTTCCGATGGAAAGTTATCTCTGTCACCGGACGTAGGAGGAACATTGCCGGAAATCCTTGGATATGAGAAGACAGAAGAATTGATCAAAGAAGCAGATGACATTTACCTGGAATTCGGAGCAGACAAGAAAGTCTATGGAATTGATGATTATGAAGCAATTGAGAGAATTCGCGCAAAAGCAATCCGTGCGAACCTCAAATTAATTGAATGTCCAATCAGACATCTGGGAACTGAGGAAGGTTATAAGATCTATACAAGACTTCAGGAGCATCTTCTGGCAGCAGGTGTGGAGATTCAGTTCATGACGATGGTCGAAGACATTATCATTGAAGACGGTGTGGCAAAAGGAGTTATCACAGATAAAGGTGAGACTTATTATGCAGATGAGATTGTGTCTGGTATCGGAAGAGAAGGCTCCAGCTGGTTCGAAGGAATTTGCAAGGAGCATGGCATTGAGACAAAGAATGGTACGGTTGATGTAGGTGTCCGTGTGGAAGTTCGTGATGAGATTATGAAGGAACTCAACGAGAAACTCTATGAGGCAAAACTTGTTTATTACACACCAACATTTGATGACAAGGTACGTGTATTCTGTACGAACCCTTCCGGGGAAGTAGCAACAGAATATTATGATAATGGTCTTGCAGTTGTCAATGGTCATGCTTACAAGTCCAAGGATATGAAGACAAAGAATACGAACTTTGCACTGCTTGTATCTAAAAACTTTACAGAGCCATTTAAGTCACCAATCGAGTATGGTAAGCACATTGCACAGCTTGGAAATATGTTAAGTGACGGCAAGATTCTACTCCAGCGTTATGGGGATTTCCGTAGAGGACGTAGAACAACAAATGAAAGATTACAGAGAAATAATATAACACCGACATTGAAAGATGCAGTACCTGGAGATCTGTCTCTTGTATTTCCACATCGTATCATGGTTGCCATTGACGAGATGATTCAGGCACTGGACAAAGTAACACCTGGAATCGCATCAGACGAGACACTGCTTTATGGCGTGGAAGTGAAATTCTATTCCAATAAAGTTGTAGTGAATGACAAGTTTGAAACGAATATCCAGAACCTGCGTGTCATGGGAGACGGAGCTTCTATTACAAGAGGACTTCAGCAGGCATCTGCCAACGGTATCTGCGTTGCAAGAGAAATCTGCAAAAAGATGGACGCATAGAGAAAAAAACAGTATAATAAAGACAGAAACTGTATTTGCCTGCTGCAAAGGATTTAGAATTTGCTGTCAGGCAAATATGATATGGATATAAAATCTGTAAAAGATAAGAAGTAATTAGGAGATAGTAAAATGGGTAAATATTTTGGAACAGATGGTTTTCGTGGGGAAGCAAATGTAGTTCTGACGGTAGAGCATGCATTTAAAGTAGGGCGTTTTCTTGGCTGGTATTACGGTCAGGATCACAAGGCAAAAGTAGTCATCGGAAAAGATACAAGACGCAGCAGTTACATGTTCGAGTATGCTCTGGTAGCAGGACTGACTGCATCAGGAGCAAATGCATATCTGTTACACGTAACGACAACACCGAGTGTTTCTTACGTAACAAGAACCGAGAATTTTGATTGCGGAATTATGATTTCTGCAAGCCACAATCCATTCTATGATAACGGAATTAAGGTCATCAACGGAAAAGGACACAAACTGGAAGCAGAAGTAGAGGCCAAGATCGAGGCTTACATTGACGGTGAAACCGGTGAGCTTCCGCTTGCAAAGAGAGAGGATATCGGACGTACCATTGACTATGCAGCGGGAAGAAACCGTTATATCGGATATCTGATTTCCCTTGCAACAAGATCATTTGAAAATATGAAGATTGGACTTGACTGCTCCAATGGTAGTGCATTTATGATTGCAAAGAGTGTTTATGATGCACTGGGAGCAAAGACTTATGTCATCAACTGTGAACCGGATGGAACGAATATCAATACGAACTGCGGTTCCACACATATCGGAGTTCTTCAGCAGTATGTAAAAGAGAATCATCTGGATGTAGGATTTGCATACGATGGAGATGCAGACCGCTGTATTGCTGTTGATGAGAAGGGAAATGTTGTAGATGGAGATCTGATTCTCTATGTATGTGGAAAATATCTCATGGAGAACGGACGCCTTAATGGAGATACAATCGTAACAACTGTTATGTCTAATCTTGGACTTTATAAGGCATGTGATAAGATTGGTATGAAGTATGAGAAGACAGCAGTTGGTGATAAATATGTCTATGAAAATATGTGCAAGAATAACTTCTCTCTTGGTGGAGAGCAGTCTGGCCATATCATTTTCAGTAAACATGCAACAACCGGTGACGGAATCCTGACTTCCCTTATGATCATGGAAGTAATTCTGGAGAAGAAGATGAGTCTTTCCAGATTAACAGAGCCAGTGAAGATCTACCCACAGCTTCTTCAGAATGTCCGTGTTGCAGATAAGAAGACAGCCCGTGAGAATCCGGAAGTTGTAAAAGCCGTGGATCATGTAGCAGAAGAGCTTGGCGATGAGGGACGTATCCTTGTCCGTGAGAGTGGAACAGAGCCGGTAATCCGTGTCATGGTAGAAGCAGCAACAGACGAACTATGTGCAAAATATGTAGCACAGGTTGTTGATGTGATGAAAGCGGAAGGATTGGCAGTAGAGTAAACGATAGCTTGAGGATTTTTTAAATGATTCGAAGAAATTGAGGGCAAGATTCAAGGGCAGATAAAAAATAAAACAGATCGTGAAAGGGGAAAGCAGTATGAAAAAAATAGATTTCCCGGTTGGAATATCAGATTTTTCGAAGATACGAGAAAACGAATATTACTATATCGATAAAACGGGGATAATCTGTGAAGTACTAAAGAACC
>ERZ808240.5384-NODE-5384-length-10480-cov-17.595396_pt1 | contig 10480 bp, 10 predicted proteins | sample MGYA00521084_ERZ808240 | MGnify/ENA primary metagenome ERZ808240 (study PRJEB31516, sample SAMN03275571) | gut metagenome | biome: mammalia-associated habitat; material: feces | host: Papio cynocephalus | place: Kenya | collected 2012-08-06 ... | reverse complement strand
TGCATCCTGCTGGCCGCTGCCCCAGCAGTTCCTCCCTGTTTCCGCCGCTGGCGGCAGTCGTCGCTGCTGCATTGTGGGGTGAGTGGAGTCCAGAGGATGAGAGGGGGGAGTCGAAACACCCCTCTCGTCCTCTGGCCCGCGGAGCGAACAGCCATCTTATGGCAGCAGAAACCTGACCCCCGCTACAGGCGAGAGATACCGCTCATCTTATAAGCAAAAACCTTGTGCCAGCAGAAAACCCGCCCCCCGCCACAGGCGGGAGATGCCGTTTCCCTTATAAAAAACTTGTGCAAGCTGAAAGCACCCTCACCCCAAACATCCCCCTCACCAAAACATAAACGCCTTATAAAATCCCTCCAAACCTGTATTTTACGCCGTAAAATTATCAAGAACCGGTTCAAAAAGCTGCGCTGATGTGCTATACTAGACCGTACAGGAGACTTGCTGAAGGGAAAACGGCAGGTCTTGACCTCAAAATGTTCCATGTGGAACAAATCTTTTTCCCGGAAGGAAGCAAGTTGCATGGCAAAAATAGTTGCTGTTGCAAACCAGAAGGGTGGCGTGGGTAAGACCACTACAGCCGTCAATCTCTCGTCCTGCGTGGCAGCATTGGGTAAAAAAGTGCTCATCGTCGATCTTGACCCGCAGGGCAACACCACCACCGGCTATGGCATCTCCAAGCGGAGCGTGGAGATCGGTACATATGAGATATTGATTGGAGAGGCCGACGCGCGTCAGGCTATCCGCAAAACAGAATACCGCACCGATGTCATCGGCTCCAACACCCGGCTTGCGGGCGCGAGCCTTGAGATGATCGACCTGCCGGGCCGCGAGAGCCGCCTGCGCAAGGCGCTGGCTCCTATCCAGAAAGACTACGATTTCATCTTTATCGACTGCCCGCCCAGCCTTGACCTGCTGACCCTCAACGGCCTGTGTGCCTGCGACAGCGTGCTTATCCCAGTGCAGTGCGAATATTATGCACTGGAAGGTCTGTCGGAGCTGGTCAGCACCCTTAAAACCATCCGCAAGAAATATAACTCTTATCTGGACATCGAGGGCGTGGTCTTCACCATGTTCTCGGTCCGCTATAACCTGACGGTGCAGGTGGTGGAGCAGGTCAAGAAATACTTTGGCTCCAAGGTCTATAATACCACCATCCCTCGCAGCATCCGCATCTCGGAGGCCCCCAGCTATGGCCTGCCCATCAACTTCTATGAGCCGAAGGGCAAGGGCAGCGAGGCCTATATGGATCTCGCCATCGAGTTCGTAAAGAAGAACCGGCCCGCTGAGCCTGAATCAAAACGCCGCCGCTCCAAAGCCAAAAAGGCAGAGCCTGTGGAGACTATGGGGCTGGCTGACATCGGCGAAGCAGAAGGCTGAGGGGAGAGAAAAGAGTAATGGCAAAAGGAAGAGGAGGACTGGGCCGGGGGCTGGAAAGTCTGTTTGAGGACGCCGCCCCCAGTCTGGAGTCGGATACCAGAATAGAATCACTGCCCCTGCGGGAGATCGAGCCGGACCCCGGCCAGCCCCGGAAGACTTTCGACGAAGAGACGCTGGCGGAGCTTTCGGCCAGCATCGCAGAGCATGGTCTGCTGCAGCCCATCGCGGTGCGGCCCCGGGCATCCGGCGGTTATCTCATCGTGGCAGGCGAGCGCCGTTGGCGGGCCTGCCGGATGGCGGGGCTCAGTGAGGTGCCGGTCATCATCAAGGATGTGACCGACGAACAGGCCATGGAACTTGCACTGGTGGAGAACCTGCAGCGGGAAGACCTGGACCCGGTAGAAGAAGCCGCAGGCATCCGGGAGCTGATGACCCGTTGCGGCCTGACCCAGGAACAGGCGGCCCGGAAGCTGGGCAAGAGCCGCAGCGCACTGGCCAACAGCCTGCGTCTGCTGAGTCTGCCGGAATCGGTACTGGAGTTGCTCAAAAGCGGCTTCATCACCATGGGCCACGCCAAGGTCATCCTTGGCCTGCCTACGCCGGAACTTCAGGAGCAGGCGGCCCAGATGATCGCGGACAACCAGCTGAATGTCCGTCAGGCTGAGGCCCTCTGCAAAAAGCTGGCAAAGCCTGCAAAAGAGCCGGCAGCGGCACCGCTGCCCAGTGCTCTGCCGGTGGAAGTGGAAGAAAGCCTCAAGCAGGCCCTCGGCAGTGAAGTCCGGGTGGCCTACCACGATGGCAAGGGAAAGCTGACCGTTCATTTTTATTCGGATGACCAGCTGAGGGCCTTTGCTAACCTGCTGGGTCAGTATCAGACCGAACAGTGACAAAAGCGTACCAAGGCGGGGAACACCGCCTTTGAACGGCACAGCGGGGGACAAGCCTGCTGTGCAAAGCAATAGAGTATAAGGAGAGTTATCATGCTTGACATCAAATTTGTCCGCGACAATCCGGATGCGGTCAAGGAAAACATCAAGAAGAAGTTCCAGGATGCAAAGCTGCCCCTCGTTGATGAAGTCATCGAGAAGGACGCCAAGTATCGTGAGTGCCTGAAAGAGGTCGAGTCCCTCAAGGCTGCCCGAAACAAGCTGAGCAAGGCCAACGGCCCCCTGTTCGGCCAGCTGAAGAAGTGCACCGACGAAGCAAAGAAGGCTGAGCTGCAGGCCCAGATCGACGCCAACAACGCCGCCGTCAAGGCCGACGCTGACAAGATGGCAGAGCTGGAGGCCGAGGAGGCAAAGCTCTCTGCACGCATTCAGGAGATCATGTACACCATCCCCCAGATGATCGACCCCAGCGTGCCCATCGGCCCGGATGACAGCTACAACGTGGAGGCTCAGCGCTTCGGCGAGCCCGTCGTGCCCGATTTCCCCATCCCGTACCACACCGAGATCATGGAGAGCTTCGACGGCATCGATATGGACGCCGCAGGCCGCGTAGCCGGCAATGGCTTCTACTATCTGCTGGGCAACATCGCCCGTCTGCACGAGGCTGTTCTGGCCTATGCCCGCGACTTTATGATCAATAAGGGCTTCACTTACGTCATCCCGCCCTTCATGATGCATGGCAACGTGGTGCAGGGCGTCATGTCCTTCCCGGAAATGGACGCTATGATGTATAAAATTGAGGGAGAAGATCTGTACCTCATCGGCACCAGTGAGCACACCATGATCGGCCGCTTCATCGACCAGACCATCGACGAGAGCAAGATGCCTCTGACCCTGACCTCCTACAGCCCCTGCTTCCGCAAGGAGAAGGGTGCCCACGGCATTGAGGAGCGCGGCATCTACCGTATCCATCAGTTCGAGAAGCAGGAGATGATCGTTGTCTGCCGCCCCGAGGAGAGCGCCGACTGGTACGAGCGTCTGTGGAAGATGTCTGTTGAGCTGTTCCGCAACATGGAGATCCCCGTGCGTCAGCTGAACTGCTGCTCCGGCGACCTGGCCGACCTGAAGGTGAAGAGCTGCGACATCGAGGCATGGAGCCCCCGTCAGCAGAAGTATTTCGAGGTCTGCTCCTGCTCCAACCTGGGCGATGCACAGGCACGCCGCCTGCACATCCGCATCAAGGGCAAGGACGGCAAGACCTATCTGGCCCACACCCTGAACAACACCTGCGTGGCACCTCCGCGTATGCTCATCGCCTTCCTGGAGAACCATCTGCAGGCCGACGGCAGCGTGACCATCCCCAAGGTGCTGCAGCCCTATATGGGCGGCCTCGAGGTCATGGTGCCCACCAACAAGAAGTAAGCCGGTTTTGCACCGTTTCCCTGCAATAAGTTGAAAACTCCCGCAGCATATCCGTTTTTCGGGTAAGCAGCGGGAGTTTTTGTATGTGCGGCGGAGGGTACCCGGAGCCAGAAAAAATTTGCAGTTTTTTTCGAAAAAGCTGTTGACAAATCTCACTTTGTTGGATATAATAATAAAGCACTGTTCGAGTGTACCAAGTAAATATGGCGGTATAGCTCAGTTGGCTAGAGCATTCGGTTCATACCCGAAGTGTCACCGGTTCGAATCCAGTTACCGCTACCATGTTACAGAGTTTCGCTAAGATAAGGGGGACGGTCGTCCGCAATAGTGGATGATGGAAGTCGGAGGTTTTAGCGAAGCTCTGTATTTGTAAGGCCCGTTGGTCAAGCGGTTAAGACACGGCCCTTTCACGGCTGTAACATGGGTTCGATTCCCGTACGGGTCATAAAAATCCTCTGCACGATGTGCAGAGGATTTTTTTATTTGACCTGTGCGGGAATCGAACAGGGCGGCGGCGCATAGCGCCGTAAGCAATCAGCCCAGTGAGCTGTTGCTTAGCCCGCGGGTTCCAATCTGTAGGAACGTCTACCGTGGTTACTAATGCTTATGGGTGTTTTGACCCATATATGGATCAAACAAAAACCCACCCCCGTCTGTCGATAGAAACAGGCGGGGGTGGGTTTTTATCTTATACAGAACAATAAAATTGTCACTTACGGTCTCAGTCCCATGCCGCCTTCCAGCGTCAGGGTCTCACCGGACATATACTTGAAGTCTGGCATTGCCAGCTGGACGCAGACCCGGCCGATCTCGGTCTCCGGGTTGCCGTAGTGGCCCATGGGCGGCATCTTAACATTGGTCTTGAAGGCGTCGGGGTAAGCCTCCTGGAACTGTTCCAGCTTGGCCGTCCAGGCCAGCGGGCAGACCACGTTGACATTGATGCCGTCTTTGCCCCACTCGGTGGCGGCGACGCGGGAGAGCCCGCGGATGCCCTCCTTGGCGGCAGCATAGGCGCACTGTCCGTAGTTGCCGAAGAGTCCGGCACCAGAGGCAAAGTTGATGACGCTGCCATGCGACTCCTTCAGGTAGGGGTAGCAGGCTTTCATGTAGTAGAACACAGCATACAGGCCGGAATAGAGCGCCAGGTCGAACTGCTCCGTGGTGTGCTCTGCCAGCGGCACGCCGGAGGCCGAAGCCTGCGCGTTGTTGATGAGCACCTGAATGCCGCCGAAGGCCTCTATGGCCTGCTTTACCACATTGGCCACTACGGCCTCGTTGTCGCCGCCTGCGCAGACATCGGCCTGCACGGGCAGCACCTGGATGCCGTAGAGTCGTTCCAACTCTTCCTTGGCGGCTTCCAGTTTCTTGACGTTGCGGCCTGTAATAACGAGGTTTGCGCCCTCTTTGGCGTAGGCGGTGGCGATGCCGTAGCCGATGGAGCCGCAGCTTCCGTCCCGCAGGACAGCGCGCCCCGCGCCGGTGATGATGGCAGTCTTACCAGTCAGAAATCCCATAGTTGCAACCTCCTTGTTTTCACAGCTCTCAACAGTGGGCTAAGCTTGTTTCTGGCCTGAGTATAGCAGGAATGCACGGGAATGTAAAATAGAGCTTTTCAATCGGATACGGTTCTTTTATGGAATGAGTCAGCCCGGCTCACTCCCGGTATTTTTCCATCATATCCTTGAAGAGCACGGCCGGAGAAGGCGGTGTGTAGGTGATGGCGTTGGCTCCGGCCTCGATGGTGGCCGAGATGGTCTCGCCGGTCTTGCCGCCGCTGGCGATGATGGGCACATCCGGGAACTGCTCCCGGATCTTCCGCACGATGCGGGGAGTATCGGTGCTGCACGCCACGTTCAGGATGGAGGCTCCCGCTTCCAGCCGGGCAGCGATGTCGGTGTCCTCCCGGGTCACGGTGATGATGACCGGGATGTCCACCACCCGGGAGACGGCAAGGAGATTCAGGTCGGAGATGGGGGAGTTGAGCACTACGCCCATGGCACCCTGACTCTCGACGTCCTGCGCCAGATTGATGGTGCGCATTCCCTTTGTGGTGCCGCCGCCCACGCCGCAGAATACCGGGATGTAGGATGCCTGAATGATGGCGTGGCTGATGGCCTGCTGGGGCGTGAAAGGATAGACCGCAAACACGGCGTCGGCGTCGCAGTTGCGGATGATGGCAAGGTCGGTGGTGAAGACGAAGCTCTTGAGCCGGCGTCCGTTGACCACGATGCCGCTGGCCGAGTAGACTTCCTGCGGCATCCGGAGGATGTGGCGCAGACGGCTGTCTACGCTGGGGGATGCTTTCTTTTCAGTGCTCATATGCAATGGCCTCCTTTGGGGCGAGAGTCTGATGTGATTGCAACAGTATAACAGGAAGCCATTTCCAGCCCGAAAACAGAAGATGAATTTTCTGCAAAAAATACGGCCCTGCCGGAAGTGTTTTTATCACATTCCCGGCAGGGCTGTAACTGTTATCGATTTTTTTATTCTGCCTTGTGGATATAGGTCAGGATATCTGCTGGCTTTGCAGCCAGTGCGTCGGCACCAGCTGCAGTGAGCTCTGCTTCGCCCCGGAAGCCCCAGAGCGCACCCATGGCGGGCAGACCGGCATTGTGGCCGGTAAGGATGTCCACGTCACTGTCGCCCACGAAAAGGGTGGTCTTCGGGTCAGCGCCGAGGTCGGCCATCAGGGAGTAGACCCCTGCAGGGTCGGGTTTGGTGGGCACGCCGGGACGGCTGCCCCGCACCAGCGAAAAGCTCCCAGCCCCAAAGTAGTGGTCGATGATCTTTCCACAGAATGCATCGGCCTTGTTGGAAAAGACCGCAGTCTGGATGCCTTCAGCATTCAGGGCAGTCAGCAGTTCCGGGATGCCGGGATAGGGGGCCGTTTTGTCCTCCTTGTGGGCATCATACCGGGCCGAGAACTCGGCCAGCGTGGCGGCAAGCCGCTCAGGGCTGCGGGCATTTTCCGGGGAAAAGCGCTCTACCAGCTTGGGGATGCCGTTGCCCACAAAATGCTTGTAGGTCTCCACCGAAAAGGTGGGCCAGCCGTGCTGTTCGCAGACCCAGTTGGCCGCGTCAGCAAGGTCGTCGATGGTGTTCAGCAGGGTGCCGTCCAGGTCGAAGAGAATGGTTTTTATCATGATAAGACTTCCTTTGAGTTATGTTTCCTGTTCCAGTGCACCGAAGCAGGGCAGAGCGTCCCGCAGCGGGATACTACGCACCTTCAGCTGCACCCGGCCCGGCAGGATAAGGGTCAGGGTCAGCCGGTCGTACCGCGCCGCCCAGGGGGACTGAAAAGCCCGCAGGCAGACGTCCGGGTGGAACACGCAGATGCAGTGGAGATAGATGCCGTTTTGCCGCCGCAGGGTCAGCCGCCCCTCCTGCATCCAGATGCCCTCCCGCAGCCAGCCTACCAGCCCGCCAGCCAGAAATACCGCGAACACGGCAGTGGGGATGAGCAGAGTGAGCGTGAGGGCCGGGAGAACGGTGCGGGAGACCAGCACCAGCAGCAGGCAGAGCCCGCAGGGGATGCCGGCAGGTGCAAAGAAGATGGCGCTGCGATGGATGTGGTCGGGTCTGGCGTCCGGGGGCATCCGGAACTCCGGCAGCAATTCCCGGAACAGCTCTTCCTGTCCGGAGCGGTAGACGAAGAGGGGCAGCTCCGGGCGGCAGCTGCCTGCTACCACAAACACAGGCCACCGGTGCAGCAGCCGGGCAAAGGGGGAGACGCGGACATCCGCATAGCTGACCTCCCGGCTCTTGACCCGGATTTCAAACCTCGTCAGCCAGCCGCCCCGGCTCCCCAACTGGTCGGCGGTGTGCCAGACGGTATAATGCACCGTCTGAGAAAAGCTGCGGCCAATGCTGGCCCCGAAGAGCGCTCCGGCCAGCACCAGCATCCAGGCAGCGCCGGCAGGCAGCCAGCGGGCCGTCAGTGTCACAAGAAAATTCAGCCGGGAAAGGGCCAGCGCCTCCGCAGTCAGGGGAAAGGGCCGGGTCTGCCGGATGGCCAAAGCAATGAGCGCCAGAGTGGACACGCCGTTGGCCCCCAGCAGCACCAGCGCGGCCTTTTCATCCCCGGCCGGGGTGTGGCAGACCGGGTCGGAGATGGGCATCAGCCGGTCGGCAAGCTCCTGTGCATCCTCCCGGTAGAGGTAGAGGGTGAGCTTCCGCTTCTCGGGCTGGCCCACCGGATAGAGCACCACCCGGCTGGCCCCGGTGAATCGGAACAGCAATGGCCGCTCAATAGTCAGCGCGGCCAGCTGTTCCCCCCGCAGGACACGTTCCCGCCGGAAGAAGAACTCCCACCGCAGCCGCAGTGCACCGGACTCTTCCAGTTTCCAGCTGCTGGCTTCCAGAAGTACCCAGCTTGCAGCACCCAGAAACAGCAGCAGTGCGGCGTCCTGCCGCAGGGCGGTGAAGAGAGCGCTCGGACGAAATTCCAGCAGCGCATTGAGCAGCGGGATGAGGCAGACCACCACGGTCTTGCGCAGAAAGCGGAGGGCGGCAAGGGGATGGTAGTGCTTTTCCTTGGTCATGGGGCATCCTCCGCCAGAATGTGGGCCAGAGCCGCTGCCTGCGGGGCCGGGATGGCGGGCAGGAACAGTTTTGTCCCCGGTGCCGCCACGATGAGCAGCGAGACGCCGCCCAGACGCAGCAGGGGAGTGCGCAGCAGCCGGACGCCCGTGGCCGCCCGGCGGGAGAGCACCTGCCGCACAGGCAGAGCGATGCCGGAGTGAACAGTCAGGGTCCGAGCGGTCAGCACCGCCGCAAAGCTGCAGGCCCGCGCCCAGATGCAGTAGACCAGAGCGGCCCAGAGCAGGCAGAAGCAGACACCCCAGAACAGACCCTGCCAGAACACGAAAGGCGCAGCAAACAGCCCCGGCACCGCCGCCCAGACACAGAGGACGGCCCGGCCCGAGGGCGGGATGATAACGGCAGTGCGCCGCAGCTCCTGCTCGGTCACTTGCCGCTGAGGCCCCAGGCGTCGGTCAGCAGGTGCAGACTGTCGTCCCGGGTCAGACAGAGAATGTGGTCCCAGGGCAGCAGGACGGTGTTGCCGTGGGGGATGATGAACTCGGTATCCCGGGTGATGCTGACCAGGATGGTGTCGCCGGGGATGGGAATGTCCATGATGGCCTTGCCCGCAAAGATGAAGTTTTCCGGCAGCAGGATCTCGTTCAGGCTGGCCGTGCCGCCGCCCAGAGAGAGCAGCTGACGGATGGTGTCGGTCTCGATCTCCCGCTCCAGAATGTGGCTCAGGTTGTCGGTGCCGCAGACCACGGTATCCACGCCGAGGGTGTGGAGCAGTTCCCGGTTCTTGGGATTGGAAGCCCGGCAGACGGTGCGGTCTACGCCGAACTCCCGCTTGGCGATCTGGCAGGCGATAAGGTTATCTTCATCGGAGCCGGTCACGGCCACAAAGGCGTTGCAGCTGGAAACGTCGGCGGTGCGAAGGGTGTCCACGCTGACAGAGTTGCCGCAGATGACCGGGATATCCAGCATATCGGCCAGCATTCGGCACTGGCTCTCGATGGGCTCGATGATGACGACCTGATGGCGGTTGGCCAGCAGGCTCTGGGCCAGATAGCGGCCCACGCGCCCGCCGCCGGCAATACAAACTTTCATAAAATTACCTCGCTATACAAAATGGAAGATTTATTTTGCCAGAGAACGGAACACGGCCTGTTCGGTGAGGACGGTGGGACAGATGGTGTCCAGCCCATAGGCCTTGTGATACAGGACCTGCAGATGGGGGTCGGAGACGCGGCAGATGACTTTTTCCCGCTGGAAGATGCTTTTGGCGATCTGCGCGGCCATCAGGTTCACCGAGTCGTCCTCGCTGACAGCGGCCACGGCGTCGCAGTTCTCCACGCCGCCCTGCTTGAGGATATCGGGGTCGGTGGGGTCGCCCACCAGAGCGTTGCCGCCGAAGGTATAGTCATCGAAGCCATCCAGCCGCTTGAGCTGTTCGGAATCCTTTTCGATGACGGAGATATCGTGGCCGATGCGTTCGAGATCCCGCACCAGCGATGCGCCCACCTGGTCGCAGCCGATCACCAGAATATTCATGAGATTACCTCGCTGTTATATAAAAATAATAAATAATAGATTGGATAAAAGGGGGTGGAGGGTTGAGGTTTCGCTGGCGCGAAGGTGTCTTTTGGCAAGAAAAACGGCATCACCCGCTTGTAGCGGGGTCAGGTTTTCTGCTGCAAAATGGCTATTCGCTCCGCGGGCCATAGGACGAGAGGGGTGTTTCGACTTCCTCCTCTCATCCTCTGGACTCCACTCACCCCGCAATGCAGCAGTGACGACCGCCGCCAGCGGCGGAAACAGGGAGGAACTGCTGGGGCAGCGGCCAGCAGGATGCAAGGCCCGCTCAAGGGCCGAAGCAGACGCTGGGAGCCGCAACCCGGTGTTAAGAGCTGCACGCTCTTAACGATCTTGAAGAAGAAGTCGAAGCCACAAAAACCTTGATGTCGCGCCGTTCGGCGCTGACATCTTAACGGTTTTTACGCTTCTCCATTTACGGCTTCGCCGAAAATCAGAGATGGACTTTGCGTCAGCGCAAGCGTAACACCTGCTGCGAAGCAGCAAATCAGCGGAGCGCGAAAAATCGGAAAGAGATGTTTGCGCGTGAGCGCAAATCTCCCGATTTTTTGGTGCGCAGCCAACTTATTTGGGGTTGTCAGGGGCGAGTAGCCCCTGGCCCGTGCCCCCGCGCCTCGGAACTAGCGGGTACTTTTCTGGTTCTCTTTTGGTACGCAAAAGAGAACGTATCTCCA
>ERZ808240.5383-NODE-5383-length-10481-cov-6.121715_pt1 | contig 10481 bp, 10 predicted proteins | sample MGYA00521084_ERZ808240 | MGnify/ENA primary metagenome ERZ808240 (study PRJEB31516, sample SAMN03275571) | gut metagenome | biome: mammalia-associated habitat; material: feces | host: Papio cynocephalus | place: Kenya | collected 2012-08-06 ... | reverse complement strand
ACAACACCCAGCAAATCCGTCCCTCTTGCAAAAATCAAAAGCCTCCAGACCATGCCATGAATCACCAATTTAGAAAAAATTAAGAAAATTGTTAGCAGACCTGCTTGACGAGTGCTAAAAATAATGCTATAACAAAACTGAAGCAAAGATATAAGTACGTCTTAGTGGAAAATGCTCTGACTGAGATGGAATAACAGGAAGTGCATTTTAGAAAGCAGTTCCTGTTTTTGCAATTGGTGAGGTGATAATTATGGCAGCAAAAAGAGATTTTTACGAAGTTTTGGGAATAGATAAAAATGCAGATGAGGCAACGATTAAAAAGGCATATCGAAAACTTGCAAAAAAATATCATCCGGATATGAATAAAGGAAATCCAAATGCGGAAAAGATCTTTCAGGAAGTAACGGAAGCTTACGAAGTGCTGGGAGATCCGAAGAAGCGGAAATTGTATGATGAGTACGGTCCGATTTCACTGGAGGCAGGTTTTGATCCGGAGAAGATGAAACAGGCACAGTATGAGAATCCGTTTGGAAATGGCGGATTTTATCAGTCGTATTCTTCCGGAGGTCCGGGCAGCGGATATCAGGAGTTCCATTTTGATGGTTCTTCTAATATGGATGATATTCTTGACGAATTGTTTGGTAAAAAAGGTGGATTCCACGGCGGAACCGGAGGGTTTGGCGGAAGAAGCGGATTCAGAAGCACCGGAGGATTTGGCAGTGGTTTTGGCGGAGCACATGAGGAAAGAGGACAAAATATCGAGACGGAAGTACCGATCAGCTTTGAAGAAGCGGTATTTGGCTGTGATAAAAGATTTACGCTTTCTTCTAGTGACGGAAAGAGCCAGAACCTTGAAGTACATATCCCGGCAGGCATTGCAAACGGGCAGTCTGTGCGCCTGAAAGGCAAAGGACAGAAAGGGTACAATGGAAAGGATGGAGATCTGCTGATCAAAGTCAAAGTCGGAGAAAAATATGGATATGAGCGAAAAGGCCAGGATGTTTATACAACGGTGAAAATTCCGTATACAACAGCTGTACTCGGAGGAGAGACAAAAATCCATACGTTGTATGGAGATGTCGTTTGCAAGATCAAACCTGGTACACAGTCCGGAGCAAAAATCCGGTTGAAAGGAAAGGGCGTAGTAGCCATGAATAATCCGGCAGTGCACGGAGATGAATATGCCCAGGTACAGATCGAGGTTCCGACGCACTTGTCGCAGACTGCAAAAGAAAAACTGCAGGAATATGCGCGGGCATGCAGCTGAATGGAACAGATGAAATAATAGAAGATCTCTTGACAAGAGGAACTTTCCATGCTTAAATAAATTTAGTTATATGACTGACGGATAAGTGGAAGAACCACGTGGAGTATAACAAGAGATATAAAGGTGACAGATCCAAAGATTGCACCGCAGATAGGGCGATACTTGCGATACATCAGAGAAGTACCGCAGATAAGGCGATACATCAGAGATGTACCGCAGGAGAAGCACCGCAGGTAGGGCGATACATCAAAGATGTACCGCAGGGGCCGACCGTCTGGGCACCGCACATTGCAGGGAAATACATGAAATATGTATTTGATTGAAATGTGGGTTCCCGGATGTGTCGGTTTTATTTATTTTAGGCGTATTTGCGAAAGGAGAAACAAATGCAGAAGGTAGCACTCAGTAAAGAATTAGGCGCAACAACATATCCGGGACGTGGTATTGTGATCGGACGTTCCAAGGATGGAAAGAAGGCGATAACTGCTTATTTTATTATGGGAAGAAGCGCAAACAGCCGTAATCGTGTATTTGTAGAGGATGGCGAGGGCATCCGCACACAGGCATTTGATCCATCCAAGCTGGAAGATCCAAGCTTGATTATTTACGCACCGGTTCGTGTGCTTGGCAACAAGACGATTGTGACAAACGGAGATCAGACGGATACGATTTATGAGCTGATGGATAAGCAGCAGACATTTGAGCAGGCGCTGCGCACCAGAGAATTTGAGCCGGACGCACCAAATTATACTCCACGTATTTCCGGTATCATGCATATTGACAATGGCGAGTTCAATTATGCAATGTCTATTTTAAAGAGCAACAACGGAAATCCGGATGCATGCAACCGTTACACGTTTGCATACAGCAACCCGGTTGCCGGAGAAGGACATTTTATCCATACCTATATGGGGGACGGAAATCCACTGCCAAGTTTCGAGGGAGAACCGACCTGGGTTGATATTGATGGAGATATCGATACATTTACGAAAATGGTATGGGACAATTTAAATGAGGATAATAAAGTTTCCCTGTTTGTCCGTTTTATCGATATTGCGACTGGAACATATGATTCAAGAATTGTAAACAAGAATAAATAAGAGTGGATTGTTGAAAAAGGAGAAAATCATGCAGGAATATGAATTAAAATACGGATGTAACCCAAATCAGAAACCGGCCAGAATTTATATGGCAAATGGCAAAGATCTGCCGATTAAGGTGCTCTGCGGAAGAGCCGGATATATCAATTTTCTGGATGCTTTCAATGGATGGCAGCTGGTAAAAGAATTAAAGAAGGCAACCGGACTTCCGGCAGCGACTTCTTTCAAACATGTTTCCCCGGCTGGTGCAGCGGTAGGACTTCCATTGTCTGATGTGGAAAAGAAAATTTACTGGGTTGATGATATGGATATCGAGTTTACACCACTTGCAAATGCCTATATCCGTGCCAGAGGTGCAGACCGTATGTCTTCATTCGGAGATTTTATTTCTCTGTCGGATGTCTGTGATGCAGCAACAGCAAAGGTCATCAAGCGTGAAGTTTCCGATGGCGTGATCGCTCCGGGATATACCGAGGAAGCTTTGGAGATTTTAAAGCAGAAAAAGAAGGGCAATTACTGTGTGATCGAGATTGATCCGGCATACGAGCCGGCTCCGATCGAGCATAAGGATGTATTTGGTATCACCTTCGAGCAGGGAAGAAATGAACTTCATATCGGAGATGATTTCTTTGACAATATTGTGACAGAGAACAAAGAACTGCCGGAGCAGGCAAAGATTGATCTGGCAATTTCCATGATCACTTTAAAGTATACACAGTCTAACTCTGTATGTTATGTCAAGGGCGGACAGGCAATCGGTATCGGAGCAGGGCAGCAGTCCCGTATTCATTGTACCCGTCTGGCAGGTTCTAAGGCAGATAACTGGTGGCTGCGTCAGTCTCCACAGGTTTTAGGACTGCAGTTTGTCGATGGTATTAAGCGTGCGGACCGCGACAATGCCATTGATCTGTACATGGGCGAAGATTATATGGATGTCCTTGCAGACGGAGCATGGGAGAAGATTTTTAAGGTAAAACCGGCGGTATTTACCGCAGAAGAGAAGCGCGCATGGCTGGATAAAAATACCGATGTGGCACTGGGATCGGATGCGTTTTTCCCATTTGGCGACAATATTGAGCGCGCACACAAGAGCGGCGTGAAGTATGTGGCAGAACCGGGTGGATCCGTACGTGATGACAATGTGATCGAGACATGTAATAAATACGGTATGGTTATGAGCTTTACCGGAATCCGTTTATTCCATCACTAATTTTATAGAAGACAGGCGTAAAGAAATCATGAAGATTCGTATTCGGGAGTACAGAGAACAGGATTTAGAGGATATGATCCGCATCTGGAATGAAGTTGTGGAGGACGGTGTCGCATTTCCGCAGGAAGAATTGCTTACACCTAAGACCGGACGGGAGTTTTTTGCGGCACAGACATACGATGCAGTGGCTGAGGACGAGGATACCGGAAAGGTATACGGTCTTTATATTCTGCATCCGAATAATGTCGGGCGCTGTGGACATATCTGCAATGCCAGTTATGCAGTAAGCCGGGAGTCCCGCGGACTGCATATAGGAGAAAAGCTGGTGACCGACTGCCTTAGACAGGGAAGAATGCATGGCTTTGGTGTGCTGCAGTTTAATGCAGTAGTGGCAACGAATATCCACGCAAGACATCTGTATGAACATCTTGGGTTTGTGCAGCTTGGAACAATTCCAAAAGGATTTCGGATGAAAGATGGACATTACGAGGATATCTGTCCATATTATCACGAACTTTAAAATCAAAAAACATGAAAACAGTCATTTGGAATGCCAGGGTGCAGACAAATGGCTGTTTTTATGTTTGGATGCCGAAGAAATAGATGAATTTGCGCAAAATAGGATTCCTATATGCATGAAAAACATACTAAAAAATGCGAAAAACGTTGGAAAATGCGAAAAACAACCGATTGCGCAAATGAAAAAGAATATGCTTGCATTTGTGAAATGTGTGCAAAAAAGAAAACGAAATATATCGAAATTGTACATTGACACTGTGAGACTCTCTTGCTATACTAGAACCATAGAACAACCGATTGCGCAAAACGCAGTCCAGAAATAAAATACATCTAGCGGAGGGAGAACGAGATGGACAAATTTATTGTAAACATCATCCATCGCCCGGAGATGGTTCCAGAGTATTCTGCAACCGTGACCGGACAGGGAAAGGAAGAGGATATCGGAGATAAGGCTTTACTTACAGAGTCTCTTGATATTTTCAAGACACAGCAGAGACTGGCACATGAGAATGGCCTGAAGGTTACCATTCAGATGACGTATGCTTCTTTGTTTAATGATGAAGCGGTTGAGATCGCAAAACATGATCATGAAGTCTATGGAGACGAGATCGCACTTTCCCTTTTGGGACTGCCTTGCGAAGAGTTCCGTGAGAAATACAAGACAAAAGATTTCTGTATCTGGATGTTTTCCATGGAAGACAAGAAGGCAATCGTTAATGATGTGTTCGAGAAATTCCATGATCGTTTCGGCTTTTATCCGGAGTCAACCGGTTCTTACTATATGGATGCAGAACTGATCAATTATGTGAAGGAAGCTTACCCATCTGTGAAGTGTGCGGTAGCTACCTGCTGGGAGGAAGGCCCGAAAGCATATCATACCTGCAACAACTCCTGGTATACACTCTTCGATGGCGGCCCATGGGCACCATGGATTCCATCCAAGCAGAATACACATGCACCGGCAGCAAATCAGGCAGAGGACAGTGGAATCGTAGCTATCCCACACCTTTCCCGTGACCTGATTGCATGCTATGACGGAAATGGATCAAACTTCGGTACACATCCACAGAACGTGCTCCGCGGTATGATTTATGATACAAAGACCTGGGAGTATCCGTATCTGTATAACCTGATCGACCAGTATCGTGATCTGGAAAAGTACAACAATGGATATGCTTACAACATGATGTTCGTCGGACCAGGATGGATGAACAAGATGGGCCGCTGGGAGGCTCCATATGAACTGCTGTTAAAGTCATACAGTGATGGATGTAAGTATTACGGAGATCTGAAGAAAGAGGGCAAGCTGGTAGACATGACCATGTCCGAGTTCGCAGATCACTATAGAAAGAAGAAAGGCATTACCGACGAGAAACGTTATACAGAGCCGGAATGTGCTCTTTGGAGAGATATTTTATATGGATCCGACAAGCAGCTGTTCTGGTACTGCGATCCGTTTATGAGAGCCTGCGTCAATATGGATCAGGGTGGTGCGATTGTTGACCTTCGTCCATATGTTGCAAAATTAAACTGGCCGGTTGGTATCGGAACACCTCATGTACAGGATGCTTCTTATCCATTCCTGATTCAGGAGAAGTACCGTGCCGGATACTTTACACATTATGCCGGAGAAGGAACCGTCAGAAGTGCAAAGCTCTGTTACAAGGGTGAGGAAGTGGATCTGTGCCTCTGCCCGACACATGCACATTTCTCACAGGAAGGTAATACCAGAATCCTGACACTGGACCCGGTAACCATCGAGTTTAACGGACTGACAGTAAAATTACAGACAAAGGAATATTTTGAGGAAGGTTCTTCTAAGATCAAGATCGAAAGAAATATTCTTGAGATGAGTGATCCAAATGCAGAAGTTACCCTTGATGAGTACATGGTAGCTTGCTACGGAACCACAGAGTATCCGGAAGATATGACATCTGTCGTATTAAAATGCGAAGGGGCAGATGAAAAGACCATTAACTATGCATACAAGTGCCGCAGTGAAGTCCTGGCAGGAGCAACCGCAGTCAGCGCTGTAGTGCCTCCAATCGACACCAAAGTTTCCCTGACCGCTTCTTCTACAGACGCTGAAGGATACATTGAGGAAGGATATGCATTCTCACCAATGTTTAAACTTGGATATAAGAAGACTATTACAGACAAGGAGGTATTTGCAACATGGCTCAACTTGGAAAAGGCAAATTAAATTACAGATGTCCGTCCTGCTTTATGAGAGACCTCGACATCGATATGTTCTACAATAAAGATACAAAGATTTACAGTTGTATCCGCTGCCAGTACAGAGGTACGGAGGAAGACGTTTTAGCGAAAAATGAGATGGTTCGATTCCGTTATGGGGCAATGCATAAGAGATTCGACAAGTTTGATTTCGACTAAAAGAAAGAACGTGCGGCGGCTGCCGCACGTTTTTGGTATCAGGGTATAACATGCAGGGAGTATATGCCTATGGGACGAAAACAAAAAGAAACCGTGGAGCTGCGTTTTTACGAAATTCCACAGGGAGAACCGGTACTTGCTCTGCTGGGAGAAGAATGGAACCGGGTATACGGTCATGACAATTTTTATCTGCATTTTCATAATCTGATGGAGATTGGAATCTGCAGGAAAGGCGAAGGGGAGCTGATTATAGATGAACATACGTATACTTACCGTACAAATTCCGTTACTTTGATCCCGCCGAATGTTCCACACACAACCATCAGCAATGGAATGATACGAAATTCCTGGGAATTTTTATATGTGGATATCAATCATGTGATAGAGGAATTGTATGGAGACCGGATGGCACAAAAAAATGAGGCCGTTGAACTGGTGCGCCGATCGGCGCATTTACTGCATGCAGGCGAGTATCCGGAAATTGCAGAGATTGTCAATGCCATCATAAGGGAAGAAAAAAAGCAGGGTCCGTATTATCGACAGGTGATTACAAGCTATCTGCATGCGCTGGTGTATGAGATGTTCCGGCTGAATGAAGTACAGACGCAGACGAGACTTGAGTCGGGCGGCAGTGGAACGATGCGGCAGATTGCAGATGCACTCACGTTTGTCAATGATCATTATCGGGAAGAGGTAAAAGTGCATACACTCGCGCAGACGTGCGGGATGAGTGAGACCTCTTTCCGGAGAGTGTTCGAAGAATATGTGCATATGTTGCCGATGGATTATGTAAATCTGGTGCGTGTACAATATGCGTGTGAACTGATGAAGCATGGCAGTGATTCGATGGATGAGGTTGCCAGAAAAGTGGGATTTTCCACGACCTCCACATTTAACCGGAATTTTAAAAAATTTTTCAATACATCGCCATACCAGTGGAAGATCAATCCGCAGCGGTATGAGCGGAAATTACAGAACTTTCATATTAACGCATTAAAGGGATGGTAAACGTTTTCGAAGAAAAGGAGAAAAGATGAGCAAATTTATTAAAGGAATGGACCTTTCCACATTGCTTGAGTTAGAGCGCTGTGGTGCAAAATATTATGACCATGGAAAAGAACGAGATATTTTAGACATCATGAGAGATTATGATGTGGACACAATCCGTCTGCGTCTGTGGAATGACCCGTATTCCGAAACCGGCGAACCGTACGGTGCTGGATGCAACGATCTGGCAGAGACAATTGCCATCGGAAAGAAAGTATCTGATGCGGGATTTGGTGTACTGTTAAATTTTCACTACAGCGATTTCTGGGCAGATCCGGGAAAACAGATTAAGCCAAAGGCATGGAAAGATTTTAATGCAGATCAGCTGGAACAGGCAGTCTACGACTTTACCGAGGATTCTCTGCGCAAAGTACTAGAAGCCGGTGTCAATGTGACAATGATTCAGGTGGGCAACGAAGTGACCAACGGACTGCTCTGGCCGGAGGGATTAAAGCCGAATTATGACAATATCGCAAGATTTATCAGTTCCGGTATCCGGGCATGTCGTGCTGTAAAGCCGGAGATCCCGTTGATGATTCATCTCGATAATGGCGGAAACAATGAAATGTACCGCGACTGGTTCGACCATTATATGGAGCGAGGGGAAGATTTTGATTATATCGGACTTTCCTATTACCCGTTCTGGCATGGCACCCTGCAGATGCTTGAGGACAACATGAACGATATGGCAGCCCGTTATGGAAAGGAACTGATCGTGGCAGAGGTTTCCATGGGATATACCATGGAAGATTACAAGCAGTATGAGAAACTGGAAGATAGTGAGCGAAAAGGATATGCGACAAAGCCGGAACTTGTGGCAAAGATCGAGTATCCGATGACGGTACAGGGACAGGCAGATTTTACGAGGGACTTCTTAAATCGTGTGGCACATGTGCGTGACAACAAAGGTCTGGGATTTTTCTGGTGGGAGCCTGCATGGATTCCGGTACACGGAAGCGGCTGGGCAACGCCGGCATCCTTAAAGTATATGAATGATCCGGGACCATGTGGCAATGAGTGGGCAAATCAGGCATTGTTTGACTATGATGGAAATGTCCTTCCGGCGCTGGAAGTGATTCGTGATTTTAAAAAATAAGATATGTAAAAATGTTGCATGAAGGAAGGGGAATGTTGCAAGTTGCGCAAAGCATATTGCAAAGAATTCCCCTTTATGTATAATGGAATTATCAAGAAAACGAACCGTTGCACCAAGCAGCGGATGAACATGCAGAAAGGGAGAGAACAATGATTCAGAATGATGTATTAGCAAAGTTTAAAGAGATCTTTGGTGATGAGGGGGACATCAGAGTATATTTTGCACCGGGACGTGTGAATCTGATCGGTGAGCATACCGATTACAATGGCGGACACGTATTTCCATGTGCACTTACCATTGGAACATACATGGCAGCAAGAAAGAGAACCGATCGGAAACTGCGTTTTTATTCCATGAACTTCGATGAGCTGGGTGTGATCGAAAGTTCTCTGGATGCATTTACTCCGGACCCGGATGGATTGTGGACGAACTATCCGATGGGCGTTATGTGGGCATTTGAAGGACGTGGCATGAAATTAGAAACCGGTCTGGATATTGCATTATTTGGAAATATTCCAAACGGTTCCGGACTTTCTTCTTCCGCATCCTTAGAAGTGGTTACCGGATATATGTTAAAGGATCTGTATGGTTTCGATGTGACCAATCAGGATCTGGCACTGATCGGACAGTATTCCGAAAACAATTACAATGGCTGCAACTGTGGAATTATGGATCAGTTTGCATCTGCCATGGGCAAAAAGGACAATGCAATTTTCCTTGATACTTCGGATCTTTCTTTTGAATATGCACCGATCGTACTTGACGGGGCAAAAATTGTTGTCACCAACAGTATGGTTAAACACAGCCTGGTTACTTCCGCATACAATGACCGCAGAAATGAGAGTGCACAGGCACTGAAGGATCTGCAGACCGTTGTGGATATCAAAACGCTTGGAGATCTGACGGATGAGCAGTTTGAGCAGTACAAGGGAGCCATTAAGGATGAAGTTGCCAGAAAGAGAGGCAAACATGCGGTTTACGAGAATCAGCGTACAATCGCAGCCGTCAAGGCTCTGAAAGAAAACGATATTGAAACATTCGGAAAACTTATGAATGCTTCCCATGTTTCCCTGCGTGACGATTATGAAACCTCCTGTCCGGAAGTGGATGTACTTGTGGATGAAGCATGGAAGATTCCTGGTGTGATCGGTTCCCGTATCACCGGAGGCGGATTTGGTGGCTGCACCGTCAGCATCGTAAAGGATGCGTCTGTGGACGAATTCAAGGAGAAGCTGACAAAGGCATATGAGGAAAAAGTCGGAAAGACACCGGAATTTTATGTAGTTTCCATCGGAGATGGTCCAAGCCGTCTGGTATAAGAGAATCATTTTTGACGGTTTGAAATTTGCAGAGACATTTGCTGTCGGTGAATCTGCGCTGCATCACAGAGTGGAATTTGCCGGCAGTCGTTAGAATAAAGGAGTACGAGATGATTCAGGAGAACATTTTAGAGTTAGTAAAATATGGTCTGAGCACCGGACTGGTAGATCCGGAGGACAAAGTATATACCATTAACCGTCTGCTGGAGCTTTTTCAGGTAGATGAAATCGAGGATGCGGTATTTGAAAAGGTGGAAAATCTTCCGGCATGGACACAGGAAGAGGCAGAAGGAAAACTTGAGGGAATCCTTGCAGAAATGATGGATTATGCATATGAGAAAGGTCTCATGGCTGAAAACAGTATTGTATACAAAGATTTGTTTGATACAAAAATTATGGGATGTCTGGTGCCGGAACCAAGCAGTGTCCGTAAGACATTCCGCGATCTGTATGAGCATACTTCACCGCTTGCCGCAACGGATTATTTTTACAAATTAAGCTGTGACAGCAATTATATCAGAAGACAGCG
>ERZ808240.5382-NODE-5382-length-10484-cov-2.946399_pt1 | contig 10484 bp, 2 predicted proteins | sample MGYA00521084_ERZ808240 | MGnify/ENA primary metagenome ERZ808240 (study PRJEB31516, sample SAMN03275571) | gut metagenome | biome: mammalia-associated habitat; material: feces | host: Papio cynocephalus | place: Kenya | collected 2012-08-06 ... | reverse complement strand
CTCTTTACCTTATTAATAATCCTTCCAAAGAGTGTACTTGTTTTTTCACTTGTGCCTTTATAATCAGAAAGATCATCAGTCTTCCATTTTGAAACGATTTTCCCATTTTCATCTACAAGTGCAAGTTCTGCTCTTCTTGCATTATCGAGATGTGTTATTGTATCTGCAGTCCCAAGATAGTACTTTTCAATTTCCACCTTCATGTGGTCATCTGAAAAATTCTTGAACTGCACGCTGTTGTTTTCCGTTACGGTAAAGTTTGTCGGTTTCATCGTTACGGCACCGGATGGTGTTTTCACTTCCGTTGCAAGATAATTTCCTTTCGGGAACCCTTCCAGAACAATTGGTGTATCAAGTGGAACTTCGATATATGTGTTTCCATCCTTATCGGTTTTCTTTGTGACGGATGGATGGCTTGTTACCTTTGCCCATGAAGAAAGTGCGCTGACAGATTCTTTATCTGTTCCCGTAATTGCAAGAACTGCACCTTTTACTTCCTTATATGTAAATGCCAGTTTCTGTTCTGTCTTTGTAACCGGAGTGTCAGCCGCTGTCAGCTGATGTACGCCGTCTACATAATATTCGTACTTATTCAGATCTTTTTCATTAGCATCGACCTTCACGAGTTCCAGCTTTATTGTTTCATCCTGCATTTCTGCACGCTGTACTTCAGATGAATAGTTGACAGTCACGCCAACAGGAAGTCCCTTTACATAGCCAAGAGGTGCAGAAGTCTCTTCCATAATATAATCGCCAAGGCCAACTCTTTTCAGCATATCAGCCATACCGCCGGACATTGTGTCGGAATATGGATCGTTTGCTGTTTTATCCGTTCCTGTGATCGTGTTCTTTCCTGCTGCCGTGTTTTCCACATTATCAACTTTTGTGTCATCGAACGGATCGTTTGGCGTGTTTTCTCCGCTTACCCATTTATCATAAATAAGGAAAGAATCACCAAGTCTTCTGTAAAGTTTGTTATCCGTAGAATGGATATCTCCAGATCCGGAAACAAATTCTGCGCTTCCGTTTGGATCACTCTGACCATTTGCGTGGAATGTAACTGTTATAGTCTTCGTTTTTCCAGTTGCTGCCCTGTCTGAATACCATGCATTTTTTACAGCATCTGTCATGGTCGAATTTGGATTAGTGGACCATGCAGGATAAATGTTTGCACCGTCTGTAAGAGACGCTACGTTCTGGATCCATCCTTTAAAACCATAACCTTCTTTCTTTGGTACTGGCACGGTTGAAGCGCCATTTACAATGTATCCGTTTTCATCGACTGTCAGTTTAATGCTTTGTGTTTTTGAATACTGATAATGTGTGCTCTGATCAAACGGGTCATCCTCATCTCCATTATAGAGGGTACTATGATTGTTGATCGTATAAGCGTTCAGATTTTCCGGGTCCAGAATATCCGTATATTTCCAGCCTGTATATACATCACCATCATAATCCCATGTATCCTGTCCCTTTACATAGGTTTCAGATGACTGCTTATAATAGATCGTGCGTCCATAAAGGTCGAGCATCGGATGAAGTTTCTTTAAAAACTTTCCGTTTTCGTAAGTTCCTGTCGTATATTCATCTTTTGTATCTGCATTAATGGTTGCAATTCTTGTTCCAAGGATCTTTGAAAACGTCTTAGAGCCGTTCTTGTTTCCAGATGTTGATCCTGAACCATCATACGTAATATTTACTGGCCATACGTAAATCTTCGTATTTTTTTTGCTGTCTGTATTATTTACGTCATGGATATTGTCATGGCCTTCCTGATTGTCAATAGATTCTTCAATATAAGCAATACCTGTCTGAGGGTCTACGAGAGAATCACGGTTTCCATCTTTGTCAAGATGATAGATCAGTGTATCCTTTCCAACTACGATTCTCTTTTCGGATTCGTTATATTTAATCTCGTCGTAATCGCCGCCGACAAATTCGAATGAAGGTTTTGTCTCGTCACCAACAAATCCGTAGATTGAAAAATCAGTTTCCTTCAGCTGTGTTGCATCGATCACATGTCTTTCCTTATCGAATGCATACAGTGTTGAATCTTTATTCTGTCTTTCTTTTCCAAATACGTTATCTACTGTATCCTTTGTATAGACATCGTTCGTTGTCACATGGAGGTTATCCAGATTGTAATAGAGAATAGGGGTATCTTCTCTTTCAATTGTCTTTGTAATCCATGTGCCGTTTGAAAGATCATTAATCTGATCCTGTGGATTATAGTTCTTGTCAATGACGTATCCGTAGCTGTCTACCGTGAGCTTGTCTTCGCCATCCTTCTGGTAAACATATGCTTGCGTTGTTCCGGCATGGCCCTTCTTTACTCGTATATCTTTAATGGTGCTGTCACTGTTTCTTGTAACTTCAACACCATTAAAACGATGATCTTCGCCAACGTCTTTTCCGTCATTTGTGATCGTGTTGTCACGCGTGATTTCGATTGCCTGATAAAGTGCCATGTTTGCACCGGCTACGAAACGGTTCGCGTCTTCTGCCGTAGCTAGTTTTCTTGTGACATAAGCATAGCCTGAAAAGACTCCGCCATCATAAATAATATCGAAGTTTAAGTCTTCCGGATATGCAGCTTTTTTACGGTTTAAGAGATACTCATAAGTTCCCTTCATCCAGCCATAACCAAGATAAATTCCTGCAGAATTATAAGCAAATTCTACGTTCCCTGTTCCATATTTTTCTTCAAGATCAGGAATTGTGCCCTCTACTCTCCCGCTGATTTTATAGGTAATTGTATCTTCCTGCTTTGCACTTGTCGTTTCTGGCGCAATACCTTCATGTGCGCCCTGTGCTGTTTTGATTTTTGACACAAGAAGTCGAACACCCTGATCTGCATACTGGCGCTGATCATCGGATGCCATATCCTGTGGCTTATTATAGTTTGGCGTTGTACCGTCCGGATTCACCGGCTTTGTGTCTGTTACCGCGTATGCGCTGATCGGTGACATCACAGTTCCAGAGCACATTGCTGCTGCCAAGATTGTGTATATCGCTTTTTTCGCTTTTGCCTTGATTTTCATTTTCTACCCCTTAAATTGCGAACTTAGTTCGCGTATTTCTGGCATACTTTTTGTACCTATATATTATATGTTTTGTAAACCGTGATTCCTGCGAATTTTGCAAAAGAAAAAGAGAGTGGTTTCCCACTCTCCTTTTCTTGAGAAAAAAATCATCATCTTTGTTCCGGAGAAGCTGCATTCTTATTTCTTGTTGTTTCAGCATTACCTGTTGAATTCACAAGCTGTCCCTTCTCGTTTACGGTGTAGATACCAACCTTCGTTGCTTTTCGAAGCTGCCCAAGCTCATTTGCCTTTTCATTTTCGAAATAGTAGCACTCATATGTACCATCGCCGTTATCATCGAGCCAATTCCAACCTGTAAGCATTCTGCCCTGGGTGTTATCAGAAAGTGGATTCAGATAGTATGTCTTTCCATTCTCTGTAAACCATCCGGTTGTCATTGTTCCGTCTGCATTGAAGTGGAACCAGCTATATACTTCCTGGCCATTCTTTGCATACGGATTTATGATAGCAGCCCACTCATTCTTATAAGCATGGCCATTATTCGTGTATGTCCACTTGCCGTTTGTGTTCTTCCATGTTCCGCCGTTAATTACATAGGATGGAACTGCTTCATTTCCTGCTGCAGTCATATCCTGCGTTACAACAACGCCGTTTTGTACCCACTGTCCCATTGCATTGACAATACATCCGTCCGGTGTTACTGCATTCTTGTAAAGGCGTCCCTTCTTGCCATTCGAAGACTCTTCGAAGTAGTAGCGTTCTGCCTTTCCATCACCGTCCATGTCAATCCAGTTCCAGCCTGTGTACATTCTTCCCTGTGTGTTATCCGATACCGGATTCAGGTAATAGGTGTCTCCAGCTTCATCAGTGTACCATCCGGTCGTCATCTTGGAATCCTTGCCGAAATGGAACCAGTCGTAAGAACGCTGTCCCTTCTTTGTATCTGCGTATGGGTTTGCAATCGCAGCCCACTCATCCGTAAATGTACGTCCGTTTGTGTAGATCCACTTTCCAACGCCATCCTGTGACCACTGTCCGCCATGAATTACATAGCTTGGATCTGTACTATTTGCAGATGACATTGTTGTTCCACCCTTTGTAACACCGGCTGTTCCACCGCCGCCACCGGAGGAAGAAGAAGATCCACCGCCGCTTGATCTCGTATATGTATTATCCACATACTTAATGTTCAGCTTTACAGTGCACTGGTCTGCCATACGTCCATCCTTTGATGCTGCAGTCACGACAACATTGCCGGATGTGATGTAATTGTTATTTGCATTCCATGCATGCTTCAGTGCTTCCTGAATAAGTGCATGTGCGTTGTCTCTAAAGGTTGTTCCCTGCGCCTGTGATACAATGCCCTTCTTATCTGTTACAGTAGGAAGAACAAGTGTGATCTTGCCGTTTCCATCCACAGTAAAGAGCTTCGTATCGCCGCTTGTCCAATTGATGCCTGTTTCAGATGCATCTCTTGAATGAAGAACTGCTTCCAGCTGTGCGCTGGTATCGCCTGTTACGGTATATGTTGGATAGCTTCTGTCACCCGTCGCTGTGATCGTAAGATCCATTGACTTATTGTTTTCCGCCATCTCAACATCTTCATAAATAAAGTTTACAGTTACATTGTCAGAATCACGGATTGTCTTTGCATCATTATCTGCATTGATTGCTACCTTCTTCTGTCCGCTGTACTTCTTATTCTTTACGATTTCCCGCATCCAGTCTGCGCCGATGACTGGCTGGATGTTTCCTGCATCATCAACAGTTACGATGGATGAATCCTCAGAGCTCCAATATACATTGTTGCTCATGCCAGGTCCTACAAACATCTTTGCATCCAGCTTACGGATATCGTTACCGCTCCATACTTCCTTTGGATCAATCGTTCTTGATGTCTGTGTGAGGATGACAGTGTATTCATCTTCATTTCTGTTAAGGATTGCCTGATCATAACGGAAGTTTACAGTAAACGTACATGTATCTGCTGTCGCACCAGTTGTCGGATGCTTTGCAGTTACGGTCACTGTCTTTGTACCGGAATGATTGTCGTTTGTGTAGTCATTTCTTGCTGCATCAATGATGTCCTTGATCCATGTATCTTCGTTTACATATACACGTCCATCACGATCAACTGTTACAACGTCAGGATCTGAAGATTCCCAAACCGGTGTAACATCCTGACCTGATTCATCAGAAATGGTTGCCTTTAACTGTACAGGTGCATCGCCTGAAATGTGACTAAGCTTCGAATTTGTTCTTGAATCTTCTGTATATACTACATCAAAGTTCACTTCATGTTGATCAAGTACAGCCTTATCATAGCGGAAGTTAATTGTTACAGCATAGCTGTCTGTTACAGTTACACCGGAACAATCCTTTGTTGCGGTAACCACACCGGATACGGAACCGTTTGTTTTATCCTGACCAATAACTTCTGTTTCCCAGAGGCCCTTTGTTGGTACAAGATATCCGTTGTCGTCTACCTTTGCATACTTCGCAAGATCTCCTGTCAGTACATAGGTCGCATCATCATCCTTTACGCCTTCTGTTGAATATGTCGTGTTTGAAAGCTTTACGATACCATACTGCCACTTTCTTGTTTCTGGATTACCCTGTGAGTAATTTCCCTGTGTGGCAACGACATCCATCGTGATATCACGATCCTTTATCTTTGCCATTGAAGGTACGTACTCTGTGTCAGAATATCCTGACGGAACCTGTGCTAGTACGGCAGCGGTCATATCCACACCATCATATCTGAAGTTTACAGTTACAGGGGAGGTGCTTACCGGAGATCCGTTCGTTGTCTTCGACTGAATCGTAATCTCCTTTGTTCCTCTGTTTCCGCTCTTTCTATTATTAATGATGTCCTTGATCCATGCTGCATCTGTCTTCGGCGCGATCTCAGCTGTGGTCTTTACGTTTTCCTTATCCTGCGAAACGATGCGGGCAATCTTGTCATCCGAAAGAGTAAAGATTGGAGCCTCACTTCCACCAGTTGCCGTTGCACTGATGTACTTGCTGTCCGTGCCGGACCATACACCGTCTTCAAGGATGTTATGGCTTGCAACGTTCGAACCTACCTTCTTTGTAAGTACGAGATCATATGTAAGGTCGGTGTCTTCATTCTCTACGCTTCCTGCCTTAAATGTAACATCGATATCCTTATAATCGGTTATGCTGTTATCTCTTACCGACTTTGCGAGAATACGGATTTTCACAGTTTGACCGTTCAGCTTATTCTCTGAAATCAGGCTCTGGATCCATGGTGAATAGCCATTTCCGCTTGTTGAGTTGTCGTATCCTCTTACGATGATCTGACCTGTTTGTTTATCAATGCTCAGAACGTTATACGGGTCAATATCTGGATGATTCTCATCTGCATTTACAAGCTCGTAGGTCACGTTCTTATCGTACGGTTTAAACTCGTCCTTTGAGTTATCATACTCTGGAAGTACGGTAGAGGAAATCTGTTCACCCACGCCGTTTTGAACTCTCGTCTTTGCAGCATCGGTCTTTGTGATTACGCGGCTTGTAACTTCTGATTTTGAATCTCCCTTAAAAGTGTAGTAAATGTTGTAGCCGTTGATGTTGGACTTATTATTCAACTGCACACTTGTCGGCATAATCTCTGTATCATCGATCGTCTTGTAATTTACGGTCACATGGCATGTATCTGTTACCGAATTGTTGACAGAATCTTTTGCGGTTACCTTTACATATTTTTCATAAGTAGAAGTATTTCCAGGGTTCTTCATCATCTGAGAAGTATACGCTGCATCTTGCTTTGAATTCTCGCCTGTAATAAATGCATTGTTACATGTGGTTCTTGACATGCCCTTCAGCGTTACGGCTGCATTATAATATGCCTTTGCGCCAGTGCCCGTCAATGCAACATTTAATGTGCCGTCATCTGTTGAATTAAATGCACTTTCTACACCTTCGTTTTTCGTCTGCTGATCGGACAGGTACCAATGTACACTGTCGGATGAGAAGTAATCCGGATCGAAGGTTGCGGTTAACTTATTAATATCCGTAACAGAACTTGCGTCCTCACCATTAATTGTGTAGTGTACGGATGGATTTTTTCTGTCTCCGCTAAGATAACGTACAACATTATACGTCATTTCGTTGTTGTTCAGTGCAACGCCCTTAATCTTTGTATTCGTTTCATCATCGATGTTCAGTTTTACAGTGATATCGCAGTATCCCTTTGGCGGATTACTCTCGTCATCTGAATCTTCAACATCCGCAACAGCCGTCACAAGTGAATGGAAATAGTATGGTGAACGTGTGCTGATGGAATCTTTATCTCCATTCTGATGCTGCTCTGCAACAAGCTCATCAATCGTCTCATTGATTGCAGAATCATAGGTTCAGATTCACATACGCTGTTCTTGCATTCTGAAGATTGCTGTCCGGTACGGTATCACTAATGATCTTATTGGCTCCAGTATTGGAGGTGCTCCATGAAAGATTAAATCTTTCATTTACTGCACCGTTTACAAGTGAGCCGATCCAGAAACGCACATCGTCGCTTTGATCCGTGTTTGCATTTGTAGGGTCAATTCCATCCCAATGGGTTCCGTTGTAATCTGTGATAACCGCACCCTTATCATTGTATGCTGTTACTTTCCAAGCAGTATGAGGGTTTGATCTATCTCCGGTACGAATCTGCGTTACATCGAAGGTTACCTTCTGAGGGCTTGTGGTTACCGCATCTGAAACCTGTTTATATTTTGCACTTACAACCGTATCGGAATCCGGCATCGTGAGCACCCAGCCACCGTTTGATGAAAGCGGAGACTTCGTCGGCTTATCCGGATCCAGATCCGGATCATACTTATCGTTTGTGTAGAACTTGTTTCCGCTCCTATAGTAGCTGTACCATGGATTTCCCGGAGTAGTGTCATCAAGACGATAATATGCACTTCCATCTGAAAGATCCTTGAACGAGATATAAACTGTATCACCAGGTGCAAATGCGCCCAGATTATCTGCAGTTACAGTCTCCTTGTAAGAGCCGTTCACATACGCTGTGATTTCTGCAGCCGGTGTGCCGCCCACAAGTGGGTTCACAACGGTAAGAAGATAACCTCTTGTAGGATTTCCTGTCCTATCCGCTGTATAATGGTTGATCGTATCCGTGTTCTTGTATCCGTTTCCAGACTTTGTTCCGTTCTTTGCGTTCAGAATGCCGTCCTCTAGGATTTGATAGAAACGTCTGTCTGGAATCTCCTGATTGTCGCCGGATACGATTGTGCAATACGTATCAGCATCGTGCCAGTATCCGATGTATGCATCGGTATTGTACTGTCCGTCAGCCTCAAGACGGCTTCCGCAGATACCTGTGTCTGCCTTAGCTTTTGTGTCTGCAAAGAGATATGCGATATCTCCATTAAGACCATATACAAAGCCTGCACCATTTACGCGTGAACCAATAAAGCATGCAGAATAGTTATTTGTAGATTCCGGACGCCGGATAGTTCCTGAAAAACGGCCAACCTTTACAGCACCGCCTGCATAACCACCGACAAGACCGCCGACGGCGTATGCATCTGCATCACCGATTTCACCATTCTTCACAAAAGAGTTTAGAACATCGGATTGTTCCTGTACACCGACGATACCGCCGACATATGCGTGCTTACCATAAATATGGTTTCCAGAGCCTGTATTTGTGGATACTTCAGTATCAAGAATTGAGGTATTACTTGCCATACCTACTATACCGCCGACGGCACTGCAGCCATCGACGCCTTCCGACCTGTCTGACGGAGCTGTATTGGAATACACTGCTACCTTTGCACAAGTGATGTCTTCGATCACCATATCCCGTGCCTTACTTGCAGCGGAAGAGCTTTCGCATTTACCAATGAGTCCACCAACGTATGTTGTGCCCTTAATCTTCGATTCGCTGATTTCTACATCACGAACTGTTGAATCTACGGCATGTCCTGCAAGTACACCGGCCATTTCGGAATTCACTTCCATTGCGCCTGCTGTCTTAATTTCAATGTTATTGATGGTTGCACCATTGATTTCACCGAAAAATCCGGCATATTCTTGCGAACGGATTGTTGTTGCAAGATCAGAGCTTACATTCAGCTGTGAGTTTGCTTGAAAGCCGAGATTCTCAATTACGGCTCCTTTTTCGCCTGCAAAATGCCCGTCAAATGGAACTGTTTCCCCGCCATTATTTAAATTAAAGCCGATCGGAATCCAAGTTCCCTGGAGATTATATGTTCCCTGTTTTAACAGGAAATAAGCGTCCTGTCCTTTATATAATCCGTTTGCAACATCCTTTGCAAATGCACGGAGATCTGCTACAGAATCAAGAACATACGGATTTTCCTTTACGCCGGATCCGTGCGTTGTATAATCTGCGCCATCACCCCAGTTTTCAGGCCAGAGATCTCCAACAACAGAAAGTGTGGAAGCCTGTGTATTTCCTGACAGGAGGCTGTAATAATTTCCAAGAGTTCCGTTAATGAAGTCAAATGCGTCTTCCATGCTCTGGTATTTGATCCAGTTTGCAAGGACAGTTAAATCAAGTTCTGGAGCTTCTACGTTTTCTCCATTCACTGTAAACTTTCTTACAGATGACTTTACGGCATTCTTTTCAAACCAGTCATCAAACTCCTCAGAGCTGTATGCTGGATATTCTGCATTGGATGGAGAAGCCTCATTATACTTTGAAATAGAATCGTACCAGGATTCCCTTTCCTCATCGCTTGCTTCATCAAACCACCAAAGGATAAACTTGTCTGAGCCGAACTTTTCATAGTTCTTTTTATGTACCTTATTGATCACTGAGTTTACGATCTCAGATACCTTATCCGTAAGTTTATTGCCTTCAGCCTTGTCTTTTCCATTATCTGACGCTTCAGATTCCTCTGTCTTTTCAGACGTCTCTTCCTTTGTTTCTTCATTTTTCTCAGAAGATTCTTCGTCTTTTTCAGAAGATTCATTACTTTCCGTTGATTCTTCTTCCTTCTTTTCATCGGATGCTTCAGACGATTCTTCTTCCTTCTCAGAAGACGTTTTATCATCTTCCATTTCAGACGTGTCGTCTGTATTCTTGGAATCTACGACATCTTCTGTGCCTTCCGCATCTTCCGGCGAATACGTTGTTTTTTCTTTTTCAACGGTACTTTCTTCCTTTACATCAGCAACAGCTGTCGTATTCACGAGTGGTGCTGCAGTTGCAGGAACGACCATTGATACGGAAAGAGCAACTGCCATCGCTCGGCAGAGCTTGCGCTTCTTTGATCTTTTCATGCCTTCTTACTCCTTCTTTATAAAATCAGTGTTTCCGTCTCTTACGAGACTTTTTGCGGATATGCAGCCGCTTTCTGCCCGTCGTTAGACGGAACTCCGATTTTTTCGGATGTATTCCAAAAAGCTTTTGCTTTTATGGACGCTTTCCCTATTTTT
>ERZ808240.5381-NODE-5381-length-10485-cov-3.413039_pt1 | contig 10485 bp, 9 predicted proteins | sample MGYA00521084_ERZ808240 | MGnify/ENA primary metagenome ERZ808240 (study PRJEB31516, sample SAMN03275571) | gut metagenome | biome: mammalia-associated habitat; material: feces | host: Papio cynocephalus | place: Kenya | collected 2012-08-06 ... | reverse complement strand
TTGGGTCATAGCCGTAGCCCCACTGATTTACTTCTTCTGTAGACTTGTCAGCCTGCTCGAACATGATCCTTGTAGGGTTGATGTTCCAGTGAATACCGTCCTCAGAGAAACCAGCATGGAGAGCCATGTTTCTTTCCTTATCGTCAACACGGAAAACGCCTGCGAACTTGCCCTCAAAAGGAACTACCGCACTGTTGAAGATAGAGTTTGATGTAGGAAGAAGATTTCTAGGAATGATAGGGTTTCTGTTATCTCTCCAGATAACTTCATTGCAGTCAGCCGGCTTGTCCTGCCAAGGCATGTTTGGGATAGCCTGTCCGTTGATTACTTTAACGCTCATGTTAAAATCCACCTTTCATAATATAAAAAATGATTACTTTTTATTTCTCCCCCGAATATATCTGCGAATTTATCCGCCGCTTATTCAAGGCGATATCATTCGGCTTACCATATCGGTAAAAACGCCGCTGTTATTATTAAAACACACTTTCAGAAAAATTTCAAGCCCCTATTTTCAATGAAAACGTTTAAAATTTGAATGTAAACGTATTCTTCTTAAATTTAACATTTTATTAACACTTTGCCTTGTTTCATATTTTTGCATTGCACTAAAAACTGCGGTCTGCCATGCCCACAAGCGCAGTTTGCGCCATGCAAAGTAAAAAATGAAATATCAGGCAGCATTTTGAATGTAAATTATAAAAGTTGCCCATAATGACTATATTAACATAAGTATATTCGTGCAAGTTTCTGATTTTTTGCAGGAATGATAAAAAGCGCTTACAAAAACAATGAAAAGGGTATACAATATAAGTAAGGATATCAGATATGTTCGGCAGAGTGCGACAGGCGTCGGGATTTGCCGAATTATTCTGTCTGGTAATATACTATTTTATAATTTATAATTTATAATTTACAAGTGGAGGACATTGGTATGAAATTAACAGAAATGTCTGCGGAGGAACTTGCCGCATTCAAGGCGGAAGTCCAGAAAGAATATGACGATTTCAAGGCTCAGGGACTTTCTCTGAACATGGCGAGAGGAAAGCCGTCTGCTGAACAGCTCGACCTGACAGAGGGTCTGCTCACAGCAGTAAAGAGCAATGATGACTGCTTCGCCGAGGACGGCACAGATTGCAGAAACTACGGCGGTCTTGACGGTCTGCCGGAGGCTAAGGCGCTTTTCGCACCAATGCTTGGCGTAACGCCTGATGAGCTTATCATCTGCGGCAACTCAAGCCTTAACATCATGTATGATACTATCGCAAAGTTCATGCTTTTTGGCACAGGCGATGGCGAGAAGCCTTGGAAAGACACAAAGGTAAAGTGGCTCTGCCCTGTTCCTGGATATGACAGACATTTTCTTATAACAGAAAAAATGGGCTTTGAAATGATAAACATTCCAATGGACAAGAACGGTCCTGACATGGATATGGTAGAGAAGCTCGTTGCTGAGGACGATACTATCAAAGGTATGTGGTGCGTTCCAATGTACGCTAACCCAACAGGCACAACATACTCTGACGAGGTAGTAAAGCGCCTTGCAGCTATGAAGACAAAGGCTAAGGACTTCAAGATATTCTGGGATAACGCATATTGTATCCACCACCTTTCTGATACGCCTGATACACTGCTCAACATTCTTGACGAGTGCAAAAAAGCAGGCAACCCTGACAGAGTTTATATGCTCGCTTCCACTTCAAAAGTAACATTCCCTGGCGCAGGAGTTGCGATGATAGCTTCATCTGAAAAGAACATCAAGTATCTCAAATCTATGATGACAGTTCAGACTATTGGCTATGACAAGATAAATCAGCTCCGCCACGTTAAGTTCTTCGGCACATATGAAAACCTTATGGAGCATATGAAGAAGCACAGGGCTATAATCGAGCCTAAGTTCAAGATAGTTCTTGACACTCTCGAAAAGGAGATAGCACCTCTCGGCATTGGAAGCTGGGAGAAGCCAAACGGCGGTTACTTTATAAGCTTCAACGCTCTTAACGGCTGTGCAAAGAGAATTTGCCAGCTTTGCAAAGAAGCAGGCGTAGTCCTCACAGGTGCAGGCGCAACATATCCATATGGAAAAGACCCTGACGATTCAAACATCAGAATTGCTCCTACATTCCCGCCTGAGAACGAGCTTAAGATAGCAGCAAATGTGTTTGCTACAGCAGTTAAGCTTGCAAGTGCAGAAAAACTTCTTGCAGAATAGTTTACTATCGTAAGATAACAATACTCTCTTATATGTAAAAAGCGGTGACCCCGAAAAATGGTCATCGCTTTTTTGTTTGCCTATAAAGCAAAAGCGGTATCGACCCCCGAAAAGGTCATACCGCCCGCTATGGTAAGGAAATTAAAGGCATCTTACGCACAATCCTTGTGCGGCGCTGCCTTAAAATAGAAATAAAGCTTATTCTTTTACAGCTCCCGAAACAAGTCCGCTGTAAATGTACTTTTGCAGAAAAAGGAATATAATAAGTGTCGGAATGATACAAATTACGATTCCCGCAAAAACTACCTCCCACTGTACGGAAGTGGCGTTCATAAGATTGTAAAGCACTGTTGAGATAACAACGTGGTCATCATCAGGCATATAAAGCTTCGGAGTGTAGAAGTCGTTATAGATACCAACGAACTTGATGATAAGCACTGTCGCTATGGCAGGCTTGAGATTAGGTAGAATAATGCTGAAATATACCCTCGGATAAGAAGCGCCGTCCATTATTGCGCTTTCGTCTAGTGAGTATGATATCTGTCCCAAGAACTGAATGAAGATATAGATAGAAATGATATCAGTACCGATATTCAGAATGATAGGCGCAAGTATCGACCTGTAAAGACCAAGCTTGTATACTATCTGAAACACTGTTACCTGCATTGTGATGTTAGGCAGAAGCGTTGCAATAAGAAACGCTGTCTTTACTGTCCTTGAAAAATAGGTGTTGAAACGCTGAACGACATAAGCCGTCATCGTGCCTGTTATGATAGAACCAACGCAGGATACAACAATGATTATAGCCGTGTTTTTGAACGCAAGAAGAATGTTCTGTGTAAAGAACGCCGTCTTGAAGTTTTCCCACTGGGGCACTTCAGGAAGTGTGAACACCGTGGTGTTTGAAAGCTCCTTGTAAGTTTTCAGCGAACCTATAAGCACAACGAGTATAGGCACTATTACCACCAAACAACAGAGTATAAGAAAAGCATACTTGAAAATATTCAGTATCTTTGACCCGATATAAAGGGGCTTTGAGTCTTTGTTTTCATTCTGTGCCATTATCTCGCAGCCCCCTTTCTGCTCCTTTTGCTCTCCTTAGGGGTACCGTCGTCCTCACGGAAGAAGTATTTCTGTATAAACGTTACAATGATAGTTATGATAAGCAGTATGATACCCATTGCCGAAGCAAGGCCCACCTTTTTCAGCGAGAACGCCGTGTTGATAGTCTTGATAACGAATGTTGTTGTACCCATCATACCCTTTGTTGTGATATATGGTATCTCGAATACTGAGATTGCGCCCTTTACAGCAAGGATAAGCTGCAATGAGATAATAGGCTTTATGCCGGGGAATACGATATATCTGAAATTCTGCCATGGGTTAGCGCCGTCAAGGTTAGCAGCCTCGTAAAGGTCAGGACTTATAGACTGGATAGCGCCTATGTACATGATGATATCAAAGCCTATGTATTTCCATATGGAAATGAACACCAGACAGCAGTTTGCAAGAAATGGTCTGTCAACATCAAACCACAGTACAGGGTCAAGACCAAGAGCGGTAAGAATGGTGTTGAGAGTTCCGTCAGGGGTAAGACCATTCTGACCCTTGAGGAAAAATCTCTGGAATATGATAGACACCGCAACGCCGTTCATAAGATAAGGGAAGAAAAGTATTCCCTTAAAAAGTCCCTTTGCTCTTATTTTTGAACAAAGTATCGACGCCAGCAGCAGCGCAAGCGCTTGCTGAATAAACGAGCCTACCAGATAATAAAGGCTGTTCTTGAAAGTTTCAAGATAGTCCTTGTCAGTAAATATCGTTACATAATTTGAAACGCCTGCAAATGTAGGGTTTGTGCCGTATGGGTCTCTGTTCTGAAAGCTGAATATGACCATATCCAGAGCAGGGATAAAGGTAAACACTACAAGCAGGACTATCGGCAGTGCAAGAAACAATATGGAAGTATAGAATTTTTTACCCGCATAAGTTTTCGACCACTGTGCAATGCTTTTTTTGTTGCCGTTTTGCATTTTGGGTCCTCCTGAACACAATTATCAGGCACAGGAACAATACCTGTACCTGATAAGGGAATTATCTTAAGTCTTAGCCGAGAACTTTATCTCTTGCAGCAGCCCACTTCTTGTTTACGTCAGCGATGATCTCGTTGAAACCATCGTCACCCTTGCCTGCAAATGCTGCCTCAGCAAGCTTTATCTTGAAGTTGTCCTCATCGCCCTGCCATACGCCGACGCCTGACTCCTTGTCGATCTCGTCGAACTTACCAACGAGGTCATCCGGAGCGACAGCCTTCTCAAAGAACACAGCGTCCTTGAAGCCTGACAGTGTGCTTGGGAGTTCCTTGTTCTGAACTGTTGATATCATACCCTCCTGATCAGAGAAGCCTGAGTCAGAGATGAACCACTTAACATATGCCTTTGCAAGATCCTGATTCTTAGAATTTGTGCTTACGCCGATAGTGTAGTCAGGACCCTCTTCTGCGTATACCTTTCCGTCAGCCGCAGTGATAGGAACTGGCATATAACCGATATCGTCAGGGTTCTCAGCCTTTTCCATGAACTGTGAAACCGCCCATGAACCCATTACCATTGTCGCTATCTTGCCCTCGCCGAACCATACCTTTGATGACTCCCACTCTGTATTAGCATGGTCTTCTTCAAGAAGGTCAGGCTTTGAGAACAGGTCATACATCAGCTTGTATACTTCATAGTAGCCGTTGCCCTCTGCAAAGAGGTCGCTCTTGTCCTCAAGAAGCTTGTTTTCAGCGTCAGCACCGCCTGCTGCTGAAAGAACAAGGTTCTGCCACTGACCGATAGTCCAGCTTGCGTCCTTGAAGTTTGTGTAGTAAGGGATAGCGTCTGTGTTATCCTTGATGAGCTGAAGATCTGCAAGGAATTCGTCAGGTGTCTTAGGTGTCTCTGTGATACCAGCCTGCTCCCATATCTTCTTGTTGTAGAGAACGCCTGTAGCTGTTCCGCCTACTGCAAGACCGTAAACATTGCCGTCGGCTGTCATCTTCTTATCTGACCAACGATATGTGTCCTTGAACTCGTCATATGTTCCGAGGGATACGAAATATGTAGGAAGATCCTCAAGCTTAAGGCTTGAAGGGATACAAAGAACGTCACCATAATCATCTGTACCCATTCTTGTTGCCACGTCTGTATCGTAGTCCTTGTATGCTGTGTATTCAACTGTGCAGTTGTAAGCTTCCTCAAACTTGTCTGTGAGAGCGTCTAGCTTGCCGTCCTCTTTTCTGTCAGTTCTGTTTGTAAGAACTTCCAGCTTTGCACCCTTTGCGTCAAATGCGTCTGTGATATCAGCCTGTGATACCTCAGGTGTTACAGCCTTGCTGCTTGAATCCGCCTCGCTTCCGCAGCCTGTGAACGCACTCATTGTTCCCATTGACAAAACCAATGCCATTGCACCGGCACATATCTTCTTTGCTTTCATACTTGATAACCTCCGAATCAACTTAATTTTATTAAGTAAATTAATTTGTCTTTAGCGACAATATTAAGTATACATTCTAAATAATATTAAGTCAATATCTTTTTAGAAATTAATATCTTTTTAGCCGCAATTTCGTGAACAAATCTAAATCAGAGGTCTTAAATTAAGCAAAATGCACAAAAAAGCGGCGACAGCCTTAACAAAGACTGTCGCCTAAATCAGACAACCGACAAGACCAACAGGGTCATGCCGCAAACAATAGAAAATCATAGATTAGAAAGGTGCACTTAATAAGTACAGGTATATTATAACTTAAAATTACTTCTTTGTCAATAGCAAAATAAAAAAAGATTAGCAAACACAAAGCTAATCTTTTTGTTATATTCGCTGATAAAAGCCTTATATTCTCTTTACAGAGTTCTTTATAACGAGATCGCCCTCGATAGTTCTTATCCTTGGCTTGCTGTCAGGCTCTCCCATTCTGCCTATAAGGGTCATGACCGCAAGATCCGCCATATAATCGGCGTCAACGTTTATGGTGGTGATAGTAGGGTCGGAAACGTCCGATATCAAATAGTTATCATATCCCACAATGGAAATATCCTCAGGAATATTATAGCCCATTCCCCTGAGCTGTCTTATTGCACGGTAAGCCGCCTCGTCGCAGTTGCAAACAAAAGCCGTCGGCATATCGTCCTCGGGAAAAGTCATAGTGATAAAATCACGCTTGTCACGGTCATCGATACGCCACTTTTCGTTTATCTCATAACCATGCTCTATCATAGCTTTTACATAGCCCATGTATCTGTCAAAAATACTTGTTGTGGCAAATTTATTTCCTATGTAGCCTATCTTCTTGTGACCCATTTTTATAAGATAAGAAGCCAGCTTGTAACCTCCGCTGTAACCATTTGTTACAACAGCGTCAAGCTCCAAAGACGGCACATAGTAATCAAGCAGCACAAGGCTTTTAACATTATCATTAAGAAGCTTTGCATACTCCTCCGATAGCTGTCCTAACGATATAAGCGCAGACACCTGCTTGTCCTCGATACAATGCGGGAGCATGAGCCTGTCCTCGTCCTCCTGATCGAGATTTTCCATTATGCAGTACATATTCTCTTTCTTGAACCTTGTTACAAGCGAATTGTAAAGCGCCCAATAAAAAGAGCCGTTTGGATTTATGAATTTTGACGGGATAAGCACGCCAATAGTATTGCCTGCCCTGTTCTGAGCGCTTTTCACGCCCACATAGCCCATTTCGTCAGCGACCTGCTTTATCTTCTCTCTGAGAGCGTCGCTCACTCCGCTTTTTCCTGCAAGAGCTTTCGACACAGTGACATTGCTTGTGTCACAGGCTTTGGCTATATCTATAAGTGTAACCGCTTTCTTCAAAATTCTCACCGCTTTTTCTACTTAATGAACGCATTAAAATAAACTTTGATAACGTTCTCTTTTAATTATATCATTTTATGACATAAAGTCAATAGAATATTGCAAAATCTCACATTTGAACAAAAACACAATGCAAAATCAGTTGATAATGCTCTCAACAGGGGCGTTATCCCTCTCTCTCTGAAGCCTTTTGCGCTCAATGAGCTTTCTTATTATGGTGCAGATGAGCAGAGCCGCCAATATGACAGCCACGCCTATTATAGGATAAAATCTCCACATATATTCCTTATCCATGCTCTGCAAAGACTCGTCTACAGCCGAGTTGCTAAGCTTGTCCTGTATCCTCTTGATAAGATATCCACCCGCTTTAAGAAAAGATATCATTCCCCCAAGGCTCAGTATAAAGGAAACTATATATTTCTTGAAAAACGCAAACAATATTCCTGCGAACATAGCAACGATACCTGCCGCCATTGCCCACAATACCCACCTTGGCGGAACAGGCTCTATATACTTGCCCATAATGCCAACAATAGTCACGCCGCCGTAGAAAAATCCCGAATACGCAAACGGCACTATCATAAGAAGCTTCAAAATAAGATAATAAACAGGCTCGCCGTTTGGCTTTGTGCGTTTCGCCTTTTTCATCATTTTTTTCGCCGAGCGGCTCTGCCTTTCTCTGGCTTCCTCATGCTCTCTCTGCTCTTCAAGCTCCGCTTCTTTTCTGAGCCTGTCCTGCTTTTCTTTCTGTGCTTTAAGTCTGTCCTTTTTTGACATAATGTACCTCTTTTATGTATTAAAATATTATTGTATCATAGTGTTCTCATCAGGTATTCTATTATATCATAGTATGCCACGAAATTCAACACATACAAATGAAATTTTCTTCCTTTGCGCTGTTAAGCAGGCAGAATAAAATTGAAAAAGGCTTTCCAAGACAAATAATACTTATGCCGACAGCTGAATTAAATTTCTCAGTAGGTCAACAATAAAAGCGAAAAGAAAAACAGAAAGGAACGTGAAAAAATGTCGTCATTTTTCAAAAAAACAGCCTGCGTCACAGGGATAATACTGTTGGGGCTGTTTGGTCTTATAGGGTTTTATTCCACCACACTCCCCGACTTCTACCTTGTTTCAAGGGGCAGCGAGCTTAGCGTGAATTCATTTTTCACCATATCCGCAAAGCCCTGCGAAAGCAAGGTGACAGTAGCGGTGTCGGACGGATCGTCAGGAGCGTCACGATACACAAAAAATATGCTCATGCTTTTCGGAGCAGTGCCCGTCAAGGAGGTTGAATCAAAAACCGTGGAAAGACCAATGCTTTATCCCTGCGGACAGCCATTTGGCATAAAGCTACTCACAGAGGGCGTAATGGTAGTTGATCTGCAAAAAGTGGATTCTTCAAGTCCTGCCAAAGATTGCGGTATCAAAGAGGGAGACGTTATAGTATCTATCGACGGAGAAAAAGTCAAAAGCAATGCAGACGTTGCAAAGATAATAAGAAGCTCAAACGGCGAAGCCTGCTCGGTGCGCATAAAGCGTGGCAGCAACGACCTGACCTTCAAGCTCTGCCCACGCCTAGAGGACGGCAGCTACAAAGCAGGAATGTGGGTGCGTGACTCCTCCGCAGGCATAGGCACTCTCACATTTTATGACCCTGAAAACGGCACGTTCGGCGGCCTTGGTCACCCCGTATGCGACGCAGACACAAAAGAGCCGCTCCCACTCTCCGCAGGCACAGTTGGCGAAATAAACCTCACAGGCTTTAACAAGTCACGCTCAGGCTGCCCCGGACAGCTTCTAGGCGAGTTTGCAAACTCCGCCTCCACAGGCGATATCCTGAAAAACTGCGAAAGCGGCGTGTTTGGCACGCTGAATGCAAACCCCTGCCCGAATACAAAAGAGCTTCCTCTTGGCTTCCGTCAGGAGATACACACAGGCAAAGCAAAAATACTCTCCTCTATCGACAATGACGGAGCAAAAGAGTACGAGATATCTATCGAGCAGATAAATCTCTCAGATTCCGCCGAACATGACCTTGTTATCAAAATAACCGACAAGGCGCTTCTTGAAAAAACAGGGGGCATTTTGCAGGGCATGAGCGGCTCGCCTATCATTCAGGACGGCAGACTTGTGGGTGCAGTGACCCACGTTTTCATCGAAGACACCGCCAAAGGCTACGGAATCTTCGCCGACGAGATGTATTCAAAGACCTCCGACCTTGCTGAAAGCGCTGTAGAAAACGCAGGTTAGCGACCTTTGCCGACTGCTGTCGATTTATGGAAAAGCATTGTGCAGTGAAAAATATCGTTCATAGTCGAATAATGATTAATTATCTTGTATCGTCATATTCTAACGCTATTATTTGTACACTTTGCATTAATTAGTCGATAATTTGTTGACGATTTTTCTAAAAAACTATTGCATTTAACAAATAAATGTGTTATCATTTATCTTGTGAAAGGGAGTTAAAACAAACACTCTCAAACAAAAATGACAGATTATACGACGGAGGAAATGACAATGACAAACAAAATCAAAATTCTTATCGGAGACGATTCGGCACAGTATGGCGTAGCGTGTGCGTCCTCACTGAGAGCAATGGGCTTTTTCGTGATAACACGTCCCAAGGACGGACTTACTATCTATGACGCTATCAAAAACGAACAGCCAGACGTTGTTATCGCAGACGCAGTAATGCCAAGCCTTGACGCTATCGAGCTTATCAGAAAGATACAGAACTCGTCCTATCAGAAGCCGCTTTTTATAATCACAAGCGCCTATGAGAACTCATTTATAGAAACACAGGTCATGAATGCAGGCGCATCATATTTCATGCTCAAACCATTTGACATAAAGATACTTGGCGAGAGGATAAAGTCCATGCTGGATATCGACACCGATATATCCTCCGACTCAAACTATATGAAAAACAAGCAGAGCATAAACCTTGAAATAATCGTCACCGATATCATTCATCAGATAGGCGTTCCAGCCCACATCAAGGGCTATCACTATCTCAGAGAAGCTATCATACAGTCCGTGAACGATAAGGAAATGCTTGAAAGCGTTACAAAGCTATTATATCCTGCGGTGGCAAAAAAATTCGCAACTACGCCCTCCAGAGTGGAAAGAGCCATACGCCATGCCATTGAGATAGCATGGGACAGAGGCGATATCGACACCCTCAACAGCTTCTTCGGCTACACCATAAACACAGGCAAGGGCAAGCCCACTAACAGCGAATTTATCGCACTTATCGCAGACAAAATAAGCCTTAAATTCAAAACCACCATGGCGGTCTAGGGGTCATAAGTCATATATACAAAAAAAGCAGAACGCATTTTCACGTTCTGCTCTTTTGTTACTTGTTGATAAATGTAGGGGCGACCTTGGGTCGCCCGTGT
>ERZ808240.5380-NODE-5380-length-10485-cov-4.924832_pt1 | contig 10485 bp, 12 predicted proteins | sample MGYA00521084_ERZ808240 | MGnify/ENA primary metagenome ERZ808240 (study PRJEB31516, sample SAMN03275571) | gut metagenome | biome: mammalia-associated habitat; material: feces | host: Papio cynocephalus | place: Kenya | collected 2012-08-06 ... | reverse complement strand
GAATAGACACAGCACCTGCAATTTTGACTGTTTCTACTACTATATTACTATTTAGGGAACATATAACAAAATTTTTTAGAAAATTAAAGACGAAATCTCCAGGCGTGGCTTTTAAAAATTAATTAAAGTTATGCCTGTTAATCATACACTTTTGCACAGTCTATCAGTGCTTTTTTATTATCAATAATCAGCTCTATGAGCATGATTATAAATATTATATCCAAGGAGGACAAAGACATGTTAGAAATGACAAAGAAAATCATCCTGTCAGGTACAATTAAAACCGGTACAGGAACGGACAGCAAGCAGGTAATGTATTGCAATTCATCACTTTCAGAGGATGGAGGAATAAGCATTACAAAGACCATCAAGGATTCATCAGTATATTATGCTGATAAGGAGAACTATGATGTCGAGGTTGCAGCCTTTGATGCAAAGTTTGACGAGCTTGTAAGGACTGCTTATGTTGAGAAAGAGGAAACAGCGAAAGCAGATGATACGAAGCAGGAAGCAGAGCAGACAACAGAAGAAATCAAGGAGGATAAGTAATATGGATAGGATTAAAGCAATATTTGTAGCGGCCGGAAGCATAATAATGAGTATGCTAGGTGTATTAGCGGTGCCAGTGTTACTGCTAGTAACGTGCAATTTTATTGATTATGTAACCGGTCTTATAGCTTCAAGATTCAGGAATCAGGAGATTGATAGTTATAAGGGAATAAGAGGGATTGCAAAGAAAATATGTATGTGGCTTTTAGTGGGAGTTGGTGTGATAGTAGACCAACTCCTTTCTTATTCTGCAGATGTTGCAGGAATAACATTACCATTTACATTTTTAGTAGCCTGTGTAGTAGCAATCTGGCTTATATGCAACGAGATTATAAGCATATTAGAGAATATCAATGATATTGGTGTTACACTTCCACCATTTTTACAGCCGATTGTTAAGAACTTAAAGAGTCAGGTTGAGAAGAAAGCAGCCATAGAAGATATTAATAATAATTCAAATAATGAAAGCGAGGAATAAGACATGAAAAGAGGAATAGACATAAGCAGACACCAGGGAAATCTTGATTTTGATTACATCAAGGAGAATTTTGACTATGTTATCATCCGTTGCGCCTATGGCAGTGATTTAAGCGAAGATGACAGCGAGTGCAGTCAGTGTGATTCTATGGCACAGACATACATAGATGAATGCGAAAAGAGAGGCATCCCATACGGATTATATATTTATCAGTATGCTGGAAACAATGATGAATCATTAAGCGAAGCTGCACATATAAGAGAATGGTATAACAAGTGCAATCCAGTTATGGGATTGTATCTTGATATCGAAGATGCAGACGGATACAAGGCTGCACATGGAATCGATTACCACGATACACAGGAACTTGCACTTACATGGCTTGATGCATTATCAGATATCACAGCAAAGGGTATTTATGCAAGTCACAGTTGGTTAAACGACTACATGAATGTAGATGAACTTATAGAGCACGGCGCCCTTATCTGGGAAGCACATTGGAATGATGATGGCAAGATATGCGAAGACAGATTTGCAATGTCACAGGAAAGTAGCGACTATTATCTTAATGATGGTACAAGGGTAGATTTTGACATAATGTATGATGAAATCTTTGACAGACTTACGAAAGCCAATGAGTATGATCACAGAAATGATGATGTTGAAGATAATGATAATACTGGTGAAGATAATAACACCGGCGCTGATGAGACAGATACAGAACAGTTACAGCATCAGATAGGCGATTATGTTGAGTATAATGCGTTATATGCTTCATCAACATCAGAAGATGCACTTACACCATCAAATGGGTTCACAGGTGGAACGATAACAAGGGTTATTCCCTGGGCTTCCAACCCATATCTTATTGATGATGGAACAGGCTGGGTCAATGACGGATGTATTGTATCAGCAGGCGACAACTCTAGTGATGAAGAACCTGAAGAACCTGAAACTGATGAATCCGACATAAAGGCCGGTGATAAGGTAAGAGTACTTCTAAATGTGAACTATGATACAGACCAGGCATTTGTACTTTATTATGATGAGTATGATGTTATCCAGGTTAACGGAAACAGAGCTGTTATCGGTATCGGTAATACTGTAACAAGTGCGATAGATATACGTAACATTGAAAAAATATAATGTTGTTGTGTATTTAAAAATACTGTGATACTATACACATATAAATAAGAAGAAACTATCATATCCAAAGGTGTGGCGCTAATTCCTCAGTACCTATATCTGTAAGCAGACCCGCTACTTCCCTGTATGGCATGGAATATCTCTGTGAAATATACCGCATGGATGCTCCTAGCTCACCATCTGGTCCACCATACTGCGAAATAATCATTGCCGCCAATGTCGGATTAGTTTGTTTTATTTTGATAGGATATTCTAGTCTTTTTTCATAATTCCACATATTAACATCCCTCCATTTCCCAAGGCATTGGAGTTGCGACCCACATCCAGTAGTTATCGTTAGATATGTGAAGCTTATCAAGTGGTCCATAATAATCAGCATATTTTGTCATATAATCACAATATTTATCCTTAATCTGTGCATAATATTCAATAGCTTCCATATCATCAGGATGTGTATCAAGATAAAGATTTGTTTCAGTTAAGACAAAACCAAGTTCATATATATTTTTCATAAGTATATGCTTATCTGTAACTATATTTTTTGTTGTTTGTTGTGAAGGAGATGTGGGTGAATTAGTACATGATGGGTAATATTGCGGGTTCCTGCAGACATTGCAATTGTTTGCATTAGATCTTCCAGACATCATATTATTATTGCTCTGGCAGCAGCTGTTTATTCCGTTATTCTGGCAGCTCTGACAATTAGAACAGTTTGAATTATTTATATTATTAATACTATTAATATTATTCATGCCCGGATACCTCCAAAAGGCTTGTTGAGAACTGGAAATAAAGTGCCACATTTTAAGGCTTTACATGGATCGTATAATTCTCCCCATTTCTGCCATGGGATATAGCACATAGTAAGAGAAAATGTATTCTGCATTTTCATAAGCATACTTACTCCGATTATTTATAATTCACTACATTATATGTAATATCTGCAAATATGTGTTATTTTGTTGGCTTGAGTGCACATATGTATTATAATACAACAAGTGTGATGTTAATCTTTGCAATAATTATCAAATAAAATTTAGTGTGAAAAATAGATTTTTGCACACGCGATTTGGGTCTGCGCGCGCTTGACACAAACTCGTTAAGTTCAAAAACGTGCGCAGAAATGAGGATTACTATGAAAGAAAAAATATATACCGTGCCTGTCAATGATGCATTTGCTGCGGATTGTGAATGCCCTGTATGTGCTATGTTTGAGCAGCTGGAAAATGATGCCGTAGAATATACGATGGGTCCAAGCTATATGGAAGATGATATTCGTGCTGTCACAGACAAAAAAGGCTTCTGTCAGAAACATATCAAGAAAATATATGAACAAAATAATCGTCTTGGTTATGCTCTGGTTATGAAAACACATATGGATTATGTCATTAAAAATATTGAAAAATTCAAACAGGATAATGGATCTGGCAAAGGAATTCTAAAAAAAGGAAAAGAAGCTTCTGTATGCAGTTACATAGATGAACTTAGCAGTTCGTGCTTTGTATGCGATAAAATAGCTGATACTATTGAACGATATATTGACACCATATTTTATATGTATAAACATGATAATGCATTTAAAGCTGCTCTTTCTGGCTGTAAAGGTTTCTGCACTGACCACTATGGTCTTCTTATGAAAAAAGCAAGTGAAAAACTTGGTGGTAACGAATATACAGAATTTACAGAGCTTATTACATTATTATATCTTGATAATATGAAAAGGGTACGCGATGATGTTGAATGGTTTATCAACAAGTTCGACCATAAATATGCAGATGCGCCATGGAAAAACGCTAAAGATTCCCTTGTGCGTGCAACATTGAAAGATACGGGCTGCAGACTATAAGCAATTAAAATTTTACTAAAGTGAGGATTATTTATGTTGAATACGATTAAAGCATTTTTAAAGCGTAAAGATGTGGAAATATCTGTTAAAAGATATGGAATTGATGCTCTTGGGGCGATGGCACAGGGCTTGTTTTGTTCGCTATTGATAGGAACTATACTTAATACTCTGGGTACACAGCTTCATATAGGATTCCTTACTAATACAGTTGCCACAATAAGTGGTGTTAATTATACAGTAGGTGGACTTGCTTCAGCCATGAGTGGACCAGCTATGGCAGTGGCTATAGGGTATGCACTTAAATGTCCGCCACTTGTCCTTTTTTCACTTATAGCAGTTGGATTTGCATCTAATGCATTAGGTGGTGCTGGTGGACCGCTTGCTGTATATTTTGTGGCTATTATAGCGGCAGAGGCAGGTAAAATGATATCAAAGGAAACGAAAATAGATATACTTGTAACGCCATTAGTTACAATAGGTATAGGAACTGGCGTAGCTGCACTTATAGCACCAGTACTTGGCAAGGCGGCTATGAAAATAGGAGAAGTTATTATGCTTGCAACTAATCTGCAGCCATTTCTTATGGGTATAGCGGTGTCAGTACTCGTAGGTATAGCTCTTACATTACCTATATCATCGGCGGCAATATGTGCTGCTTTCGGGCTTACTGGACTTGCAGGAGGCGCAGCGGTAGCAGGATGTTGCGCACAGATGGTAGGTTTTGCTGTAATGTCGTTTAAGGAAAATAGATGGGGAGGTCTTATTTCACAGGGAATAGGTACATCTATGCTTCAGATGGGAAATATAATAAAAAATCCAAGAATATGGATAGCACCCATAGTTACATCTGCAATAACAGGACCACTTGCAACATGTATTTTTAAGCTTCAGATGAATGGAACAGCAGTTTCTTCAGGTATGGGAACATGTGGTCTTGTAGGACAGATAGGTGTATATTCAGGCTGGGTTAATGATGTTGCGACAGGAGCAAAGAGTGCCATAACAGCTAATGACTGGGTTGGGCTTATACTTATATCCTTTATTTTACCAGCTGTTATATGTCAACTTATCAATATGCTTGTGAAGAAAGCAGGCTGGGTTAAAGAAGGAGATATGAAACTTCAGTAGCGCAGGTATCATAGTTGGGGACTTTTGACCCCAACACAAAAAAATAAAAATGGAGTAAAAATGTGTAAATGTGAGTATAATATGCTGGATAATGATTACATATCAGTTATAAGGTCGAAAAGACGTTCAATAGGACTGGAAGTCCGCTTGGATGGAAATGTCGTGGTAAGAATTCCTAGCAGATTAAGCAATAAACAGCTTGAGGAATTTCTTGATAAGCATAAGTTGTGGATAGAAGAAAAACGCCGGTATGTTGCAGATAAAGAAGATACTAAAATATCAACAAATGCGAAGAAAAGTAATGAACTGACACAAAGGGAGATGCATGATATACACAATGTGTTTGAAAATAAAGTCGCATATTTTAGTGAAATTATGGGAGTTTCGGTTGGACGTATAACAATAAGAAACCAGAAAACAAGATGGGGAAGCTGCAGCTCAAAGGGCAATCTGAATTTTAATTATCAGTTGTATTATATGCCAGAAGAGCTTCTTGATTATGTTATCATACATGAACTTGCACATAGAAAACATATGAATCATTCAAAGGAATTCTGGGCAGAAGTAGAAAAATACTGCCCAGACTATAAAGAAAGAAAAAAACGTCTCAATCAATATAGGCTTGAAAGATGATTAAATGGGTGTAATGAGTGAAATGGCTGCAAATGCAATGACCGCAAAGAAAAGGAAGCGGCTGCAAAGCAGTCATTTTCAATCAGATAATGTAATAAGCAAACATATAATCAATATGAAAATGTTACATTATATAAAGTGTAATTGCTTCTTGGCACATTTTTATAAGTGTAAGATAAAGCTTCGCCTGTTTTAGATACAGCAGATTTTAAATCAGTTGTGAATGTACAGGCAAATTCAATATGTGTTTCTTTGTTTTTAACAGCATTACGTATAAGACGGTTTAGCTGCGAGGAGTTACTTATCATAGTTATTCCTGAGTATCTTACATAAGAATATTTAGTGCCACAATCTTCATATTCACTATATTTATCATGATCCCATGTATGATCAAGAGCCATATCTTTAGCAGTTATGTTAAAGTATGAATGGTCAGTATATTCAAAAGAAGAGCCTATGGGGTCATCCCATGTAACATCAACATGATACCATTGATTATCCAGTTTAACTGTATTCCATATATGTTGTTCGTTGCCGGCTTCACCAGATACAGTTCCGTTTTCAATTCCGAGCATATCCATAAATGTTTTAAAACATTCAGTATATCCACTACATACAGCCGTTCCGTTTATAAGAGCATTATATGCATTATAAGACGAGTCACCAGTATCCACATAGGAAACATGTTTTACAAGGTAATCATGAATAGCAAGTTCATTTGCAATATCAGGATTATCAGGGGAAGTGACTTCGTTTAATATCTGGATATATTTGTTGTATAATATGAGCTGGCGTTCATTTAAATCACTGGTAGAATTATTTCTATAGGCATTGATTATGGAAAAACTGTCCCAGCATTCATATGTGATACGGACATTGAAGCCGTTCTTAACACGTTTGTATTCACATTTTAACTGTTCAATGCCGTCTATTGCTGTCAGCCATGAATTGGCATCTATAAGAGATTCATCCTCAATAAATAATTCACACACAGTCTGATTGTTTAGTAAACATTGGTTGATATATTCAATTATCTCACTTGTTGAAGATGCTGATGTGTCATAAGCAGTATTAGATATGGAATTTTGTGATTCACTTGACCCTCCAGTTATAAATGGAATATTGCAGCCGCATAGTAAAAAGCTGATAATAATGGGAATAATGGCAAAAGTTGTTTTTTTAAAATTCATTGTTACTAATCTTTCTATTAATATATATGATGATATGAGTGTTAAAAGTAAATTTTGACACTCAATGATGTATCAGGATTGCTACATTGCTATGCAATTCTCGCAATCCTTAAACATCTCAAACTCTCATAAAATGCCGTATTTACAGCATTTTATTTCGTTTTCGATGTTTAGCGTGTCACAAGTAAAAAAGTCTTTTTCTGCAAGCAGAAACAACTTTTTATACTTTTGACACTTACATCATATGATAATAATGCATGATGACTTACGATACTTAATTGTATAAACTGTTTGTGTGAAAATGCGCAGTATTTCCAATATGCGTTAAGCATAGTAACCAGGATATATATTCTACATAATGGCACATACAATCTGTAACAATTGAATATCGTGTGTCTTTTGGTTATAATCTGTTATGTCAACCTGCAAAGCTGTATAGGTATGCTGACTGATAACGTTGACATTGTAATGTAAGCAGGCTGGTTAACCGGCTATACTGTACATACGTATGTTAATATAGATGCAGAATATACCAGACAGTAATTACAACATTGTATAAAAGAAAATATACATATTTAGTTTAATACGAAATATGAAAAAATAAAAGTACAAAAAAATATAAAATTGTGATTTATAAAAATACGTAGTGTTTACAGAGTGACACCTGACAATAACGAAAATGTGATTGTATGTATACATGAAAGACTTTGGAGAGAGTCTAAAAAAACTACTACTATATAATATGAGGAAGACAACATGAAAGATTACATAATAAATATACCTTCAGATTTTAATCTTAAAGAAACACTAGAGTGCGGACAATGCTTTCACTTTAATAAAATTGATGAAAATGAATATGTTCTTACAGCATATGGACATCTGCTCCATATAAGACAGGATGATAAAAGTCTTGTTTTTTATAATACTGATGAAGACTTATATAATATGTTATGGAAACGATATTTTGATATAGAGAGGGACTATGGCAAAATAAAGGAAGAATTGCTGGAAAAGGATGATAAATTAAGTGAAGCTATCAGTGCAATGTCCGGAGTAAGAATACTTAATCAGGAGTTTTTTGAAACTCTTATTTCATTTATTATTTCACAGAATAAGCAGATCCCACATATTAAGAAAATTGTTGCAGATATATCGGAAAAGTATGGCACTTACATGGGGGATATAAAAGGAATTCTCATGTATGCATTTCCTGATGTTAAACAGTTAAGACAGGCAACGGTTGAGGATCTTAAGGAACTAAAGACAGGATTTCGTGCTCCATATATATATGATGCAGTAGACCGTGTTTATAATGGAAGCATCAATTATGATGAACTTGTGAAAATGGATTCTGCTGCAGGAATAGAAAAAATGTGTGAAATAAAAGGAGTTGGCAATAAGGTTGCAAGCTGTGTAAGTCTTTTCGCACTTGGTAAAAGGGACAGTTTTCCTATAGATGTATGGATTAAAAGAATTATGGAATATCTGTATTTTAATGGACAGGATACGTCAAAGGACACTATAGCAAGACTGGCAAAGAATCACTTCGGAGAGCTTGGCGGATATGCACAGCAGTATCTTTTTTATTATGGAAAAACTGTAAAGCTGGGAGTAACCGGTTCAAAAAAATAAATATTAAAAAAGTATAATGAAAATGTAAAAACATTAATATATTTGAATTAGTTGTTGACAAATTATTGGCATGGTGATATCTTATCGTTATCGGGATTAGCACTCAAAAGAAATGAGTGCTAACAGACAACAAATAAGCAATAATAAAAGATAGCTGCCACATTACGTGTCAGACAGCGGAAAGGTGGATTATATTATGAAGTTAGTACCATTAGGAGACAGAGTTGTAATTAAGGCATTAGTTGCAGAAGAGACTACAAAGTCAGGCATCGTATTACCAGGACAGGCAAAGGAAAAGCCATCACAGGCAGAAGTTGTTGCAGTAGGACCTGGCGGAGTTGTTGATGGTAAGGAAGTAACAATGCAGGTTAAGCCAGGGGATAAAATAATCTATTCTAAGTATGCAGGAACAGAAGTTAAGCTTGATGATGAAGAATACATTGTAGTTAAGCAGAATGATATTCTTGCTGTTATTGAAGATTAATTAAAAGCATTGATTAAAATATTAATCTAAAAGATTAATAGATGTATTAAGATATGTTGTGATAATAATTTTATTAATTATCAATTGCATATATTAATATATTATATGAGAGTTAAGGAAAGTCAGCCGGTCTGAAAAGACATTTATAAGACAGGCGGTTAATTATTATTTGATATGTATTACAGATTATAATTGGAGGTAATAACAATGGCAAAGGAAATTAAATACGGAATTGAAGCAAGAAAAGCTCTTGAAGAGGGCGTTAATAAGTTAGCTAATACAGTAAGAGTTACAATCGGACCTAAGGGACGTAATGTAGTTCTTGATAAGTCATATGGTGCACCACTTATTACTAACGATGGTGTTACAATAGCTAAGGATATTGAGCTTGAAGATGCTTTTGAAAATATGGGCGCTCAGCTTGTAAAGGAAGTTGCTACTAAGACTAATGATGTAGCAGGTGATGGTACAACAACAGCTACAGTTCTTGCACAGGCTATGGTTAATGCAGGTATGAAGAACTTAGCAGCAGGTGCTAATCCAATCATCTTAAGAAAAGGTATGAAGAAAGCTACTGACTGCGCAGTTGAAGCTATTGCACAGATGAGTGAAAAGGTTACAGGCAAGGATCAGATAGCAAAGGTTGCATCTATTTCAGCTGGTGATGAAGAAGTTGGCCAGATGGTAGCAGATGCTATGGAGAAAGTTTCTAATGATGGTGTAATCACAATCGAAGAATCTAAGACAATGAAGACAGAACTTGACCTTGTAGAAGGTATGCAGTTCGACAGAGGATATATTTCAGCATATATGGCAACAGATATGGATAAGATGGAGGCTAATCTTGATAACCCATATATCCTTATCACAGATAAGAAGATATCTAACATTCAGGAAATCTTACCAATTCTTGAACAGATTGTACAGAATGGTGCTAAGCTTCTTATTATCGCAGAGGATGTTGAAGGTGAAGCTCTTACAACACTTATTGTTAATAAGTTAAGAGGTACATTCAATGTTGTAGCTGTTAAGGCTCCTGGATATGGTGACAGACGTAAAGAAATGCTTAAGGATATTGCTATTCTTACAGGTGGTCAGGTTATCTCAGAAGAACTTGGACTTGAACTTAAGGACACAACACTTGATATGCTTGGTAGAGCTAAGTCAGTTAAGGTTCAGAAAGAGAATACAGTTATCGTTGATGGCGAAGGCGCTAAGGAAGATATCGAAGCAAGAGTTGCACAGATTCGTGCACAGCTTGAGGAAACAACATCTGATTTTGATAAAGAAAAGTTACAGGAAAGACTTGCTAAGCTTGCAGGTGGCGTAGCTGTTATCAGAGTAGGTGCTGCAACAGAAACAGAGATGAAGGAAGCTAAGCTTCGTATGGAAGATGCTC
>ERZ808240.5379-NODE-5379-length-10485-cov-39.677852_pt1 | contig 10485 bp, 8 predicted proteins | sample MGYA00521084_ERZ808240 | MGnify/ENA primary metagenome ERZ808240 (study PRJEB31516, sample SAMN03275571) | gut metagenome | biome: mammalia-associated habitat; material: feces | host: Papio cynocephalus | place: Kenya | collected 2012-08-06 ... | reverse complement strand
TTTCGGGTCGTGGCGACAAGGATGTGGAGACTTACCTCAAGAACAAGGCGATGGCCAAGGAATATGGAAACTTTTAAGTGATTATTATGGCAAAATATAATTATACGACAACAACTCGCAAGATTCTCGCCGACCTCTATACGCCGGTGGGAGTCTACATGCGATTGAGAGATATTTATCCGCAGTCGGCTCTGATGGAGAGCTCCGACTATCATGGGTCTGAGAACTCGCGCTCGTTTATCGGGGTGCATCCGATGGCGAGCATCGCTGTGGCCCACGGAGCGGTAACCATTACCTATCCCGACGGCAGGGTGGAGCACCAGCAGCTGCCTGCCTTTGGCGAGGGACAGGGCGAGCAGTGTAAGCTCGCCATCTCGAAGGCCTTCAACGACTTTATCCAGAATTTCCATGTGGAAGGCGAGGGGAAGGACTTCTGCGGCCTGTATGGCTTCACTACCTTCAACGCCGTGCGCTACTTCGAGAACATTCCGGTGAAGGATACGACGATGGAGAAGAACGATGCTCCTGACATTTATTACATCATGTACAAGGACATTATCGTGTTCGACCACTTCAACAACACGATGGAGCTCATCTCCCTCAACGAGAGTTTCGAGGAGGAAGCACAGAAGGGGGCAGACGCTCAAAAGGCTGAGGCTGAGGCCAAGCAGGCGCAGACTCCAGGAGAGCAGGAGATAGAAGAACTCTTGAAGGCGGTGAACAAGGGCAACGTGAAGCCTTACGATTTCCACCCAGTGGGCGAGACCTTCTCTACGCTCACCGACGAGGAGCACAAGGCCAACATTCGCCGATGCATCCAGCACTGTCTGCGTGGCGACGTGTTCCAGATTGTGGTGAGCCGCCGATTCATCCAGAAGTATGAGGGCGACGACTTCAAGCTCTATCGTGCCCTGCGCAGCATCAACCCTTCACCTTACCTCTTCTATTTCGACTTTGGCGGATTCCGCATCTTCGGTTCCTCGCCAGAGACCCACAACCGCATCGTGGGCAACAAGGCGTTCATCGACCCTATCGCCGGAACCACCAAGCGCACGGGCAACATGGAGCAAGACCGCAAGGCCGCCGAGTTCCTGCGCAACGACCCAAAGGAGAACGCCGAGCACGTGATGCTGGTAGACTTGGCTCGCAACGACTTGAGCCGCAACTGCCACGGGGTGAAGGTGGATTTCTACAAGGATATGCAGTTCTACAGCCACGTGATTCACTTGGTGAGCCGTGTGAGCGGAGAGCTCGACGAGGGAGCCGACCACATCAAGGAGTTTATCGACACCTTCCCTGCCGGCACACTGAGCGGTGCGCCTAAGGTGAGGGCGATGCAGATTATCTCTGAGCTGGAGCCGCACAACCGTGGAGCCTACGGAGGTTGCATCGGATTCATCGGACTGAACGGCGACTTGAACCAGGCCATCGTCATCCGTACCTTCATCAGCCGCAACGGCGAGTTGTGGTTCCAGGCAGGCAGCGGTGTCGTGGCGAAGAGCAACGACCAGTATGAGCTGGAAGAATGCAACAACAAGTTGGGCGCCTTGACCAAGGCGATTCACATTGCAGAGAAATTGTAACAATAAGTATAGTAAGTGAAGAGTGAAGAACGAAGAGTGAAGAACTAAGAGAGAAAAATTCTGCACTTGACATTTAACATTGAATAAGATGAAAATAGTAATCATAGATAATTATGACTCCTTTACCTACAACTTGGCTCACTTGGTGAAGGAGCTTGGGGCTGAAGTGACGGTGTATCGCAACGACCAGTTCCAGCTGTGCGAATTGGAGCCATTCGACAAGATTATCTTGAGTCCGGGTCCGGGCATTCCTTCTGAGGCAGGACTCTTGATGGACGTCATCAAGCAGTATGCGGGCAAGAAGCCGATGCTGGGCGTGTGCCTGGGCCATCAGGCGATAGGCGAGGCCTTCGGTGCGAAGCTCACCAATCTGAGCGAGGTCTACCACGGCGTGGCCACCCCTTGCACGCAGTTTGGCAACGACCCCATCTTTGCCGGTCTGCCCAAGCGCATCGAGATAGGGCGCTACCATTCGTGGGTGGTCGACCGTGCCGGGCTACCGGATTGTCTCGACGTGACGGCCGTGAGCGACGATGGCTGCATCATGGGCTTGAAGCACAAGGAGTACGACATTCACGGCATTCAGTTCCACCCCGAGAGCGTGCTCACTCCCGAGGGGAAGACCATCGTGAAGAACTGGTTGGAGCTGTAAAGCGTAGGAGAAATCCTAAGTGAAGAGTGGGCGAGGCCAATTTGACATTTGACATTTGACCACTTTGACCACTTTTAACCATTCGACCATAAAATAAGGGTCTGCTATCCTTCACGGACTGCAGACCCTTCGCCTATAAACTTTTAAAACATTTCTAAATTTTGAAATATTAGCGACCACGACTGGCCACTTTGAATTTCATATATTCGTTTTGGATGACAAATTTCTTTGTACTTAGAGCTCCCAACCCACAGCGCTGGCTCCGAGCACGGCTGCCGAGCTACCGTCGAGAGTAGAAACCAAGAACTTAGCCTTGCCCTTGAAGATGTTCAAGACGCTCTTGTCGTAAGCTTCCTTCACAGGCTTCATCAGCAAGTCGCCAGCCTTGGTCAATCCGCCGAAGAAGACGAAAGCCTCTGGGGAAGAGAATGCTGCGAAGTCGGCGCAAGCCTCACCCAGCATCTTGCCCGTAAAGTCGTATACACGCTTGGCGAGTGCATCGCCCTTGCCAGCGGCCACGCTCACGTCGAAGCTAGTGATTTCCTCTGGCTTCAAGTCGCGGAGCAGAGAAGGCTCGTCGCTCTTCTCCAGGAACTCACGTGCTGTGCGAGCCACACCCGTGGCAGAGCAGTAAGCCTCCAAGCAGCCCTTGCGGCCGCATCCACATGGGCGACCTTCCTCGCCACGTACCATGATTACATGGCCGAGCTCTCCGGCGAAACCATCGCATCCATAGACCATCTGTCCGTTGATGACGATTCCTGAGCCCACGCCTGTTCCGAGGGTAATGTCGATGAAGTTCTTCATTCCACGAGCCACGCCGTAGGTCATCTCGCCGAGAGCCGCTGCGTTGGCGTCGTTGGTCATAGCCACTGGCAATCCGCCGAGCGCATCGCTGAACATCTTGGCCAGTGGAACCACGCATGTGTGGGCCCAAGGCAGGTTAGGAGCATACTCGATGGTACCTGTATAATAGTTGGCGTTAGGAGCGCCGATTCCCATAGCCTTGATCTTCTCGATTCCACCTACGGTGTCGATGATAGGCTGTAGGGCTTTCACTGCGTCCTTCACATAATCTTCTACATTGTCGTAACCACCAGTCTTGATGGCTGTAGTAGCCTTGATTTCTCCTCGTGCATCCACGATGCCGAAGACAGAGTTTGTACCTCCAAGGTCCAAGCCGATTACATACGGCTTCATTTCATTTTCAGTCATGTTTTTCTTATTAATTAGTTAGAATGTTTAATTTTGGTACAAAGATAATGAAAAGTTTGAAAAGGACAAAGTTTCGGCAAGATTTTTTTAGAGAAAATGTTATTTTCATGCTAAAAAACACATCTATCATAAGTTTTAAGGAAAAAAATTATTAGATGTGCCCGAAATTTTGTACCTTTGCCCACTGTTATGAGTATAGCATTTCCGATAGAGATAAATATCCTTGACTTCATCTTCAAGGGAATTGTCATAGGTGTGATTGCCTCCGCCCCGATGGGACCGGTGGGCATCTTGTGTATCCAGCGCACTTTGAACAAGGGGCGTTGGTACGGGTTTGTCACGGGCATTGGGGCCGCGTGCAGCGACATTGTGTATGCGCTGTTCACGGGCTTGGGAATGAGTTTCGTGATGGATTTTGTGAATAATGCGCAGAACAAGTTCTACCTGCAGATTTTCGGTGGATTGATGTTGCTGGTGTTCGGAATCTACTGCTTCAAGAGCAATCCGATGAAGAACATGCACAAGTCGAGCAACAAGCAGGGCACCCTCTTGCACAACGGGATTACGGCCTTCCTGGTCACGCTGAGCAATCCGCTCATCGTGTTCCTCTTCATGGCCACCTTCGCCCAGTTTGCCTTCGTCGTTCCGGATATGCCGCTGGAGATGGGCGTGGGCTATCTGAGCATCATCTTCGGAGCGCTGCTGTGGTGGTTTGGGCTCACCTGGCTCATCGACAAAATCAGGGGCAAGTTCGACACCAACGGCATCCTTATTATTAATAAGGTGATAGGTAGCGTGGTGATCATCTTCTCGCTCATCGCCCTGGTGGGCACGGTGTTCAATCTTTACCACCTGCCGGAGTTCTAGGGGGCTCCCCATATCTTTAACATTTAATACTTAACATCGAGTTTGTCATTTAATACTTAACATCGAGAAAGAATGTTTGTAGCAAAAGAATTGAGAAAGAAGAGTATCGCAGAATACTTGCTGTATATGTGGCAGATAGAGGACATCATACGAGCCTACGGCTGTTCGCTGCCCGTCATCAAGAAGCAGTACATCGACCGCTTCGACTACACCCCCGAGCAGAAGGAGGAGGAGACCGACTGGTTTGGCAACCTCATCCGCATGATGAACGAGGAGGGGAAGCGTGAGTCGGGGCACCTTAATATTAATAAGGTGGTGCTGCAGGATGTGGTAGACCTGCACGGAATGCTCTTGCAGAGCACCAAGTTCCCTATCTACAACGCCGAGTACTACAAGGTGCTGCCCTTCATAGTGGAGCTGCGCCAGCGTGGCGACAAGGATGTGAACGAGGTGGAAACCTGCCTCGACGCGCTCTACGGCGTGATGATGCTGCGCCTTCAGAAGAAGCCCATCAACCCCGAGACCGAGCGCGCCATCAAGGAGATTACCACCTTCGTGGGGCTGCTGAGCGACTATTACATCAAGGACCACACCGAGGGCTTGAAGTTTGAGGACGACGACATTTAAAAATAACAATAATATATTTATGAACGAAATACAAAGAAGAAGAACATTTGCCATCATTTCTCACCCTGATGCTGGTAAGACAACATTGACCGAGAAATTCCTCCTCTTCGGAGGACAGATTCAGGTGGCAGGTGCCGTCAAGAACAATAAGATACGAAAGACTGCCACCAGCGACTGGATGGACATTGAGAAGCAGCGTGGAATCTCTGTCTCTACATCCGTGATGGAGTTTGACTACCTGCCCGACGGACAGACGGGCGAGCCTTACAAGGTGAACATCCTCGACACTCCGGGTCACCAAGACTTCGCCGAGGACACTTACCGCACCTTGACTGCCGTAGACTCTGCCATCATCGTGGTAGACTCTGCCAAGGGCGTGGAGGCGCAGACTAGAAAGCTGATGGAGGTGTGCCGCATGAGAAACACCCCGGTCATCATCTTCATCAACAAGATGGACCGTGAGGGTCGCGACCCGTTCGACGTGCTCGACGAGCTGGAGCAGGAGCTCAAGATCAAGGTGCGCCCACTCAGTTGGCCTATCGGCCAGGGTGCCCGATTCAAGGGCGTGTACAACATCTACGAGCATCAGCTCAACCTCTTCACCCCTAACAAGCAGCGCGTAACCGAGAAGGTTGCGGTAGACATTAAGAGCAAGGAGCTAGACGAGCGTGTGGGCGAGCGAGAGGCCAACCAGCTGAGAGAGGAGCTGGAGCTGGTGGACGGCGTGTACCCAGACTTTGAGGTGGATACTTATCGCTCTGCCGAGGTGGCTCCGGTGTTCTTCGGCTCGGCCTTGAACAATTTCGGCGTGCAGGAGCTCTTGGATTGCTTCGTGGAGATTGCCCCTTCGCCAAAGCCTACCCAGGCAGAGGAGCGAGAGGTGAAGCCAGAGGAGCCTAAGTTTACGGGCTTCATCTTCAAGATTACCGCCAACATCGACCCTAACCACCGTTCGTGCATCGCCTTCTGCAAGATTTGCTCGGGCAAGTTTGTGCGCAACCAGCCATATTATCACGTGCGCCTCGACAAGACGGTGCGTTTCTCTTCGCCTACCCAGTTTATGGCGCAGCGCAAGAGCACCATCGACGAGGCTTATCCGGGCGACATTGTGGGTTTGCCAGACAACGGAATTTTCAAGATAGGAGATACCTTGACGGAGGGAGAGAAGATACATTTTCGCGGTTTGCCAAGCTTCTCTCCACTCCTCTTTAAATACATCGAGAACGATGACCCGATGAAGAGCAAGCAGTTCCAGAAGGGACTGGAGCAGTTGATGAACGAGGGTGTGGCCCAGCTGTTCGTCAACCAGTTCAATGGCCGCCGCATCGTGGGCACCGTGGGCCAGTTGCAGTTTGAGGTAATCCAGTATCGACTGGAGAACGAGTACAACGCCAAGTGTCGCTGGGAGCCAGTGCACCTGCACAAGGCTTGCTGGATAGAGGCCGACGACGAGCAGGAGCTGGAGAACTTCAAGAAGCGCAAGTACCAGTACATGGCCAAGGACATTGAGGGCCGCGACGTGTTCCTCGCCGACTCGGGCTACGTGCTACAGATGGCTCAGCAAGACTTCGAGCACATCAAGTTCCACTTCACCTCGGAGTTCTAATCACGGGTAAAGGAAGCGGGCTGCAAGCCTCCAGTCACTGGTAAAAGGAAGCGGGCTGCAAGCCCAGTCACGGGTAAAGGAAGCGTGCAGCAAGCCCAGTCACGGGTAAAGGAAGCGTGCAGCAAGCCCAGTCACGGGTTAATAAAGCGTGCAGCAAGCCCCCAGTCACGGGTAAAGGAAACGGGCTGAAAGCCCAAAAGCACCTAGCCCAGGGCAACGCCCTGGGTAAATGGGATGGGGGCAAGCGCCCTGTAAGGGCAAAAGCTTTACCTCAACGAAATCTTGCTGCAATAATGCTTTTGCCCTTTCAGGGCGCTTGGGTTGGCGCAAGCTACCTAGGGCGTTGCCCTAGGCTATGTGCTTTTGCCCTTTCAGGGCGCTTGGGGGTTGGCTCAAGCTACCTAGGGCGTTGCCCTAGGCTATGTGCTTTTGCCCTTTCAGGGCGCTTGGGGGTTGGCGCAAGCTACCTAGGGCGTTGCCCTAGGCTATGTGCTTTGCCCTTTCAGGGCGCTTGGGGGTTGGCGCAAATCATCCTAGGGCGTTGCCCTAGGCTATGTGCTTTTGCCCTTTCAGGGCGTCTTGAGGAAAATGGGGGTAAAATTGATAAATAATATAAATAGAAATTATAATAAATTGGAGCTTCTTCCGCAAGGAGGAAGGGTAAAAGAATGGATGAAGAGATTTTAGAAACACAGAAAAGTTGGGTCGACAGGATGGTCGACTGGCAGAAGGAGCATATTTCCGACCGCCAGATGACCCTCATCCTCGCCTTCGTCATCGGGGTCTTGGCCTCGGTGGCAGGCTATTTCTTGCACGGAATTGTGCACGAGATTCAGGTGCTGCTCACCTCCGGGTTCAACCCCAGCACCTACAACCTCCTCTTCCTGCTGTTTCCTATCGTGGGCATTTACCTCACCTCGCTCTTCATCAAGTATGTGGTGCGCGACAACATCAGCCACGGAATTACCCGTGTGCTCTACGCCATCTCCACCAAAAACTCCAAGCTGAAGGGGCACAACTGCTGGTCGTCGGTGGTGGCCTCAGGAATCACCATCGGCTTCGGCGGTTCGGTGGGAGCCGAGGCTCCTATCGTGCTCACGGGCTCTGCCATCGGCAGCAACCTGGGGCAAATCTTCCGCATGGACAAGAAGACGATGATCCTGCTCGTGGGCTGCGGAGCCTCAGCCGCCATCGCCGGAATCTTCAAGGCCCCGATAGCCGGACTGGTGTTCACCCTGGAGGTGCTGATGGTAGACCTGAGCATGGCCTCGCTGCTGCCCATCCTGATAAGCTGCGTCACCGCCACCTGCTTCACCTATATATTGATGGGCTCCAAGTCGCTCTTCGACTTCACGCTCACCTCGCCGTGGGTCCTGGACCGCACGCCCGCCTGCATCCTGCTGGGCATCTTCTGCGGATTCGTGAGCCTCTACTTCATGCGCACCATGTCGGCGTGCGAGGGCTTCTTCGCCAAGCTGGGGCAGTATCCCTACGTCAAGCTGATGTTCGGCGGTCTCATCCTCAGCTCGCTCATCTTCCTCTTCCCCTCGCTCTATGGCGAGGGCTACTCGGCTGTGAACATCCTCTTGAAGGGACGCACCGAGACAGAGTGGGGGCAGGTGATGAGCCGCTCGCTCTTCTATGGCCATGAGCAGCTCTTGATACTCTACATCGGGCTGGTTACCCTCACCAAGGTCTTCGCCACCTCGGCCACCAACGGCAGCGGAGGTTGCGGCGGTACGTTTGCCCCCTCACTCTTCATCGGCGGATTCGCAGGCTTCTTCTTCGCCCGCATCTGGAACGTGAACCAGCTGGGAATCTATGTGCCCGAGCAAAACTTCACCCTCATGGGGATGGCTGGCGTGATGACGGGCGTGATGCACGCTCCGCTCACGGGCATCTTCCTCATCGCCGAGCTCACGGGCGGCTACCAGCTCTTCATGCCGCTCATGATCGTGTGCATCTCGTCGCTGCTCACCATCAGCATCTTCGAGAGCCACAGCATCTACGCCCTGCGACTGGCGAGGGAGGGCAAGCTCCTGACCCACCACATCGACCGCGCCGCGCTCACCCTGATGAGCATGCAGAGCGTGGTGGAGAAAGACTACCACCCCGTGGGCCCCGACCTGCCGATGGGCAAGCTGGTGAGCGAGATAAGCCGCAGCAACAACAACTTCCTGCCTGTCCTAGACAAGGCGGGCGTGCTGCTGGGCGTGATAGATATTACGAAGATAAGGCACATCATCTTCCGCACCGAGCTGTACAACCACTTCTGCGTGCGACAGCTGATGATGCAGCCATCAGCCACCCTTTCCACCCACGACTCGATGGACGAGGTGATGCGCAAGTTTGACAAGACCGACGCCGCCCAGCTGCCTGTGGTAGACGTGACGGGCGTATTGCAGGGCTACATCAGCCGTACGAAGATTTATTCGATGTATAGGCAGATTGTCGCCGATATGTCGGCAGAATAATAATGTAAAATACAAGAGAATGGAGAAAAAAGATTTGAGAATCGTATTCATGGGCACTCCCGAGTTTGCCGTGGAGAGCCTCAAGCGGCTGGTGGAGGGCGGCTACAATGTGGTGGCCGTGGTTACCCAGCCCGACAAGCCAGTGGGGCGCCACCAAGACACGCTCCAGCCATCGCTGGTGAAGCAGTATGCGCTGTCGCAGAACCTGCCCGTGCTGCAACCAGTGAAGATGAAGGACCCTGCCTTCGTAGAGGAGCTGCGCTCCTACAAGGCCGACCTCCAGGTGGTGGTGGCCTTCCGCATGCTGCCCGAGGTGGTGTGGGCAATGCCCCGCCTGGGCACCTTCAACGTGCACGCCGCCCTGCTGCCACAGTATCGTGGAGCCGCGCCTATCAACTGGGCTGTGATCAACGGCGAGAAGGAGACGGGCGTGACCACCTTCTTCCTCGACCACGACATTGACACGGGGCGCATCATCATGCAGAAGCGGTTCCCAATACCCGACAACGCCGACGTGGAGTATGTATACGACGGCCTGATGCACCTCGGAGCCGAGCTGGCCCTGGAGACCATCGACGCGCTCATCGCCGCCGACGGCCACATCGAGAGTATGCCCCAGGAGAAGCTCATCGCCCCGGAAACCGAACTGCATCCGGCTCCGAAGATTTTCAAGGACACCTGTCGCATCGACTTCCACAAGCCAGCCAAGCAGGTGTACGATTTCATCCGTGGCCTCTCGCCTTATCCTGGCGCATGGACCGAGCTGAAGAAGAAGGAGCCCGTGATTTTCTTCGACGACCCGAAGGCTCCGTTGGCCGACGACGGCTTGGGCGACGAGTATGTGAGATTCCCCGATCCTAGCAGCCATCCGGCACAGAAGAAGAGCACAGCCAAGGTGCAGGTGCTCAAGATATTCAAGGCTTGGAAGACGGGCTTGAAGCGTGGCGAGGCACCCGTGGGTTCGCTCAGGGTGGAGGACAAGCACCTGCAAGTGGCCTGCGTAGACGAATGGCTCGACATCCTGGAGCTCCAGCTCTCGGGCAAGAAGCGCATGGAGGCGTCGGCCTTCCTCAACGGAATGAAGGATATTGCCTACTACGAGTGCATGAAGAAGGAAACAGAGGAAGATTTTTGATTTTTTCAGAAGAAAGAAATTTCTGTTTTCCAGAAGTATGTTTCTGATTTCCAGAAAGATGTTTCTGTTTTCCAGAAGTATGTTTCTGATTTCCAGAAGTATGTTTCTGATTTCCAGAAGGAAGTTTCTGATTTCCAGAAGGCAATTTCTTGCAGTAACGGGCTGAAAGCCCAAAAGCACCTAGCCCAGGGCAACGCCCTGGGTAAAATGCAAGGGGAAAGTCGCCCTGTAAGGGCAAAAGCTTTACCTCAACGAAAACTTGTTGCAATAATGCTTTTGCCCTTTCAGGGCGCTTGGGTTGGCGCAAATCATCCTAGGGCGTTGCC
>ERZ808240.5378-NODE-5378-length-10489-cov-24.560571_pt1 | contig 10489 bp, 12 predicted proteins | sample MGYA00521084_ERZ808240 | MGnify/ENA primary metagenome ERZ808240 (study PRJEB31516, sample SAMN03275571) | gut metagenome | biome: mammalia-associated habitat; material: feces | host: Papio cynocephalus | place: Kenya | collected 2012-08-06 ... | reverse complement strand
CATAAAAAAAACTCCCCTTTCGGGGAGCTTTTTTATGGTGGGCGCAGCAGGGATCGAACCTGCGACCCCTACCGTGTGAAGGTAATGCTCTACCGCTGAGCTATGCGCCCAATAGGAGTCGGGTTTTCTTATAGCCTTTTGCTGTTAGTTCGTCAATCATAAAATTTGGCGTTTTTGTTATCGGACGTAACGGGGCGGGATGACAAATCATAAGTTTCCACATAAAAATTCAGCGGATTCTTAAGCTGTTCATCCCTATTCGGATACTTGCGAGGCTCTCCGCCGAAACCTGTCGTCATCAGCACGCGGTATCGTTTTACGGTCGGTTCTTCCTTTTCCGGAGAATGTTCTATCACGTCGAATTCGGCCAACCACAAGCCGGCAAAGACACGCTCAACAAAACGAATTTTAACTTCCGCCGTAACACCGTCCAGCAATCGCGCGTTGTAGATTTTCGTTTCGTTCATAAACTGCCCTAAAATATTGTTTGAAGAAGCCCACCGAATAAAACTTCTCCCTCCCCAACGGGCTTTCATTTCGTCAATATCGGGAACAATCGTGTGCCGCATTGTAATATATTGCTTGATATACTGTTCCATCAGCAATTCATTGGGGTTTCCCCAGACCATTGACTTTTCAATCGGATCCAGCCGATAGAACCGCTTGTTGATTGACAGTAAATTCGGATCGCTGCGCACCATCGGCGCCAGCAGATAAATCAATAATCCCCAAATAATCGCACCGCACAGCAATCCCGCCGCCACAAAAGCCATCACCCGCGACGTTTTCAAATAGCGGCGTTCCGGCATGGCATTGACATGAACACGCTCCGGATATGCCCCCAGTTTGTCATTGGTGCTTTCGTCGATTGCCGAAAACAGAAATTTAAAAATATTCATAGAGCCTCTCTATCCCGCAGGATAGCCGATTATATTTTAAAAGGCGGTTAATTTTTTAATTTCTTTTTAACGCAAAATATTTTACAAAAGCGTTATGTTAAAAGTTCAGTATATCAAATCGCACTTGGTGCAGTTGCTTTCCATCTTGACAGTCGGTTTTCCGTTCGTCGGATATAAAATTCTTATCGGATTGCTGATTCGCAATCTGTACGAAGGGCCGTTCGCCTTATGCGCCGCCCTGCTGTTTATCCTGTGGGGGTTGATTGACCTTGTGCTGAACACAATTTGCCTGCACGCGATAACCTGCCGCGGAAACACACACTATCCGTCCTGCCTGCTGGCTTTGATTTTCCGGAAATGCAAACGCTTGGGATATTGGGAGGATCTGGGCGAAGCGCTGGACGTCATGCTGTCGTTCGTGTTGGTCGCCTATTACGTCGGCGGCGCGATGTACGGCTATCTGGACGGATCGCAGGTTAAAGTTTGGAACATCTGCACGGTTTTCAACGTATTGGGCGCGGGCATTGCGCGCATCAATTCGTCGTTTACAAGTAACCGCAATCCTTGAACGACATAAAGCCCGTTTTCGATACAATCAAATGATCCACCAAAGTCACGTTCAGCGGTTTTAAAGCATCGCGCAAAGTTTGCGTCATGGCAATGTCGGCCTTGGACGGACGCAAATCCCCCGCGGGATGGTTATGAACGATAATAATCGACATCGCCCCCAATTCCATAGAGCGGCGCGCGACTTCGCGGGGATAGACAACGGTTTGGTTAATGGTTCCCGTTTGCATGATTTCGTCTTTGATCAACCGGCATTGCGAATCCAAAAACAACACGCGCAGCGCTTCGATTTTCTTTTGACTCATTGAAGCGCGGCAATAGGCGACCAAAGAATTCCAGCTGTTGATGACGGGCGCGTCCACGATTTGGCTTTTCAGCATGCGAATCGACGCTTCGCGAACCAGAGCGAATAAAGCGACCGTCGCCTCTTTGACTCCGCTGATACGCGTCAACTCTTCGGGCTTCGCGTTCAAAGCCGCGGAAAGGCCGCCGAACGTCTGCAAAATTTCCTTGGCCAAAGGCTTGACGTCGCGGCGCGGAATCGCCGCCGTCAGCAATGCCTCCAGCAATTCGTAATCCTGCAGGGTTTCCGCGCCGAACTGTACGATTTTTTGGCGCAGACGCTCCCGATGCCCCAAATAGTGGGCTTCGGGCGCGGAATCGTTTGCATCAGCCATTTGCGGGCTCGATTTTGTAGGGAGGGCAATCCATTTTCTTGGGCGAGTAAGTGAAAATCTCGTATCCGTCCTTGGTTACCGCCAAAGAATGTTCAAATTGAGCGGACAGCGACATATCGCGCGTAACGGCCGTCCACCCGTCGGACAGGATTTTCAAATCGTCCCCGCCCAAATTCACCATCGGTTCAATGGTGAAAAACATGCCTTCTTTCAGCACCAGTCCTTCATGCGGCCGCCCGTAGTTCAAAACGTTCGGCTCGGTGTGGAAAACGCGCCCCAAACCGTGCCCGCAAAAATCCTTGACGACGGAACAGCGGTTCTTTTCCGCGTACGCCTGCATGGCGTGTCCGACATCCCCCAGAGTCGCGCCGGGCCGAACCTGTTCAATGCCGCGCCACATCGTTTCAAACGTAATATCGATTAACCGTTTGGCTTTCAAAGGAATTTTGCCGACGGTGTACATACGGCTGGTATCGCCGTACCACCCGTCCAAAATAACCGTTACGTCAATGTTTAAAATATCGCCGTTGACCAGTTTTCTGTCGCCGGGGATGCCATGGCAGATGACGTGGTTTAAAGAAATGCACACGGATTTCGGATAGCCGCGGTATCCCAAACACGCCGACACGCCGCCGCGGGCGTTGATGAAGTCGTCGCACAGCTTGTCCAATTCGCCCGTAGTGATTCCCGCCTGCACATAGGGCGCAATCATATCCAGCGTTTCCGCGGCCAACCTGCCTGCGCGGCGCATTCCTTCGTAATCTTCGGGACCGTGAATGATAATGTCTTTTTTCGTCATACTTTTCACACTTTCAAAAACTAAACGGCAATCGTGCGGCAATCCGAACTTCATGCTCGGATACAGTACAGCCGCAACAAATAATTTCCAAGCCTTTATCGCACAAATTTTTCAAAGCGGCCACATAGTCCCCGTCCGCAATCCAGTCGGCTCTGACCCCCAAGCAGTCGATTCGCTGGGCAATCAGCAGCAAAACGGCGCGGCATCCACGTTCCAGCACGGCTTCAAGCCCGTTCAGCACATGACGGTTCGCGATATAAACGGCGTCGGGGTACAGTAAATCAACCCCGATTTTGACGTATACGGGGGCAATCGCCGCAAAACATTCGGGATAGCGGGAATCAGCGGGAATCATCCGCAAATCCAGCGCCGTGTCATCCGCCGCGGGCTGAACGTCGGCATATCCCGACAATTCGTACAAAACACCGCTGTTGACCGCTTCCAGCACCAAAGCCGTATGAATGTCCAAATCGATTCCGACCAAAGCCCCGCCCGTCCGAACCAGTTCCCAGCGATAGCACAGCCGCTTGTCGCGCGCGCCGTCAAAAGCCAGCCAAATTTCGGATTGAGGCGCGTCCAGTCCTTTCAGCCGCGTATCGTTCGGGCAATACGCGGTTACGATTTGCCCGTTTTCCAAACAAGCGTCAGCCAAAACGTTTACCGTCCTGCTTATCAAAGCCGCCTTGTATAAAGGAGAGATGAAATTCATTTGCCCGTCCGTCTTTTTAGCGCGTTTTCTTTTTCCTAAAAACGTGATATCATTTTGCTTCAGTTTAAAAGAACCCGCCGCAAAGGTCAAAATGATTAAGAAACTCGCCGCCGTCTTTTTTTGCATTGTATTCGCCCTGCCCGTTCGCGCGCAAACGGATGACACGCCGCTGCCCGAAGCCGAATACAAGCTTTCAATCCCTCATTCCGAACGCACCAAAGCCAATCTTGCCGATTCATTGCTGGATTTCCTGCTGACGAAAGCTTTTTCCCGATTGAAAGACATTTCCGTTTCTTACGATTTTTTTGAACTGCAGCCGCAAGGCGTCCTGCATTTCACGAACTTTTCGATACAAATGAACCGCGCTTCGGCACAGGGCGATGTCAAGTTCGCCTCTTTCACCGTCGACGCAAAGGAACTGTTATCGTTTCTGAACACGCGCGCCGTCGCTTTGGGAAAAATCGAAACGCGGGGCGTTTCAGCCGATTTGCGTGTCGGAAGCGGCAAAACAGCCGTTCAATTCGGCGCGGATTCCGTCGCTTTGACCCAAGTGCGCCTGATGTCGCTGAGCGAAGACAGCAAAAACGAAGCGATAACCGTCGAATCCGCCGTCCTGTCAAGCGTTCGCTATGTTTCAAAGTCCAAATGTCACTTCGCCCGAAATATCGCGGCGACGAACATTCAAATCCGCGTCGAACCGCCAAAAGGCGTTTTCTTTGACTCCGCCGTCGTCGATTCCAAAACCTATGCGACCGTCGGCGAAATCGGAATCGCCACCGAAAAGGCTTGCGGAAAACGGCGTTAAAGGCTAATAAGGAATCAATTTCCAAAAAAGAGGATGAAATGGATAACAACAACCGAATTTCTCTGACGTCAGGCGCTTTTCGCGCCGTCGTTTCCCCGTCAACGGGCGGCTCTTTGCTGGCGTGGCAAAAAACGCAGGCCGACAGCGAAACCGTCGATTTGATGCGCACCGCCCTGCCCGAAGCCGTTGAAGAGCGCGCCGCCGACAAAACCGCAATGTTTCCGCTGGTGCCGTATTCCAACCGTATCCGCGGGGGATACTTTATTTATTGGGGCATCCGGCGCACCGTTCCGAAAAACCATCCCGTCGTTCCCGATCCTTTGCACGGCGAAGGCTGGCAAACGGCGTGGGATGTCGTTGACGCGGCCGAAAATTCGGCAACGCTTGCTTTCGACCACAACGGAAAAAGCGGCTTTCCGTTCGCTTACCGCGCCGAAGAATCGTTCAAGCTGCAGGACAATCAGCTGATTGTAACGCTGAAGCTGACCAACAAAGGCGGCATCCCGATGCCGTGCGGTCTGGGCGTGCATCCTTTCTTTCCGAAAGACGACGACACAATCGTGCGCTTTAAAAATAAAACCGTGTGGGCGCACGAAGCCGCCCCCGCGCGCGAAAAACCGATTAAAGCCCCGCCCGAATGGCAGTTTGAAAAAGGGCTGAAAATTTCCGATTTGGAATTGGACACCTGTTTCGGCGGTTTTGACGGCAAAGCGGAAATCGTTTGGGAATCGCGCAAACGCAAAATTGACATCACGGCGTACAGCGATTTCGGACATGTCGTGGTATGGTCTCCCGCCGGCGAAAACTTTTTCTGCGTCGAACCCGTAACCAACGCGAACGACGCGTTCAATCTGGCTTCGCGCGGCGTGGCGGGAACGGGCATCAAAACGCTTGCTCCGTCGGAAAGCCTGCGCGAAACGATTACTTTCACGGCCAGCGAATTGTAAGGAGTCATCCATGAAGCAAATGCACTTTACCAAAATTGTTTCCACTTTGGGTCCCGCGTCCGGTTCGCCCGAAATCATCAAAGCTTTGGCCAAAGCCGGCGTCAACGTGTTCCGGTTGAACTTTTCGCACGGCTCGCACGAAACACACCGCCAAAACGTCGCCTACATCCGTCAAGCCGAAAAGGAAATCGGCCGCCCGCTGGCGATTTTGTGCGACATGCAGGGACCTAAACTGCGTATCGGCGTTTTCAAAGACGACTACATCGAATTGCATATCGGCGACAAGTTCCGTTTGGACATGTCCCCCGAACCCGGCGACAAAACCCGCGTCTGCCTGCCTCATCCCGAGATTTTCCAAGCCATGACGAACGGCATGGATTTGCTGCTGAACGACGGACTGGTGCATTTGCGCGTTGACGCCTTCGGCAAAGATTTCGCCGATACGACCGTTATCAGCGGCGGCCGCCTGTCCAACAAAAAAGGCGTCAACGTCCCCGGCGTTCCTCTGCCGATTGACGCGCTGACGGAAAAGGACAAAAGCGATTTGCAGGCGGCTTTGGACATGGGGGCGGACATGATCGGCCTGTCTTTTGTTCAGCGCCCCGAAGATTTGCTGCTGGCGCGTTCTTTAATCAACGGGCGCGCGTGGATTGTTTCCAAAATCGAAAAACCCGCGGCGTTGGAACATTTGGATGAAATCATCCGCTTGTCCGACGGCATCATGGTTGCGCGCGGCGATTTGGGCGTGGAAGTCCCGCCCGAAAAAGTCCCCGTTTTGCAAAAGAAAATCATCCGCGCCTGCCGCAAAGGCGGAAAACCCGTTATCGTCGCGACGCAGATGCTGGAATCCATGGTTGCAAACCCGACTCCGACCCGCGCGGAAGCGTCCGACGTCGCAACAGCCGTTTTCGACGCCGCCGACGCGGTCATGCTGTCCGCCGAAACGGCGGCGGGGGCGTATCCCGTCGAAGCGGTCACCATTATGAATAAAATCATCATGGAAACCGAATCGCACGATTTGTACCGTCAATATCTGGACGCGGCGCGGCTGAAGCCCGAACACACGCCCGAACACGCGATTACGGCGTCCGCCCGCGTCATGGCGGAAACGATGGAAGACGCCGCGGCGATTGTGTCCTACACCATCAGCGGCGCGACGGCGGGGCGTGTATCGCGCGAACGGCCGTACATTCCCGTCATGTGCTTGACGCCCGACGAATCGGTCGCCCGTAAAATGAGCCTGTTCTGGGGCATCGAAAGCGTTACTTGCGAACCGCAGGATCTGCTGGTCGACGTTGCGCGCATCGCCGCCTGCAACTGCCGCAAAGTCTTTAATGCGAAAGTCGGCGACAAAATCATCATCACGGCGGGACTGCCGTTTAACATCACGGGCAACACGAACCTGTTGCACGTTTACACAATCGCCGAATAATCAAACAGATTATGAAAAAGCCCGCCGTTTGGCGGGCTTTTGTTTCAGCCGTTTCTTAAAACAATGAATTCCAATTTTTCTTTGTCCGCGCGAATGATGCGGATTTGCGCCCCGACCAAAGAAATAAAGGTCGCGTCCTTTGGAAAAGCAAGAGATTCAAAGCTTCCCTGCTCGCCGTTTGTACCGGGGACGGATTTTTTGTAAAAAAACGTGACTTGGTTGTTTTTGATGCCGTCGTACAGCACTTCATAGTCCATGAACGGACGGGAGTTTTCATAACTTGTCGCAATCCGTTTCAATCGCGGTGTTGACGGAACAAGCTTGCCCTTTTCACGGAAAACGGAAACTTTTTCCGAATCGCGGATTTGGTGCAGGAAACGCTGTTGAATCACGCCCGACATATCCGCCAGCAAATAGATATTGCCCTGCGGCGGCAAAACGAAATACGATTCGCCGTCCAATTCAAACATTCCGAAAATCGGATATTCGCGGGCGGGCATTTTGATATGTTCGAACGCCGTTTGAAAATCTACGGGTTCCTCCAACATCATTTTGCTTTTGATATAATTCTGTTTTGTAAAGGCTTGGATTCGCAAAACAGGTTCGCCGACATGGGCGATCATGCGCTTGTTAAGGATATAGTTGCGCTGATACACGGTTTCCGTGCCGTTAAAGATTGTTTCGGGCGGCGGCGGCATAATCGTATAAGAACGCGCGGGCGCGGAATCGAACAGTTTGTCGTTTGACGCGTCGTTGAACCACGAATCCGGTATCAAAACGCACGCGGACAGCGCCAAAGGCATAACGGCAAGGGCGAAAACAGACTTAATCATAAAAAAACTCCTTTTGCGGCGACAAGAATCGCCTTTTATGGATTGACAATACCCGACATTCTTTGTATTGTCATCTAACTTCTTTAGAAGAACGTTAAGTTTTAAGGATTGTGCTATGAAAGTTCGTAATTCCCTGAAGTCCGCCAAGCTGCGCGACAAAGATTGCAAAATCGTCCGCAGAAAAGGACGCGTTTACATCATCAACAAAAAGAACCCGCGCATGAAGGCTCGTCAGGGCTGATACCGCGGACTTCGTTTTGAAGAATTAAAAAGCTCGCTTTGATTAAGCGGGCTTTTTAGTTATGTCCGCCCTTTTGCAAACAGCCGGCCGCAATGACGGATCTTCCCATTTTCGTCATAACGAGGAAGGCTTTAGCCCGACGCGGTTATCCGTTTGCAGAGCGCCGATACAAACGCGGAGGCAGTGGATTGCGTTGTCGCTTCGCTCCGCGCAATGACGGATCTTCCCATTTTTGTCATAACGAGGAGGGCTTTAGCCCGACGAAGTGATCCATTTGCAGAATGCCGAATAACAGGTACGGGGTTGACTGAGTCAATAGATCAACCCACTTAATCGATGTTTTTGCATTTAGCGTTTAAAATGATTATCATCTTTCGCATAACCGCCACAATGGCAACCATTTTTCTTTTGCCTTTTTGTATCAATTTTTCATAAAAAGCCCGCATAATCGGGTCTTTTTGAATTGCAACCAGCGAACAAATAAACAAAGTGCGTTTGACATCACATCGCCCGCCTATGACATGGCGGACCTTTTGGATTGTTCCGCTGTCCTGTGCATACGGGGCAAGTCCCGCCAATGCCGCGATTTTTCGGCGGGACAGTATTCCTAATTCCGGCAGACAAGCCAGCAGAACGTTTGCCGAAGTTTCGCCGATTCCGATTTGAGAAGTCAAAGCCTGTTGTTTTTTCAGCAAAATAGGGTTCTGTTTGACAATCTCTTGCAATTCTTTGGACAGTTCATCAATTTCCGTTTGCAAAAATTCCGTATGCTTGCTTATTTCAAGGCGGATGCGCGGCACGGTTGACGGTGCGTTTAAGCGGTTTCTTTCGCTTTTCAAAATTTGTTTTAATTCCGTCAAGCGAAAAACATACGGTTTGATTTCATTTTCAATCGGCTGAAACAAAATCAATTTGTCTTGCAGTCTTTGCCCGTAATCCGCCAAAGCGCGCGCATCAATCGAATCGGTTTTAGCCAGTTGTCCGACAGCGCGCATAAAGGCTTTGACCTTTCGTCCTTCTGCGCGGTGAATGGCAAAACCGGCGCGATAAAACACATCAACGCAAGCGGTTTCGTATCCTCCGGTCAAATCTATCACCGCAAGGGTGTTTGAGCGACAATCGATTTTTTGAACGAACTTTTCAATGTTTGCCGTGCTGTTTTTGACTTGCAACACTTCCCCGGTTTCCGACAAGAACACATCAATTTTTGTTTTAGAAACATCAACACCGATAAAGCGGGAAAACATTTTTTTCCTTAAAATTATTAACGTGCGCGACAAACGGCACAGACAACCCATCAAGATAAAAAATATCGGTACGGCACTCGATCCATTCGAGCTTTAAACTCCATTGCCACAGGTGCGCATACCGACAGCCACTTTTTCAGCGTGACAATGATATTTTATCGTTTAACGGTGTCAAGATTGTTTGATGAAAAAAGCTGCCGCTTTTTGCTTTTTAAAGCTTTCAGCTTTACGGCTTGCGCCGTGTTTGTCCCCCGAAACGCCCCAAAGGGGCTTGTCTTGGTTTGTAAAGGCACAGCTTCGCATAAAAAAGCGGTATCCCCGATTTTCGGGCTTTGCCCTGCAAAACGGGAGATACCCCTCCGCTTTTTTAACCTTGACAAACCGCTTTTTCTCATCGCCGAAGGGCTAGTTCTCAAAAGGGAACGCTGACGCTTTTCCTTTTGAGAGCCCTTTGGTTTGATGAGAAAGCTCGGCGTTCGTCGGGGACATTGTTCCCGAACGGGAGCTTTGCCCCGGCATTGTCAACCTTCATTGATGGAGGAAATCAAATGACCAAGCAAAGCCTGCCAACAATCCTTTTGTTGGCTCTTATCTTCTTGCTTAGCTTTGTAAAAGAAGCGATGTAAGAAAAACTTAAGCCCCTTTGATGTTCACAGCATCTTAGGGGCTTATTTAAATAACCAAGCATCTTTATATTTTCACATTTCCGCGCTTTTTTCAAGCAGGTTTTCGACTTGCAGGCGCAAACCGTCAAAATCGATTTTTGAAGCGGGCTTAAACCGCAAAACGGTAATTCCGGCTTGAGCCAAAAACTCGTCGCGTTCTTTGTCTTTTTGTTTTTGCTTCAAGCTGTTGTGCGTCGCGCCGTCCAATTCGACAACACAGCATTGATTTAACGCTTTGTCGAACACGACAAAATCAACGTGAGCCGCCAGAATTTTTCCTTTCGACGGAAAATTCAAAGGTTTCAGCAGTTCAATCAAAGCGACTTGCGGAAACACATAAAAATCGGGCAGAGCTTCAGCCAATTTGAAAAAGAACGCGCGTTCGGATTTCGTCATAAAGCTTTGCGCCGCATAGGCGTATTTTTTCTTTTTTGTAAACAGCAACGCAACGGCGAAAACAATCGCCAGCAGAATAAATAAAGGCAAAAATTGAGATAAAGGCGCAATCAAAGTTTGAATCATTTTAAAACCTTTCATATAGAAACTGTTTTAAAGTGCCCGTTTTAACTTCAAATGTCAATTCTCCACTTTTTTGATTTCCAGGCTAAGGATGATTTCTGTTTTGTCGTTGGTATTGGATTTAGAGCCGAAGAAGTCGGGGAGGAAGG
>ERZ808240.5377-NODE-5377-length-10489-cov-26.964827_pt1 | contig 10489 bp, 8 predicted proteins | sample MGYA00521084_ERZ808240 | MGnify/ENA primary metagenome ERZ808240 (study PRJEB31516, sample SAMN03275571) | gut metagenome | biome: mammalia-associated habitat; material: feces | host: Papio cynocephalus | place: Kenya | collected 2012-08-06 ... | reverse complement strand
AAATTCTGGTAAATGCAACGGGCGAACACAGTTCGCCCCTACAGAATGAAAAAATCCCATATTTTCAATTATAAAATTTTTATGGCAAATTTATATTAAAAAAATATAATCAATATGCCTTATAATTCTTGACGAAAACAAAAAAAAGTAGTACAATTATAGAGAAATCAAACTTTTTGGAGGAATTTTGTCATGTCAAAGAAATTTATCGTTGAAACTTCCGCAAGACATATCCATGTTACTCAGGAAGACCTTGAAACTCTTTTCGGAAAAGGTGCTGTTCTCACTCATAAAAAAGACCTTTCACAGCCTGGTCAGTTTGCCTGTGAAGAAAGAGTTACAATCGTAGGCCCTAAGAAAGAACTCCCTAACGTTTCAATCCTCGGCCCTGTACGTCCTGCAACTCAGGTTGAACTCTCTGCTACAGATGCACGTTCAATAGGCATTGCTGCTCCTGTAAGGGAATCAGGCGATATTGCCGGTTCAGGTGCCTGTAAGATAGTTGGCCCTTGCGGAGAAGTTGAAATCTCTGAAGGCGTTATCGTTGCAAAGCGTCATATACATCTCACTCCTGCCGATGCTGAAGAACTCGGTGTTAAGGATAAGGAAATCGTATGGGTAAAACTTGATACTCCGGACAGAAAAGCTATACTCGGTGACGTTGTTGTAAGAGTTTCTGAAAAGTTCTCAAGAGCTATGCATATTGATACAGATGAATCAAATGCTGTCGGTGCAGGCAGAAGCCTTGAAGGCGAAATAGTAAAGCTTTAATTTATCAGGGGTGGCTATGGCAACCGTCCGGATTATGGTGAAAACACAAATTTGATATTTGCTTTTGCATAAAAAATTATTTGTTAACCTATAAAACCATTGATAAATTCTGTAGGGGCGACCATTGGTCGCCCGTTGCAGTTTACTGGAATTTCGGACGGGCGACCAATGGTCGCCCCTACATAAACAATTTAAAAATAAATTGTCGGATTTTGTGAGATGAAATCATTGACTTTTTTTATTAAAAAGTATATAATTAAATTGTATTTTAAAAGGGCGGTTTTTTTCCGCCTTTTTGTTTAATTGGAAATGGAGGTTTTTTTATGTCAGATATTGATAACAATGAGCTCAGGGCTGAAACCAAAGAACAGGGCAGAGCCGCTTTTTTCAGACGCATTGACAATAATATCCTTGAAATGATTGCTCATCTTTCTGGCCTTGAATCAATGAAAATAAGCCAGTTCGATAAAAAACGCACTGCTCTTGTCGTGATTGATGTTGTGAACGGCTTTGTGCGTGAAGGTGCTATGAAAAGTGAAAGAATTGAAGAAATTGTTTCACCGGTTCTCAATACAATTGAGGCTTTCAGAAATAATTCAATGAAGATAATCGCATTCGCAGACTGTCATTCGGAAAATTCCTCCGAACTCACACATTTCCCGAAACACTGCCTTGCTGATACTTCAGAATCAGAAATCATTGATGAAATCAAAAATGCAGGAGGATATATCCTTATCAATAAAAATTCTGTAAACGGATTTTTTGCTCCTGATTTTAAAAAATTCATGAATGAAAATCCTGATATTGATACATATGTGGTATGCGGCGACTGTACAGATATATGCGTAATGAATTTCTGTCTTACACTCAAGGCTTACTATGACCAGCAGAATAAACCGTCTGAAATAATAGTTCCTATTGATTCAGTTGAAACATATGATGACTGTGCTACTCATAACGGCGACCTTATGAATATAGTTGCACTCGAAATGATGAATACCGCAGGTATAAAAATTATCAATTCGGTAGAAGATAACTAATATTATGATAAGTTCCATAATAGAGGAATTACTGACTGAAATGGTTAACTTTATTCTTGAAAAATCAGCATCAAAATTTAAAAATACTTATGCGGTATTCGGAATAATTTGCATTGTATTTTTTACAGGATTATCAGTCTTTTTATACACCGTTGACAGTGAAATGAAAATATCAGATGCAGTTACTATTGCCGCATTTTCACTTCTCGGTATTCCTCTTATATTCATAAACAAATTTAAGTGAAAGGAACATTTTTAATATATGGATAACAGAAATCTTACTATGCTTGTCGATTTCTATGAAATGACTATGGCAAACGGTTTTCTTCTTAATGGTAAGGGCAATGAAACGGTTTATTTTGATATGTTTTTCAGAAAAGTTCCTGATAACGGCGGATATGCTATTGCCGCAGGTCTTGAACAGGTAATTCAGTATCTTGAAAATTTAAGCTTTTCTGACAAGGATATTGATTACTTAAGAAAAAAGGGAATTTTTAGTGAACAGTTCCTTGAATATCTCAGAAATTTTGAATTTTCATGCGATGTATGGGCAGTTCCTGAAGGTACACCGATTTTTCCGCATGAACCTGTTGTGGTCGTAAAAGGCCCTGCAATACAGGCTCAGTTTGTTGAAACAATGATTCTGCTTTCAATAAATCATCAGAGCCTTATAGCCACAAAGGCAAGCCGTATCGTAAGAGCCGCTGACGGCAGACCTGTAATGGAATTTGGTTCAAGACGTGCTCAGGGCTATGACGGTGCTGTATACGGTGCAAGAGCCGCTTATATAGGAGGCTGTGCAGGTACAGCCTGTGCAATTGCTGACCGTGAATTCGGAGTTCCTGCACTCGGAACTATGGCTCACAGCTGGGTTCAGCTTTTTGACAGTCAGCTTGAAGCATTCAGGGCATATGCAAAAATTTATCCGGATAACTGCGTTCTTCTCGTTGATACCTATAATACTCTCAAATCAGGACTCCCTGACGCTATAACCGTATTTAAAGAACTTAAAGAAAAAGGTTACAACAATATCGGTATAAGAATTGACAGCGGAGATATCACATATCTTACAAGAAAAGCAAGAAAAATGCTTGATGATGCCGGATTTGAAAACTGTAAGATAGTAATATCAAATTCCCTTGATGAGTATATTATAAGAGATGTTCTCATGCAGGGAGCGAAAATTGACAGCTTCGGAGTAGGGGAGAGGCTTGTAACCTCAAAGTCCGAGCCTGTTTTCGGCGGAGTCTATAAACTTGCCGCAGTAGTTGAAAACGGTCAGACTGTTCCGAGAATAAAACTTTCTGACAATGCGGTGAAAATTACTAATCCGGGCAATAAATCATTGTGGCGGCTTTTTGACAATGCAACCGGTATGGCGGCAGCTGATGTAATAACTCTTGAAGATGAAGTAATTGATGATTCAAAACCTTATACTATTTTCCATCCGGATTATCCTTATAAAAAGAAAACTCTCACGGATTTTACTGCTGTAAAGATACTTGTTCCTGTATTCAAATCAGGAAAATGCGTTTATGAAAATCCGTCAATAAAGGAAATAAAGGATTACTGCAAGGAACAGCTTGATAAATTCTGGGACGAAATAAAACGTTTTGAAAATCCTCAGGAGTATTTTGTTGACCTTTCAAAACCTCTCTGGGATATAAAACAAAGCCTTATCCATCAGTATTTTTAAAAAATATTTTCCGGTCGGTTTTTTTAAATTGACCGGATTTTTTATTAATATAATGCCAATTCGATGAATGTTATTTGTAGGGGCGAACTGTGTTCGCCCGCCCAGATTATAGGTTGAACCAAAATTTAATGCCATGTTTCTGTAGGGGCGACCATTGGTCGCCCGCCGAAATTATGGTTAAACCATAATTTTGATATTTGTTTTCTGTATGAAAAATCATTGGTCGTCTGATTAAATTCATGGTTAATTGAGCGGGCGACCAATGGTCGCCCCTACAAAACGAATCGGCATATTATTTAATCCGAATTTCAGATAAACGAATTACAGAAAATAATCATCGAATTTGCGTTAATATAATGAAAGGAATGAACTGTTTTTGAAAAACAAATGGACTGATGAACAGAGTAATGCAATCAATGCAAGAAATATTTCAGTAATAGTTTCAGCTGCCGCAGGAAGCGGAAAAACTTCTGTACTCGTTGAGAGAATTTTAAGAATTATTGCTGATACTGAAAACAAAATACCAGCAAATCAGATGATAATAGTTACATTTACAAATGATGCGACTGCTGAAATGAAACAGCGTCTTTCAGCAGCTCTCAATGATATGATACATGATGACCCTGACAATGAATGGCTTTTAAGACAACAGGCTTTGCTCCAGTGTGCAAGGATATCAACTATAAATGCATTCTGTTTTGACCTTATCCGTGAAAATGTCCGGAATACTCAAATATCCGCAGGATTCAGAATAATTGATGAAAATGAAAATAAAATCATAATCCAGAACTGCGTTGAGGATACCCTTGAATATGCATATGCTGAAATGCCTGAAAAAACTGAGGTTCTTTACAGATATTTCTGCGGTGATGATGATGTAATGCTTGAAAATATCCTTAAAAATATCAATAAATTCATTGAATCAGTGCCGTATGGCGAAAAATGGCTCGATTCAGTCGTTTCACAGCTTAAAGACAGCAGTTTTACTCAAAATATAAAGAAAAATTTCTTTGAAAAACTTTCAGGACAATTTTACAATGCAGCTGAAAAATGCAGACAGGCTCTTGAAATCGCTGAATCAGAAGGAAATATGTCAGATAAAAACTGTATAAAAGCAGTTTCAACTCTTGAAAATGAATATCAGTATTTATCAGAAACCGCAGATATATTTAAAAATCAGCCGTACCTTATAAGCGAAAGAACTGGTTTTTCATTTGTTACTTTAAGAGTAAAGAATTGTTTTCCGCAGTCTGCTGAACTGAAAATAAAGGCTTTAAGAGATGAATATAAAAAAATATTCCAGTCATGCATATCAGAGGAATACAGTATTTTTATGAATGCAGACAGAGATATAAATGCTCATATTGAAATACTTGAGATAATTTCAGAACTTATTAAAATCCTTAATCATAAAATTGATGAAGTCAAAATCAGCAAGAATGGACTAAGCTTTTCAGATGCGGAAAGAATAGCTCTTGAACTGCTGTCAGAAACTGATGAAAATGGCATGATAGTCAAATCAGAACTTGCAAGAGAACTTTCTGATTACTATAAAGTCATTATGATAGACGAATTTCAGGATTCAAACAATAAACAGAATCTTATTTTCAGACTGCTCTCACATAACGGCAACGCATATGAAAACGGTGACAATATGTTCCTTGTCGGAGATGTAAAACAGGCTATATATGGTTTTCGTCTTTCGGATTCAGGGATTTTTACTGAAGTTATGGAAAATTCAGCTGAATATACTGAAAACTGTTCCGAAAATGCATATATAAAGCTTAATATGAATTTCAGAAGTTCGGAAGAAGTCATAAATTTTGTAAACTTCATTTTCAACAGAATAATGAGTGAGGATATCGGCGGAGTAAACTATGAAGATGAAATGCTTTTCAGGGGAGCTTCATTTGCTGATACTGACAAAGTTACTGAAATAGCTCTTATTGAGGACAATGGTGATTATGAAAATGCATCTGCTGTATGGACTGCTGCGAAAATTGCTGAAATGCTTGAAAATAAAGCTCCTGTATGCTGTAAGGACGGCGTTTCTTCAAGACCTTGCGAAAACCGTGATTTCTGCATACTGCTCAGAAACAATGATTCAGCGTCAGCCTATGCTGATGAACTCCGGAAACTCGGAATACCTGCATATCTTGAGGAAACTTCCGGATATATACAGTCAAGGGAAATTTCTCTGATGATAAATCTGCTTAAAACGGTTGATAATCCTTTAAGAGATACATCACTTGTTTCCGTAATGCTTTCACCTATGTTTTCAATGACTCCTGATGAGGTTATGGAAATAAGACTGCTTGACAGAAAAGCAAGTATGTATTCAGCTCTCTGCATGGCGGTTGGTGAGAAATTTTCAGCCGATGAAGAAAAATCAGAACCGCTTGTAAAAGGAATATGCCTTGAAAAAGCTTTGAATATCTACAGCATAATAAATGAACTGCGTATGTATTCCGCATCTGATACTCTTGAACAGCTTATCCGCAGAATTTATGAAAAAACTGATTTTCTTTCTGTAATGCAGATATACAGCGACAGCGAAAAGAAAAAAGCTAATCTGCGGATACTTATTGAATACGCAAAAAGCTATGAAAAAAGCTCATGCGGAGGACTTTCAGGATTTTTAAGATTTGTTGAAAAAAGTTCCTCTCTCGGAAATGACGGATTCAGAAACGGCAGTACATCTTCATCATCTGAAAATGTTGTTTCAATAAAAACAATGCATAAATCAAAAGGTCTTGAATTTCCATTTGTATTTGCCGGAAATCTTGAAAAGAAATTCAATACAAAGGATATCACAAACAATGTAATTATAGACTATCGGTATGGTATAGGCTTTATCCTCAGAAATCCGGAACTGCTTACTCTTTATTCAACTGTAATCCACAGATATATAGGCGGCATTAAAAAATCAAAGCTTTTAAGCGAGGAATTAAGACTCCTTTATGTTGCTCTTACCCGTGCAAAGGACAAGCTTTTCATACCTGTAAAGGTAAATAAGGAATTTAAGGAAAAGCTTTCACTTACTGCCGGAAGAATTACTGCCGAAAACGGTATATCCACAGATATGGCAGGTTCTGCAAATTCAATGCTTGACTGGATTATGATGACTCTTGTATGTTCTGAACATTCACAGCCTTTAAGAGATATATGTGAAATAAATAATACAGCTGTTTTTCATGATAATCTTGAAATTAAGTATACTCCTGCGGATATAAGTACTGATGAAGAAAAAAATTTGTCTGAAAATATCAGTGAAAAAACTGATTTCTTGATTGATAAGGATAAAATTTCTGATACTCAAAAATCATTTGATTTTTTTGAATCGGGATATGATTTCAGTTATTCACAGATGCCTGCAAAACTGTCTGTTTCTGAAATTGTAAGAGGCGATGAAATGCCGCAAAGACTGAAAAGACCTAAATTTATAAGGGATACACAGGCTCTTACAGGTTCAGAAATAGGTACTGCTCTGCATACGTTCATGCAGTATGCTGATTTTAAAAATCTTGCCTCAAATCCTGAAAATGAACTTGATATATGCGTTTCAAAGGGCTTTATAACTCAGAAAGAACGTGAACATATAGATATCAGAAAAATAAAAAGATTTACAGGTTCTGCTCTTTTCAAAAGGATTCAGAAATCATCTGATGTGAAGCGTGAGAGAAGATTTATGATAAGCCTTGAGGATATTAATACAAACAACATAGTAAAACCTGAATACTGCGGTCAGGATATCATTCTTCAGGGAATCGCAGACCTTACTTTTGAGGAAAATAACAGAATTATCCTTGTTGACTATAAAACAGATTATGTTTCATCAGAGGAAAAACTTGCTGATGAATACAGAAATCAGCTTGAACTCTATAAACTCGCATTTGAAAAAATTGACGAAAAAAAGGTTGAATGTATAATATACTCATTCAGCCTTGGAAAATGTATTTATATAAAATAACGCTAATTCGACAACAAAATTTTATAATTGAAAATATGGGTTTCCCTTATAATTTTGTAGGGGCGACCATCGGTCGCCCGTTGCAGTTACCAGAATTTCAAACGAAAAACCAATGTTTCATATGTACAAAACAGATATCGAATTTATGGTTTAACCAAATTCCAGCGGGCGACCAATGGTCGCCCCTACAGAATAAACAAAAAATTCATTGTTTTAAATCATAAAATTTCGATGTGAGTTATTTGTCAATAACAGGTATAGGCGTTGTGTCCTCTTCATCAAGATTTTCAAGATAATGTTTTGTTTCAGATGATATTACGCCTGAAAGACCAATTACCGCTATAAGATTCGGAATTGCCATGAATGCATTGAGCATATCTGCCATATCCCATACAGCACTGAGATTTATACATGGTGCTGCTGCAAGAACTATAAGAAAAATTATTCTGTATGGAATAAGTCCTTTTGAACCGAAAAGATAATCAATGCATCTGTCACTGTAGTATGACCAGCCGAGAACTGTTGAAAATGCAAATGATATTATTCCTACTATAAGAATTACATTCCCGAAAACTCCTATCTGCGAAAATGCCGCAGTTGTAAGCTCTCCGCCTTCAAGACCTGTTACATCTATATCATCATTTTTAAGTATGCTGCTTACAAGTACAAGACCTGTCATAAGACATACGACTACAGTATCCCAGAATGTTCCGGTTGATGATACAAGAGCCTGTCTTACAGGGTTTTTTGTCTGTGCAGCTGATGCAACTATAGGAGCTGAACCCATACCGGATTCATTTGAAAAAAGTCCTCTTGCTATACCATATCTTGAAGCTGCCATAATTCCTGAACCGACAAGTCCTCCTGCGGCTGATGTTTTTGTAAATGCTGATTTAAGTATGAGAATTACCGCATCATCAAGATAATCAAAATTAAATATAAGTATTATAATACAGCCTAAAACATAGAATACTGCCATAACCGGAACAAGCATTTCACATACTTTTGAAATGGACTTGACTCCTCCGAAAATTACAAATGCTGCAAGTATTGCCGCTATAATGCCTACTGCAAGGCTTACTGCCGATGGGTGAGCATTTATAAATTCTGCAAACCATGAGCTGCTGCCCTGTACTGCATGGTTTATATTTGTGTTTACAACACTTGAAATCGCATTTACCTGAACTCCGCAGCCTATGCCGAATGCCGCAAGAGCCGTAAATACTGCAAAGAGTATACCAAGCCATTTCTGTTTAAGACCTCTTTCAAGAGCATACATAGCTCCTCCGAGCATAGAACCGTCTTTTGTCCTTACTCTGTATTTTACGGCTATAAGTGATTCAGAATATTTTGTGGCTATGCCGAAAATACCTGTAAGCCAGCACCAGAAAACTGCTCCGGGACCTCCTAAAACTATTGCCGTACCAACTCCGATTATGTTTCCTGTGCCGATTGTAGAGGCAAGGGCAGTTGTAAGTGCTGCAAACTGACTTATATCACCCTTTGCTCCTGAATCCTTGCTTACAGAAAGCTTTATTGCTTTGAAAATTTTCTTCTGTATGAATCCGGTTTTAAATGTCATGAAGATATGAGTCCCGAAAAGCAGCACTATCATAGGCAAGCCCCAGATAAGTGAATTTATGGAGCTTATTGCTGTTGTGATTTTTTCAAACAATTGAACTTCCCCTTTCTGAATATGATAAAAAATAAACAATATCATTATACTATACAACAATATTGTTTTCAAGGGATATACTGCACATTTTTTTTTATCTCTCATATTATACAGTATATGTATTTTTTTTCAGGAGCTGCTGCAATGACAAAATTAGATTCTTTAAAGGTCGGTCAGTATGCCGTTGTCAGAAAAATTTCAGCAGATGACAGCATACGGAGAAGACTTTTTGATATGGGTCTTATTCCGGGAACAACAGTAGAATGTGTACTGATAAGTCCTCTCGGCGACCCGTCAGCTTTTCTGATAAGAGGTGCTCTGATAGCTCTGCGTTCAGAAGAATCATCACGTATTGAAGCTGAAATAATATAAATTTTATTCAGGGGCGGATATGCCCCTGTGAAAGGAGGAATATCAGTGAATCCCCAAATCAGAAAAAATAATCCTGATGATAAAATAATTGCTCTTGCTGGAAATCCAAATGTCGGAAAAAGTACTGTATTCAATGCTTTTACCGGTCTTAAACAGCATACAGGAAACTGGTCAGGCAAAACAGTTACAAATGCTCAGGGATATTTCAGATATAAAAACAAAGGTTTTGTACTTGTTGATATACCCGGCTGCTATTCGCTCAATGCACATTCTGCCGAGGAGGAGGCTGCAAGAGATTTTATATGTTTCTGCAATCCTGATGCTGTTGTAATAGTATGCGATGCAACCTGTCTTGAAAGAAATCTCAATCTTGTACTTCAGACTCTTGAAATCACTGATAATGCTGTTTTATGTGTAAATCTCATTGATGAAGCTGAAAAAAAAGGCATTGAAATAAATTTCAGTCTTTTGTCTGAAATTCTCGGAATCCCTGTAATTCCAGCGGCTGCACGTTCTGAATATGGTCTTGACAGCCTTATGTCTGAAATATATGAGCTTTTTGAAAAAAAATCTTCACATTCAGCATTCAAAATGATTTATGATGATAAAACTGAACACGCTCTGAGTATTGTTCAGCCCGCCGCCGAAAAATTCTGTAAAAATCAGCTTTGTTCAAGGTGGCTTGCTATGAAGCTTCTTGAAAATGATGTATCACTTATATCATCAATAAATGTATTTTCAGGTCATAATATTTCTCAGAATCCGGAAATAATTCAGAAAATAAATGAGGCTTATGACTATCTTGAATCAGTAAATATATCCGTTCAGCAGTTCAGGGACAATGTTGTTTCCGATATCGTACATACTGCTGAGGATATATTCAATAAAACTGTTTCATATGATTCTGACAGATATTCCGCCCGTGACAGAAAAATTGATAAGTTTCTTACCGGCAGAAAAACCGG
>ERZ808240.5376-NODE-5376-length-10491-cov-4.552127_pt1 | contig 10491 bp, 8 predicted proteins | sample MGYA00521084_ERZ808240 | MGnify/ENA primary metagenome ERZ808240 (study PRJEB31516, sample SAMN03275571) | gut metagenome | biome: mammalia-associated habitat; material: feces | host: Papio cynocephalus | place: Kenya | collected 2012-08-06 ... | reverse complement strand
TGCCCATGCTGCTCAGCTCGTAGCTGCACTGCAGCGGGTCGTTCCAGAACAGCAGGTCGCCGTTCAGATCCCAGTCGTCATAGTCGGGGGCGCGGCCGTCATGGGGCTTGCCGCTCTTCAGCGGGGCACCGATCTTCATCAGGAAGGTGGTGCCGTTCTCCTTCACGAAGGCGTTCTCACGCTCCTTCGGGGTCAGGTCGGGATACTTGTCCTCCAGCTCCTGGGTGGTGATGAAGGTCACGTTGGGGGTGTGCAGGGGCAGATCCTGCAGCTGGGGGAACATGGCGTGCAGGTTCATCTCGGTGGCGCAGACCGCCGACACGATAGAGCGCACCACATTTTTCAGATAAGCTTCGTTGCGGTCCTCCTCACGGATGACCTTCTCCCAGTCCCACTGGTCAACGTAAACGGAGTGGAGGTTATCCAGCTCCTCGTCCCGGCGGATGGCGTTCATGTCACAGTACAGGCCCTTACCCACACGGAAGCCGTAATCCTTCAAAGCCTTGCGCTTCCACTTTGCCAGCGACTGCACCACCTGTGCCTCGGTGCCGCTGTCCTTGATGTCAAAGGTAACTTTGCGCTCCACACCGTTCAGGTCGTCATTCAGGCCGGTGGAAGCCTCCAGAAACAGCGGAGCCGACACACGGTAGAGGTTCAGCGTGGCACACAGGGTGTCCGCAAACAGCCGCTTGACGGTGCCGATGGCGCGCTGGGTGTCGTACAGGTTCAGCGCGGGCGTGTAATTCTTCGGGATGATCGTTTTGCTCATAACAGTTTACCCCTCTCTTTGCCGCTCCCCGCCGCCGAATGCGGCACCGGAACAGCATCCCTATATTAAAATAAATTATGGCACAACTTGCGGGCGTTGTAAAGAGAAAAGGGCAAACTGCATCAATCTGTGAGCTCAAAAACGAGGTAAACCGGAGAGGAACTGCTGGGCCGGATGACATAAAGACCGGGGGTCTGCACGAAATCGGAGAGGTCAAGTTGTGCATAGCCGTCTTGCGTCAGTTCTGCATGGCAGGAGGAAAAGGTATCGGGAGAAAAGCCCAGCCACCGGCAGGAGGGCTTGAGCTGGAAGGTGTGGTAGACCGTGCCGGAGTAATACTCCACGGTGACAGGAGCGGCGCTGTCCGACAGAGTGACAATGGACTGCGCCGGTGCAAAATCAGAAGCGGATACCGCCTGCCGAAGGGTGCAGGAAGCGGCGTATTCATCCAGAGACAGCCCGTTGATGGTGATGGGGCCCGCTTGAGCGGAAAGAGAAGAGAGCTCCGGGCCGGATTGTGCATCGTAATCGTGGAAGCTGCGGGTATGGCCGACAGAGTAAAGGGAAGAATACGATGTCGGCAGGACAAGTGCCGAGAGGGAATCGGAGGTGTTGCTGCTGGCCTGGAAAAGCACCGGAAGGGTCAGCCCGCTTTCTGTGACAGGGTAAATGGAAACAGCATCGGGGGCGCTTTGGGTGGTGGAAAGGTAGACGAGCTTATCCCCGGCGGAAGGCGAAAGCAGGGCGGCATCTGAACGGGACCCGTTCCGGGCGTTTTCCTCATCCACGAGAAGGGTCGAGACCTGCTGCCGGAAACGGCTGCTGGTACTGGTGGAAGCGTTGGGCACCAGTGGAACGCGCAGGGGCGAGTAATGGCCGGAACGCGCGTGATAGACAAAGAAGGAAAGGCCGGTGCTCTGGCTGTAAGCCTGCGCCTGCTGTAAGGTCAGCTCATTGGAGGAGATGTGAAAAAATACGCCGAACAGACCGGCAGCGACAAGCACAAAACAAAGCACTAAAATAATGAAACGGCGAGAGAAAAGCTCTTTTTTCATCCGAGATACCCCATAGAAAAGAAAATAAGAAAACATGTATAATTTGAATTATAGATAATATTTATCTAAAAGTCAATAGACGAAATCCGTCTAGGCTATCCTAGCAACAGGAGGCCTAGACGGATGAGAATGAACCAGAATAGATTAAAAGACCTGCGGGAGGACCATGATTACACCCAGCAGCAGGTGGCCGCGCGGATCGGCATCACCCAGCGCAAATACAGCTATATCGAAACCGGTATCCAGCAGTTGACAGTGGATGTGCTGGTGCCGCTGGCCAGGCTCTACCAGGTGAGCGTGGATTACCTTCTGGGCGAGACGGATGAGCCCCGCCGCTACCCGGAGAGTACGAGGTGACAGGGTTACAGGAACAGTACATCCCGATGCAGAATAAACCTTGGCCCTTCTTCGCCAATGGTGCCGGTGGGAGCAAAGCCGACTTTGCGCAATACCGCCTGGGAAGCGGCGTTGGCAGGGTCGGTTTCCGCTTCAACAGCCTTCACGCCAGGTTGAGCAAGAGCCCACTGGCAGGCGGCACGGACAGCCTCGGTGGTGTAGCCGTGATTCCAGTATTTTTCCAGGATGCCGTAGCCGATCTCGGGGCGGCCGCTCTCTGGCAGGCCCTTGAAGCAGAGGTCGCCGACAAAATCACCGGAGGCATTAAGATAGATGCCCCAGGCGGTGTACCAGACCCGCTGCTCCGGGTGGGCCTGGCTGAGAGTCAGCATCTCGTGGTAGGCTTCCACCGTCTCCGGGTCGGTGGTGTGGGCGATCAGGGCCCGCATCTCGTCGGGATGCAGGGGAATGAGAAAAAGGCGTTCGGTGATGAGCTGCATGGGAACCTCCGTGGGACCGCGCGTGATACGGTCGATTTTTCTTTTCAGGATACCATAAAAACCGACGATACGCAAGAAAAGGCGGGGCGCATCTTGACTTCCCACCGTGCCGTCGGTATAATAATAGAGTAAAAAGTAAAAATGCGTTTACCCGGGCAGAGTAGCGCAGGAAGCAAGCTGGACAGAGAGAACGGGCCATTGGCTGGGAGCCTGTTTGCAGCGGTCCGTGTGAAGTGCGCCCGGGCAGCACACCGCGGGAAACCTGTTGGGGGAGTATCGTGGCGCGGCGGCCGCCGTTACCGGCTTTGAGCGACAAACAGAAGTGGAACCGCGATTTTGAAAACCGCCTTCGATGTGATACGAAAAACTGTATCATGTCGGGGGCTTTTTGTTTTGGAGGAAATTTTTATGCAGATTTTCAACACCATGACCCGCCAGAAGGAAGAGTTTGTGCCGCAGGTGCCCGGCGAGTACCGCATCTATGTCTGCGGCCCCACCGTTTACAACTATATCCACATCGGCAATGCCCGCCCGCTGATCGTGTTCGATACCCTGCGCCGCTACCTGGAATACCGTGGCAACAAGGTCATCTATGTCTCCAACATCACCGATATCGATGATAAGCTCATCAAGAAGGGCCAGGAAGAGGGCACTTCCATGAAGGAGGTCGCCCAGCGCTTCGAGGCCGAGTACCTCAAGGATGCCGCCGGTCTGAACTGCAAGAAGCCCACGGTCCAGCCCCGTGCCACGGAGCACATCCAGCAGATTTTGGATATCGTCAAGGATCTGATCGACTCCGGCCACGCTTATGTTGCCAAGAACGGTGACGTGTACTTCCGTGTCAAGAGCGACCCCGAGTACGGCAAGCTGAGCCACCTCAAACTGGAGGATCTGGAGAGCGGCAACCGTGAGCTGCGCAGCCAGATGGACGATGACCTGAAGGAAGACCCCGCCGACTTTGCCGTCTGGAAGGCCGCCAAGCCCGGCGAGCCTGCCTGGGAGAGCCCCTACGGCATGGGCCGTCCCGGCTGGCACATCGAGTGCAGCGCCATGAGCCGCACCCATCTGGGCAAGACCATCGACCTGCACTGCGGCGGTCAGGACCTGATCTTCCCCCACCACGAGAACGAGATCGCCCAGAGCGAGTGCGCCAACGGCTGCACCTTTGCCCGTTACTGGATGCACAACGGCTTCATCAATGTGGATAACCAGAAGATGTCCAAGAGCCTGCACAACTTCTTCACCGTCCGTGATGTGGCCAACCTGTACGGCTACGAGCCGATCCGCTACTTCATGCTGACCGCAGGCTACCGGATGCCCCTGAACTACACCGTGGATCTCATCGAGAGCTGCAAGAACAGTCTGGAGCGCCTGTACACCTGCCGCGAGAATCTCGACTTTGCTCTGGGCAAGACCGAGTTCGGCACCGACGAGACCCTGATCGCCAAGGCCGACGAGGCCCGCACCAAGTTCTGCAAGGCTATGGATGACGACCTGAACACCCCCGACGCGCTGGCCGCCGTGTTTGATCTGGTCAAGGAGATCAACACCTTGTCCGCCGTTTCTTCCAAGGCTGCTCTGGAGGCCGCCGCCAAGGCGTTCGACGAGATCACCGACGTGCTGGGCCTGATGTACAACCGCAAGAAGGACGAGGTGCCCGCCGAGGTGACTGAGCTGGTCGAGAAGCGCGCCGCCGCCAAGAAGGCCAAAGATTGGGCCACCGCCGATGCCATCCGTGCACAGCTCACCGAGATGGGCTGGGCTGTCAAGGACACCGCCCAGGGCCCCCAGCTGACCAAGATTTAACTTGAATCCCGTTATTGACCTGTACGGTGCAATGCGGTAAAATGAGGGTGCGGGAACGTGATGCTGTGCGTTTGCCGCACCCTTATTTGCATTTTCAAAACCTTTGGATAGAATGGAGGTCTTTGGCTGATGAAAACCAAACGACTGCTCTCCCTGCTGTTGGCGGCGGTGTTCGCACTGAGCGCGGCAGCGACCCCGGCTATGGCCGCAGCGGGCACGGAGCTGCCCGCCCCGACAGCCGCCAGCGTGGACGAGACCAATGAGGCGGTCTCCATCCGCCTGACCGCTTCCGGTGACCTGACCTATGGCTCCCCCTTTACCCTGAGCGTCCAGACTACCCCGGCGGATACCCAGTACATCGGCGTGGTGATGGGGACCAGCGGCGAGGCACAGGGCTATGTGACCCTGATCCTCTCCAGCAAGATCCGCACCCTGCTGCGGATGATCCCCCTGCCGAAGAAGATGTCCGCAAACCCCGACCAAGAAGAGGAGTTCAATATTTACGCCTACATCAAGCAGCTGATCGACGGCAACGATGTGAGCGTTCTGCTGCGGGTGGCCGACGAGGTGGTGTCGGTGATGGATGTCCTGAAATTCTACATCCCGACCCTGAAGGATGTCTCCACCGGCATGAAGCTGGCGCTGGAGTTGATCCGTAAGTATCTGCCCGAGGGCGTGTTCAGCCGCATCTATCTGGACGAGCAGCCCACCGAGGCCGGTAATTATGTCGGCGGCGCGGTGGCGTTGGAATCCGGCGATATGAACACCGCCGGTATGGTGTTCTTCCGCATCAAGCCCAAGAGCGAGGGTGTCCGTGTCTACTGGGCACAGGAACTGCCCGCCAGCATGACTGCGGCGGAGGCCCAGAACTACAATGTCACCGCCGTGGTCGAGAGCGACGGTCAGGTGGTAGAGGGCGGTAAGGTGACTTACACCTATAAAAAGAAGAGCGGTCTCTTTGATTTTCTGGGCACCACCCAGAGTGAGTTCCCCACCGAGCCCGGCGAGTATATCCAGACGGCCAAGGCCGCCGGCAATTACTCCAGCAGCGAGATCAGCCGCACCATTGTTATTCAGTAACTTGAAACGCTTTCAATCCTGACAAACAAATAAAAAAATTTTTCACCCTGACAGGCATTCCTTGTCAGGGTGTTTTTGTGTTATATTAAAAGTGGGTTTTTACCCGAAATAATTGCGGTTTTTGGGGCCGCAGAAAGAGGAATAACATGAAAAGAAAATCATGGGAACGTGTTGTCAGCGCATCGCTTGCGGTGTGCATGGCAGTGGCTGCTTCCCCTATGAGTGCGTTTGCATCCGTAGGGGGGGGGGGTATGAAAACGGTATAACCGCTTTCAGTGATACCTCCTCCGAGGATGCGGCCACGGGGAGTATCAGTGCGGATGATTTCACGATTTCGGAACTCACCTACAACGGCGAAGTGCAGAAACCGGAAGTCACGAGTACAAAGTACACGATTGCGAGCGTAGCGTACTACGATAATGAGGAGTGCACTGGTGCTGAAGCTGAGTTGAAAAATGCGGGAACCTACTATGCAAAGATAACGGTAGGTGAAGAATCCGTTGTAAAAGAGTTTGTCATCAATAAGGCAGACCCGAAGAATGAAGACTTTACGATTAAATATAAAGACCAGGTTCTTGACCCGACAGGCGGCAATGTTTACCAGACTCTTGGTGAGGGTGGAGACGCAACCATAACGCATACTACGGAAGCAGATATCAATGCAGGCCCGTATGACAAGTTCTTTGGTTTTGAGTGGTATCAGGCAGATGGAACGACCAAATTGACTGCGGCTATTTCTAAACCGGGTACTTATATTGTCAAAGCGTGGTTTAAGGGTAGTAAAAACCTGAATGGTTGGGAAGTTAATACAGCAGGAAAGGAGTTCGCTACTTGGAACCTCATTGTTGCCCCCGCTCAAGAAGATTTTACCGTCACCGACGAGATGAAGAACGGTAAGGTGTATGACGGTACGAGCTTTGAGCCGAAACTGAGCAGTACGAAGTACAGCGATGATGAGGTTACTACGGCATACTATCTCCTTGAGCAAACAAGCGGAGAATGGGTGAAAGTAGAGCACCCCACCGACGCGGGTACTTACTGCGTGCGTGTTACCGTGAACGGTGCCACCCAGCAGAACGATGGCTTGTGGCAGTTCAAAATTGAAAAAGCAAATATTGATGCTTCCAAGTTCCATGCAGAGCTGAATGGCAATCCCGTATCACAGGATGAAGAATTTGAGCTGAAGCTCAACGCAAAAGAGATCGCAACGATTTTTGACCATCTGAAGATTGCCTATGATGGAGAACCGGAGATCAGTTCGAATGATTTTGCGGCGATTCTCCTGACCGAGGATGGCCGGGAAATCAGCCCGGACAAAACGCCGGACTGCTTTGATGAAGACCAGTTGAAGCCGGGAACTTACTTTGTGAAGGCATATTTTACTGGTTCAACCAATTTCAATTGGCAGGAGAAAAAAGATACCCCGCTTTACACCTTCAAGCTGATTATTACCAATTCCATCACCGAAATCGAAGGTCTGACTAAGAATGATGACGATGATGGTTACACCTTGGAAGATGGTGCAAAGCTGGATTTGGGTGACGATTCCGCCCCGGTAACTGCACCGCTGACGAACAATGGCGTTGTGGAGAGCGGCAAGTTTGCCGAGAAGGTCACCGGCGGCGAAATCACTGGTGGCACCTTTGCAAGTGTTGAGAACGCGGAGGAGATCTCCGGCGGTATCTTTGCACAGAACCCGAAGGACTGCCTGTCCGGAACTGGTACTGTGAGCAACGAGATTGACCAGCTCAAGGTCGTGGATATCAACGGTGCCGGGCTGAACGATAGCTGCACCGTGAATGATGTGATCGGTGCCAAAGAAAACGGCATTGCCGTGATGTCTCTCGCCGCTGAGAACACCGCCGACCCCGTTGCCTATATCGTGGGCGAGGGCCAGAAGATCACCCTCAAGAATGCCGATGCAAGCCGTACCGTCAAGCAGTGGGTCGTGGATTTTGGCAACGGCACCACCAAGACTTATGACGGCGATACTGCCGCCTTTACCGTGGATGCCGCAGGCAATACTGTCACCGTGACGGTGGTGTTTGAAGGCCAGACCCTTCCCACCCCGGTTGACCCGAAACCCGTGAACCCCACTCCCCCCGACGAGGTGAAGGAGTACACCATCACCGTGGAAAATGGCAAGATCAATGGTGAGACCTCCGCCACCGTCAAGACGGGCGATACCGTCAACCTGACCGTGGGTGAGGTGCCGGAGAATATGGCGTTCCTGTACTGGGATATCCCCTCCGACCTGCTGAACGCCCTCATCAAGAAGGATGAGAATTTCAGCAATAAGACCCAGAACCTGCGCTTTGAGATGCCCAAGCTGGAGGATGCTGATGGTAAGAGCTTTACCATCAGCGCCGCTTTCGGCACCGCTGAGACCGCCGAGAGTGATGACTACACCGCGCTTGGTGTGGCAACTGGTGTTGTTGTGGGCGGTGCAACCGCTGTTGTAGCGGGTTGGCAGCTGTATAATATTGGCGCTGAACTGTATCTGAAGGTGGTTCTGCCCGAGGGTGCTGCCATTCCTGAGAACCGTCAGGAACTGGCCCTGCTGCTGTGGCAGGATGCCGGGAAACCGGAAGTTGCGGCCGCACCTTATGCGGATATCGCCGCTGACCAGACCGACGCACAGAAGGCCGCCAGCTGGGCCATTGCAAACGGTCTGCTGGACGCTGCCGCGGACGGCACCTTTACACCTGAGAAGTCTGTGGGCCGCTTTGCGGTCATCAAGGCCTGGAACCAGGCACAAAAGCTGAAGTAAGCACAGATAAAACAAGAGCCACCGTGCAGCCGCGCGGTGGCTCTTGCTATTTTATAAAAATGAATTATACCCGGAACCGCCAGCCCCAGCCGCCGCAGCAACAGTTGCACAGCAGGTTGAGCAGGATCATGCTCCAGCACCAGCGCATCAGGCCACCGGGCTGGGCGTAGGTGGTCTGGGTGCGGTAGGTGCGGCCCGGATTCTGCATGTTGCGCAGATTCATCTGGTACTCGGTATTATTGGGCTCCATCTGGGCGGCACGGCGGGCATCCTGTAAGGCATCGATGCTGCTGCCAAGCCCCTGATTGGCCAGCGAGGAGAGGTAATACCACCGCGCGGTGCGGATGGTGATGCCGTCCAGCACCCGGCGGGCCTCGGCATAGCGCTGGTTGACGATGAAGTTGCGGGCGGCCTGCATCTCAGGGGTGTCCGCACCATTGTAGCCCGGGCCGCTCTGCTGCTGGTAGGTGCCGCCGAAGCCGAACCCGAAGGGATCAAAGCCGAAGCCAAAGTCTCCGAAATCCCCGTTGGAATAGCCGTTCTGCTGGTATCCCTGCTGATAGCCGCCATAGGAGGAGCCACCACTCTGCTGGCCGTAGGGATTGCCATAGCCGCCCGTCTGGGGGCCGGTCTCGCCCTTGGTGATGGCATCATAAGCCGCCTGCACTTCCTTGAAGTGTTCCTCGGCGGTGGGGTCATTGGGGTTCAGGTCGGGGTGCCAGCGCTTGCACTTGGCACGGTAAGCCTTTTTGATCTCTTCTTCACTGGCACCGCGCTGGATGCCCAGAACCTCATAGGGGTCTCTCATCGGTCTACTTCCTCACGTCTCTATTGGCATTGCACGGCCTGCATGCCGCGCAGTCAAACTCTAGTGTACAGGACTGGAACGGAAAAATCAAGGAAAACCGCCGAAATCAGGCGGTTTTGTCGTCCTTTTTTGCATTTTTGCAGTTATATTTGAGCCACACGCCCGAATACAGGATGTTGCGCAGCAGGTCAACGTCCTCCACGCAGGGCAGGCGCTCGAAGCTGCGGGCACAGTTGGCCAGCAGCAGCTCGAAGATCTCCCGCATCTCTTCCTCGTACCCGGGCTGTCTGCTCAGGGTACGCAGCGGGTTGTAAGCCCCCTTGCGCTCGTCACGGGCCAGATCATCGTAGGCATCCAGCAGGTAAATATACTTGCCCAGATTGAAACCGATGCTCCGCAGTTCCGGTGACCAGTGATCCTGCTTGTAATCAAACAGTTCGGCCATCAGCTCGCCGAAACAGCCGGAAACGGCATCCAGATCCTCGCTGCCCTCGGCCTCGTACCGGGCCAGCCGATCCAGACAGGCACGGATGGCAGCGCACTGGCGGGGCCAGCGTGCTGCGGCTTCCCGGGTGGGAGAAGCCAGCAGCGTTTCAAACCCCAGGCCCAGCAGACTGCGGTCATCGTTCCACTTATCCTGGGCGTTGTAGTAGTGCAGGGCCACGCTCAGGTCGGCGCAGTAATCGGTGGGGCCGCTGGCCCGCCAATTGAACTTGCGGATGGGGTGGATGGGGCAGTGGTCACAGCCCGTCACGCACTCGGTCTCGCCCTCGTACAGGCTGGACAGCAGCAGGTTCAGAAAGGTCAGGTCATAGCTCAGGGTCAACCGACCCCTGAGCCCGTGCAGCGCGCCGATGCGGCGGCAGAGCCCACAGTAGGCCGAGCGATACCGCGCCTGGGCCTCCGGGCTGAGCGCGGCCTGATTCGGGATGACATATCCGAACATGGCTCAGCTCTTTTTGATGAACTGGGTGCCGCAGCGGGGGCAGGAGATCTGGATGCGGCCCCGGCCCCGGGGCACCCGCAGCTTCTGGCGGCACTGGGGACAGCGGTAGTAGTGGTAGACCTTGCGGTTGGCCCACTGCTCCTTCACGCCCTTGAACTTGTTGTCCACCCGATCCTTCAGGGTGTAGAACTTATAGTTCTCCTCGGTGCGCTTGGAGATGTTCCGGCTGAAGGTACGGTAGTAGCAGAAGATCAGCAGGGCCATGCCCAGATAAGTGAAAATGCTTACCCGGCTGATGATGGCGATGAGCAGCAGCACCAGCGCGGCGATGCTCAGAAACTGGTTCAGGCCGTCGGTGCCGTAGCGGCCGATCATAAACTGACGAAACTTTTCTTTCATAGGTCTCCGGTCCTTTGTCCTT
>ERZ808240.5375-NODE-5375-length-10493-cov-3.200996_pt1 | contig 10493 bp, 6 predicted proteins | sample MGYA00521084_ERZ808240 | MGnify/ENA primary metagenome ERZ808240 (study PRJEB31516, sample SAMN03275571) | gut metagenome | biome: mammalia-associated habitat; material: feces | host: Papio cynocephalus | place: Kenya | collected 2012-08-06 ... | reverse complement strand
CCTGAAATGACCAAGTGTCCAAGAAAAATCCCTTGCAAAAAATCACTTTGGGAAATATTACTGTTGCAATTTTCTATAATATAGTGTATAATTATTGTACGGTGGTTAAAAGTGCAAAAAAGTGGTGATGAGTGCTTCAAATGTGGCATTTCACTGCCAAACTCGGTCAAGGGAGGTGAACGGCTTGCAGGCGTGCTTGCTTAAAGGTACTTACAATCAGACTATGGACGCTAAGGGAAGAATGACTTTTCCTACTAAGCTCAGAGAGCTTATCGGCGAGCGGTTCATTGTAACTAAAGGTATAGACGGCTGTTTGTTCGTTTATTCCCTTGAGGATTTCGAGAAAAGAGCCGAGAAAATTAGAAGTCTGCCTATGGCTAAGGCGAGAGCTTTACAGCGAAGCTTTATGGCGTGGGCGTGCGAGGTAGAGCCTGACAAGCAGGGCAGGATACTTGTTCCGCAGTCGCTGAGAGAGGTGGCAGGGCTTGAAAAAGAGATCGTTGTGGCTGGCGTATCTGACAGATGTGAGATATGGGATAAAAAGCGCTGGGACGATTTCAACAGCAGCATTGATGATAACGAGCTTATGGAAGCTCTGGAGGGACTTGATTTTTAATGGAATTTAACCACGTTCCCGTACTGCTCGATGAGTGTTTGGAGGGTTTGAACATTCGGCCTGACGGCATTTACTGCGACGGCACTGCCGGAGGAGCAGGACATTCGAGAGAGATCGCTAAAAGGCTTGACGGCGAAAAGGGCGGCAGGCTTGTGGCTATAGACAGAGATCCCGAGGCGGTGAAAACTGCTTCTGAGCGGTTGGCAGGGTATCCTGCGACTGTTGTGAGAGGGAATTACTCTGAGATAGATGAGATATTTGAGAGGCTCGGCATAAGCGGTGCTGACGGAATTCTTATGGACTTGGGCGTTTCCTCTTATCAGCTTGACAATGCGGAGAGAGGGTTTTCCTATCACAATGACGCACCTCTTGACATGAGAATGTCAGGGGAGGGGCTTTCCGCCAAGGACGTTGTGAACGGATATGATTATCAGAGCCTTGCGAGGATAATTTTTGAGTACGGCGAAGAAAAGTTTTCAAGAAGCATTGCTTCTAAGATAGTGAAATACAGAGAACAAAAACCGATAGAGACGACCATGGAGCTTGCCGAGATAATAAAAAGTGCAGTTCCGCAGAAAGCAAGGCGTGAAAAAAATCCTTGCAAAAAGACTTTTCAGGCTATCAGGATAGAGGTAAACAAGGAGCTTGAACATTTAAATATCGCTCTTGACAAGGCATTCGATCGTCTTAATGTGGGCGGCAGGCTTTGCATAATCACTTTCCACTCGCTGGAGGACAGATTGGTGAAGCAGAGATTTCAGAGCTTCTGCAAGGGCTGTATATGTCCGCCTGATTTTCCGCAGTGCATATGCGGAAGAACGCCTAGGGGAAAGCTTGTGAACAGAAAGCCTATAGAGGCTGGCGAAAAGGAGCTTGCGGAGAACAATAGGAGCCGCAGTGCGAAGCTCAGGGTGATCGAGAAGATCAAGGACTAAGCAAAATTTGTGTGAAAATGGGAATGTGTAAATAACGGGCTTACCCGTGGATCGTGAGAGGTGTTTTACCACAATGGCAAAGGTACATAACTTGGCATTTGACTACAGTGCCTATGACAACGCTGAAGAGGCGGAGGCTCAGAGAGCCATAAAATATAAGAAAAATCCTGCACTAAAGCAGAAAACTATATCAGTAGTGGCTGTGGTGGGTATTTGCCTGCTGGTGGCTGTTGTTCTTGGAGCAATGATATACGGCAGGGTAGAGATATCGAGCCTGTGTTCAGAGCAGACCAAGCAGGAAGAACAGCTTGCTCAGCTTCAGGGCGAGAACGTAAGCTTGCAGTCAGAGCTTGCTCAAAAGACCAATATGTCAAAGGTCGAGGAGTATGCTGAGAATGAGCTGGGACTTAAAAAGCTTGATAAATCTCAGATAGAGTATGTAACTGTAGAGTCTGATTCAGTGGCAAAGGTGGTAAAGGCTGAGGACGACAATGTGTTCGTTAAGATAAAACACTGGTTCAGCTCTGTTCTGGAATATATCGGGGCTTAGTGAATAAAATAACTATGGGGAAAGTTAGGGACAAGATATTTGTGCTTAGCTTTCTTGTTCTATTAATTTGTATGTGTGAAAATACGATATTTGCCGCATTGTGCTAGATTATTGAAAATTTTGTATGTGCGGCGATATCCTGAGAGGAGATATTTATGACCGACAGACCAAGTGCCAGAATGAAACAACGTCTGAATATTTGGCTGAGCCTGCCTGTGGCGGCGATACTTATATATACGGTTGCGACGATATTTTCGGTGTCCATAAAGGACGGCAAGAAGTGGCAGTCTCTTGCGAACGCTCAGCAGCTCAAAAGCACGGCTGTTTCAGCGTCAAGAGGTACTATTTACGATTCAAACGGAACTGTGCTTTCTCAGAGCGCAACGGTCTACACTGTTTATGCAGACCCTCTTATGCTCAAAGAAAAGCTTGATGATAATGACAAGAAGATAGAGGAGCTTAAAGGATATATAGCCAAGGAGAGCGACGCTTCCAAAAAGGCTACATATCAGAAAAGACTTGACGCAACAAAGTCAGGAGACGAATGTCTTGACGAGCTTGTGGAGTTTTTGGCGCTCAATCTTGAAATAGATACTAACACAGTGAGGGAAAAGCTCACTAAGACGGATACGCAGTACATCGTGCTGAAAAAGGAAGTGGAAAAGACCGTTTCCACGGCTATCGAGGATAAGCTCACGGAGCTTGGCATAGACGGCGTAAGGTGCGACCCTACCACAAGGCGGCTTTATCCGCAGAACACGCTTGCTTCTGTTGTGCTTGGTCACACGGACTATGAGGGCAACGGCATATATGGTCTTGAAGCTTACTATGACGATTATCTCAGCGGTATTGACGGCAGGATAATCACTGCAAAGGCAAGCGACGGAACTGAGATACCATACAGATACAAGCAGAGCTATGACGCTCAGGACGGCGATGATCTTAATCTGAATATTGACGCTAATATTCAGTATATACTCGAAAAAGAGCTTGCAAAGGCGGTGGAGGAAAATCAGCCTACTGACAGAGCCTGCGGTATCATAATGAATCCTAAGACAGGTCAGATATACGCAATGGCGACTTCTGACCCTTATGACCCTAACGAGCCTGCGGCTATCTCTGATGAAAAGACGGCGGCGGAGCTTGCGGGGCTTGATGAAAATTCCGACGAGTACAAGGAGAAACAGCTTGACGCATGGTCGCTTCAGTGGAAGAACAAGGCGGTTTCTGAAACTTATAACCCTGGTTCTGTATTCAAGGTGATAACAGGTGCTTCGGCTCTGGAGGAGAAAGCTATCACTCTTAATGATACTTTCGGCTGCGGCACTCAGATACAGGTGGAGGACACGACTTTCCACTGCTGGTCAACTACCGACCACGGCTCGCAAAATCTTGCGCAGGCAATGCTCAACTCATGTAACCCTGTGTTCATTCAGATAGGCATGAAGCTTGGTTCGGAGAAGTTCTGTCAGTATTACAATGCGTTCGGCTTCAATGAGCTGACAGGTATCGACCTTCCTGCGGAGTCAAATTCTATCAGTATGCCCCTTAGCAACATGGGTCCTGTTCAGCTTGCTTCATCATCGTTCGGTCAGACCAATAAGGTAACGCCGATACAGATGATAACAGCTTACTCTGCGGCTATAAACGGCGGTTATCTTGTTACGCCGCAGGTTGTGAACAGCATAACAGACCAGAACGGCAATATCGTAAAGAAAATGGACACTGTTGTAAGACGTCAGGTCATTTCTGAGGACACCTCCGCTTCTATGAGAGAGATACTCGAGGGCGTTGTTGAGGGTCAGCCTGGTTCTAACTGCTATATAAAGGGATATAAGATAGGCGGTAAGTCGGGTACTTCACAGAAAATGGACGAGGACTCAACAGGTCAGACTTATGTTTCTTCATACTGTGCATTTGCTCCTGCTGACGATCCTGAGATAGTAACGCTCGTAATGGTAGACCACCCCACAGGGGAGAAATTCTACGGAAGCCAAGTGGCAGCGCCTATATGCGTAAACGTTCTTACAGACGTTCTGCCTTATGTGGGAATTTTCCCTGAGTATGACGAAAGCGAGCTTGCTGACTTGCAGGTATCAGTACCTAGCGTTCAATATTACACTGTTGAGGAAGCCAAAAAGACTCTTGAAGATCTTGGTCTTGAGGTCAAGGTCAAGGGCGAGGGAGACACTGTTGTTAAGCAGACGCCTGTTGCCGCAAAGATAGAGCAGGGCGGCTCAGTTGTGCTTTATACAGACGCAAACACCAAGGAGGAGACCGTTACAGTGCCTGAGCTTCAGGGACTTACAAAGGAGCAGGCAAAGGCTACTTTGGATATGTACGGACTTAATCTGACGGCGGAAGGCTCCGGCTATGAGGAGGAGGGCGCAGTTGCACAGTCTGATCAGAGCGTGGGAGCAGGACAGAGCGTTCCGATGGGAACGGCTGTGTCGGTAACATTTGCAGTGACCTCGGTAGGCTCACAGTAAGAAACCATGATAAGGAATGATAATTATGAAACTATATGATATCATAAAGGGCGTTGCGAAAACTTCTCTGCCTGATATGGAGATAAGCGACGTCACAAGCGACACAAGAAAGGCTGTCAAGGCAGGCTCGATGTTCGTGTGCATAAAGGGAAAGACTTTTGACGGACATGACGCCGCAGAGGACATGATAGAAAAGGGCTGTGCAGTGGTAGTCTGCGAAAGAGATCTGGGGCTTGACTGCCAGATAATCGTGGAGAACACAAGAGAGGCTTTCCCTCTGCTGTGTGCGGCATTTTTCGGTCACCCAGAAAAGGAGCTTACTCTTATCGGTGTAACAGGCACCAACGGCAAGACAACTATCACAACTGTTATAAAGAAAGTGCTTTCTTCATTCGGCTGTAAAGTGGGTCTTATAGGCACTTGTCAGAACGAGATAGGCGACGATGTTTATCCTACTGCAAGAACAACTCCTGAGCCTTATGACCTTTATGAGCTTTTTAGAAAAATGGCTGACGAGAAGTGCGACTATGTTGTTATGGAAGCTTCCTCGCAGGGCTTGGAGCAGAAAAGACTTTCAGGCTGTCATTACAAGGTGGGAATCTTCACTAACCTTACGCAGGATCATCTTGACGTTCATGGTACGATGGAAAATTACTATAAGGCTAAGAAGATACTTTTCACTATATCTGACAACGCTATCATCAATATAGACGATGAATACGGCAGAAGATATCTCAAAGAGATAAGCTGTCCTGCGAAAACTTATTCATGCTGTACGCAGGCTGATTTCAGGGCAGAGGATATTCTGCTTTCAGCAAGCGGTGTAAAGTATGTTTTCACTGACGGAAAGATAAAGCACAATGTTTCATTCAATATGCCTGGACTTTTCAATGTTTCAAACTCGCTGGCTGTTATAGCCTGCTGTGAGACCCTTGGATTTGACGTTGACAAGACTATCAGAGCGTTGGGCACTATGCAGGGCGTAAGAGGAAGAGCGGAGATAGTTCCGACAGGCAGGGATTTCACTGTTATCTGCGACTATGCTCACACTCCTGACGCACTTGTGAACGTGCTTTCGGCTATAAAGAACAGCGCAAGCGGCAAGGTAAAATGCCTTTTCGGCTGCGGCGGAAACAGGGACGCTTCAAAGAGAAGTCTTATGGCTGCGGCTGCGGCGGACAATGCTGATTTTCTTATTGTCACTTCCGATAACCCGAGAAATGAAGATCCGCAGGATATCATAAATGATGTTCTGGTAGGACTAAAGGGCAAGACAACGCCTTACATAACTATCGTTGACAGGCGTGAGGCTATCCACTGGGCTATACATCATGCTGAAAAGGACGATATAATCGTGCTGGCTGGTAAAGGTCATGAGGATTATCAGATACTTGCAGGCGGCGTGAAGATACATTTTGACGAGAGAGAAGTCGTTGCGGACGCTCTTAAAGAGCTTGAGGCTGAGGGCAGATAAGAGATAATTCTCAGAGAAAATATGTAGGGGCGAACAGTGTTCCCCCGCTATTCGGCAATATATGAAAGGTGGGCTGTTGAGGACGCCAGCCCCTACAACTAATGTTTTGCATGTCATCAGAGATATATTTATAAGATAAGGGAAAGGAGATACCGCAGTTTCTTCGGCGGATAAGAATTAAAATGGAAAAATTAAGCTTACAGGAGATCATTTCGGCTGTTCATGGCAGTTATGGTTATCCTGCGGACACGGAGATAAATGATATCTCCACTGACACGAGAACTATAAAGCCCGGTTCGCTTTTTATTGCGCTGAAGGGCGAGAATTTTGACGGCCACAACTTCGCCGCAAAGGCTATGGAGCTTGGTGCGGAGGCTGTTGTTACGGAAAGACCTGTGGAGGGTGCAAGATGTATAATCGTTGACTCTACTGCAAGGGCACTTTTGGATATCGCAGGGTATTACAGGTCGAAATTTGATGTTAAGGTAGTCGGCGTAACAGGAAGCGTGGGAAAGACAACCACTAAGGATATGATAGCCCTTGTTGTGGCGCAGAAATACAAGACTTTAAAAACTCAGGGAAACCACAACAACGAGATAGGTATGCCCCAGACGCTTTTCGGTCTTGACAGCAGCTATGAAGCGGCTGTTATCGAAATGGGTATGTCGCATCAGGGCGAGATATCAAGAATGTCAATGTGCTGTCAGCCTGATGTGGCTGTTATAACGAATATCGGCATTTCACATATTGAAAATCTCGGCACGCAGGAGAACATTCTCAAGGCAAAGCTTGAGATACTTGACGGTGCGGCTTATGACGCTCCCCTGATACTTTGCCGTGATGATAAATTGCTTGCAGGGGTGCAGTTACATTCTGACAGAAAGGTTTACTACTATTCTGTATCAAAGAAAGACTGCGACGTTTATGCAAGCGGTGTTAAGACCGCTGACAACAGCATAACATTTACTATAAACTATGAGGGCGGAAAGATAGCCGCCAAGATAAACTGCTTGGGCGAGCATAATGTAAAGAACGCTCTTGCGGCGTTCTGCGTGGGCCTTGCGCTTGATATACCTCCTGAGGATATCGTAAAGGGCATTGCTCAGTTCAAGCCTGAGGGATTAAGACAGAATGTTACCGTCATTGACGGAGTTACATATATAGTTGACTGCTACAACGCTGCGCCTGATTCAATGAAAGCGAGCCTTTCTGTGCTTTCACAGGCACAGGCAGAGGGCAAGCGCATTTGCGTGCTTGCAGATATGCTGGAGCTTGGCAAGAACTCAAAGACTTATCACAAAAACGTGGGAGAGTATGTTGCGGCTTCAAAGGCTGACCTGCTTTACTGCTTCGGCGAGGACTCAAAGTGCTATATAGAGGGCGCCGAGAAAAAGGGCTTCGCAAAGGAAAATTGCAGGCACTTTGACAGCAGAGAGGATCTTGCGGCGGCTTTGAAAGAGGTTGTTGCAAAGGGCGACGCTGTGCTTTTCAAGGGAAGTAGAGGAATGAAGCTTGAAGAAGTGTTCAATGCGCTGACAAAATGAGTTGGAGCGTGCAGGCGGTGATACTGGGGTGTGAAATGGCGCTGGGATATGTTCTTGGCAGGGTGTTCATACCATATTTCCGCAGGATAAAAACAGGCAAATTCGATTTTTATATAGGCGACAGGTTCGCAAAAGACGGCTCTGAGCCGAAATTCGGCGGGGTTGTCATAATGCTCTGCGTTATATTCGGCATTGTTACGGGAGTCATATTTTACGACTCGCAGGCGGTGCTTAGCTTTGAGAGCGGAGAGTTTTCAAGGCGTGTGTTTATCGCTTTAGGCGGAGTTTTGATGTTTACTGCTATCGGGCTTTCAGAGGATCATGTCAAGGAGAAAAAGCTCGGCATAGGCATGAAGCCTTTTTACAAGATATGTATGGAGTATCTTATATGTCTTGGGGTATGCGTGGGGCTTAGATACTGCGGAGGAGTGCAGACGGCTGTGCTTATGCCTTTTCATTTGGGCTATGTGCAGTTTGGCAGGCTTTTTTATCCGCTTTTTCCGCTGTTTATGACAGTGGGGATAAACATGGTGAAGATACACGATTGCGCAGGCGGTAAGACCGACACGGGTGCTGACGGGCTGTGCGCTGTCACGGCTTTGATATTTTCGGCAGGGCTATCAAGTGGTCTTGCGGCAGGGGCAGGCTCTGACGCCGCTCAGCTTTTTGCTGTTTGCACAATGGGTGCGGCAGGAGGGTTTCTCTTTTGGGGGTGCAGTCCTGCGAAGCTTTATTTAGGCGAGTCGGGTGCGCTGGCGCTTGGGGGTCTTATGACTATGGCGGTTCTGCTCTCGGGAGAGTATTTCGTTTTTCTTCTTGCAGGGGCGGCGGTCATAGTTGACGGGATATGTGCGCTTTTGCAGTATTTGGTTTTTAAGGTAAGGAAAAAGCTGCTTATAAAAGGTTACACGCTTCATGAGCATTTTCAGAAAAAAGGTCACGGAGATTATGCTGTGATCGGGATATTCGCTGTGATATCTGCGGCAGGAGCTGCGGCGGCGATAGCATTTTTGGTATATTCGGGAAAGATATTGATATAGAGATTACGTTGGGAGGTTGTTTGTTTGGCTATAAGAGGTCCTAGACGTGAACGTGACGGAAGCATAGTTTATGACAGTCATGTTCCGCTTAAACAACCTGTGGCACAGGCAAAAAGAAAGAAGCATAGATTTAGATTTATACTTGCGGAGATAGACAAGCCGTTTTTTATTCTTGTAATGGTACTGCTGGTATTCGGGCTTCTGATGATGTTCTCTGCAAGCTATGCCTGGGGACTTAGCGAGCAGAATGACGGATACTATTACTTGAAGAGCCAGCTTCAAGCGGCAGGGCTTGGACTTCTTTTGATGTTTGTGGCAAGCTATACGGATTATCACTTTTTTCAGAACACAAAGGTAGCTTATCTGGCATTCATTGCAACTTATCTTCTTACATTGTATACGGCGTTTTTTGGAATAGACGTTGCAGGCGCAAAGCGTTGGCTGCAAATAGGTCCTGTAGGTTTTCAGCCGTCGGAGCTTTTGAAGGTAACGTTCATTATTATTTTCGCATACATAATGTCGGTGAATTATCCTAAGTTCAAGGATTGGAAATACTGCGTTATACCATTTACTGTGATAATGGGTGCGGTGGCGCTGGTGCTTGTTCTTCAAAGGCATATGTCGGCTGTTATGCTGGTGGGTATCATTGGCGTGTCGATGATGTTCATAAGCGGTATGCCGAAAAAAACTTTTTGGAAGTTTATCGGCGTGTGCGCTGTTTTCGGAGTGCTGTTACTTGTATACAAAATGGCGTCAGGCTCGGGATTTTCTTACATATCCGAGCGTATACAGAGCTGGAAGAACCCTGAGTCAGACCCTAGCGGAACGACATTCCAGACCTATGAGTCGCTGTTGTCTATAGGTTCGGGCGGTTGGTTTGGTCTTGGCTTCGGCGAGTCAAGGCAGAAATATTACCTCCCTGAGTCGCAAAACGACTTTGTTTTCGCTATCATCTGCGAGGAGCTTGGCTTTGTGGGTGCAATGGTAGTGGTACTATTGTTTGTGCTTTTTATAATCAGAGGTTTCTATATCGCTTCGAGGAGCAAGGACCGTTTTGGTATGCTTCTTGCGGCAGGTATAACGATACAGATAGGCTCGCAGGCGCTTTTCAACATTATGGTTGCCTGCAACGCTTTCCCTAACACGGGTATCTCACTGCCGTTTTTCAGCTATGGCGGTACTGCGCTGATGATACAGCTTGCAGAAATGGGGATCATGCTGAACGTTTCACGACAGTGCATCAAAAAAAAGTAAAGAGGTATTAGTTCTATGCTCAGAGTTCTACTTGCAGGCGGCGGCACGGCAGGTCACGTAAACCCTGCCCTTGCCATTGCAGAGATCATAAAAAAACATTATCCTGACGCTGAGATAAGTTTTGCGGGAAATCCTGAAAAGCTTGAGGCAAGGCTCGTGCCTGCGGCAGGATATAAGTTCTATCCTATAAAGATAGAGGGTTTTCAGAGAAAGCCTAATTGGGCAAATCTCAAAAGAAATATCCATGCGGCAGGCTGCCTTGCAAAGTCGGGAAGCACTGCAAAGAGGATAATAAAGGAAGCTAGACCTGACCTTGTTATAGGAACAGGCGGATATGTTTCAGGTCCTATCGTTAGAAAAGCCGCTAAAATGGGCATAAAGACGGCTATACACGAGCAGAACGCTTTTCCGGGCGTGACAAACAAGATACTTGCAAAGTCTGCGGACGTTGTTATGCTCACTGTGAAAGAGGCTGAAAAGTATATGCCTGAAAATGCCAAGACGGTGGTGACAGGTCTGCCTGTAAGGGGAGCTTTCAACACCATGTCAAAGGCGGAGGCTAAAAAACAGCTTGGCTTTGATGAGAACGAG
>ERZ808240.5373-NODE-5373-length-10495-cov-3.641858_pt1 | contig 10495 bp, 10 predicted proteins | sample MGYA00521084_ERZ808240 | MGnify/ENA primary metagenome ERZ808240 (study PRJEB31516, sample SAMN03275571) | gut metagenome | biome: mammalia-associated habitat; material: feces | host: Papio cynocephalus | place: Kenya | collected 2012-08-06 ... | reverse complement strand
CGTCATAATAATACTGCTCAATGCTTGGCACGGTCAGCTCTTTTTTTACTACCTTGATGGTCACTGCATCATGCTGGTACTTTTTCGTGATGTCTAAAATTGGCTTCGGCATGGTTGCAGAAAACAGAACGGTCTGTCTTCCTTCTTCCGGAATGTATTCCAGAATCGTCTCGATATCTTCACGGAATCCCATGTTCAACATCTCGTCCGCCTCATCTAAAACAATCGTATTGACTGCCTCGCAGCGGATCGTTTTTCTGCGGAGATGATCCATGACACGTCCCGGTGTACCGATAATGATCTGTGCGCCGCCCTTTAATGCCTTGATCTGACGGTTGATATCCTGTCCACCGTATACCGGAAGGATTTTCACACCGTGCATATATTTGCTTAATTTGCGGATTTCTTCTGACACCTGGATTGCAAGCTCTCTGGTTGGAGAGAGGATGATCACCTGTGTCTTTTTATTATTTGGGTCTACTTTGTGAAGCACCGGGATACCAAAAGATGCTGTCTTTCCGGTTCCTGTCTGTGCCTGTCCGATCACATCGACTCCTGACATCACAACCGGGATCGCCTGACTCTGGATTGGAGTTGCTTCTTCGAATCCCATTTCTTTGATGGCGCGGAGTACCTGTGGATATAAATCTAATTCATCAAATCTTACTGTTTCCATATATTTTCCTTTCGTGCGAATGCGCAGTCGTTAACATTAGCATATTATCGCCATTTTGTCAACTATTTTGCCAGAATATCTGTATCTTCTTCGGCACGCTCTATGTACCCCGGCTTCCATGAAAAAGAAAGCTGGGTTAATATGAAAAGCAATCGAATACTCCCTGTTTTTCCATCCATATCCAAGCAAAATCCAGTCGTCGTACACTCCACATGTGGTTCTTATTCTTTTCCCCCTGTAAAAATGTGATATGCGCCCGTCACTTTCTTAAAAAGCTGCCGTGGCAATGGTTCGATTGCGGATTGCTCATTATAACTTATGCCACTTTTCCGCTAAGGTTCCACTTTTTCCTGTTTTTGGGATAAATCCAGCTCCTGCCCACGGATATCAGCGATGCAGATGTCATTTCTGCTTCTCTTCTTTACCCGGTATAACAACATATCTGCCACATGAAGGAAATCCCAGCTTTTATTTCCTTCCTCCGGAACTCCATACGAAATACCCTGGGAGATTGTCACGATCGGCAATGCTTTGGAATATAAATGCTCCAGTTTGAGATTCATAATATTCTGCCGCAGCGCGCCTGCCTTCTCGTACACTTCCTCCGCACTTACACCCGCATAAATGATAATAAATTCATCTCCGCCATATCTCGCACAGAATGTCTGGCCGTCTTCCATTTTCTTCAGTTCATTTGCAATTGCAATAATGCACTCGTCACCCTGCTGATGTCCATAATTATCGTTATACTGTTTGAAAAAGTCGATATCTAAGATCTCCATTGCAAGTGAAAGCCTGTGCTCATAACAGTAATCCAGTACTTTTTCCGAATAATCATTCAGCCGGTAACGGTTTGCCAGTCCGGTCATCTGATCCGTCTCGGACTGTTCTAACAGCTTCACATTGACTGCTTCCATCTTTCTGCGGCTCTCATTTGCCCGCTCCAGAGAACTTCTGACATAAAGCATATTCACGATCATATCTTTGTTTTCACGCTCCATGATCTCAGAAAGCTCATAATACAGACCTGCCGCCTGCAAATAACTTGCATTGTCGTGATTTCTGCGGTAACCTTTGATCTTCAGGGAAATGACTTTGCGCTGCAGATTGATCACACCTGAATCCTTCACGATCTGATCGAGTTTTTCAACGATCATCCACAACACATCATCACGATCGATCTCCAACATCAGCTCACAAAAATCATAAAGATCGTCAAACACTTCCATGATCTGCACATCTTTACTGATTTTCTCTTCAATCTCTTTAATCTGTGCATCCCGCCTTGCATAACTGTGGATCAGATGATAATATCTTGCCTTCAGGCAGTCCACATATAAAATATCGATATCCTCATAATAAGACGCACATTCTGCATCCAGTTTTTCTATATAGATCTGCGTTTTATCCAGCATCCCCTGCAGCATATAGCAGCGTGCCAGATTCACATAAATAGCCGTCAGTCCAACGTAATTCCCTTTGACAGTTGAATTACTTCTGTAGTATGAATAAGCCTGTTCAAAATAACTTTGTGCTTCGTGATACACACCATTTTCCATGTACAGATTACCAAGATTCTGCATAATACTGCTCTCCATCTTAGTAATCCCATATTTGCGACAGTAATTCAACCCTGTCAGATAATAATCCATCGCCGCAGATACATTTCCCTTGTTGATGGAAGAGATTGCCATCAGATTATAAGATCTTGCGATCAACTCCCACTGTTCGGTCTGATCCAGAAGATGGATCGCCTGCGCAATGTAGCGGAACATATGCTCCACATCATTCAACAGATAGTAAGTTTCCCCACTGTAAAAATATGCAAAACCAAGAAGTGCCACATCCTTATGTTCTTTTGCATACCGTTCTATATCAAGACAGCATTTGAGTGTGCGCTCCGCGTCCTTTCCTCTGCTGTTTAAAACTTCCTGTTTCCATGCATTTACCACGTCATTTGATCCATGAACTTCCATGCAGTCTGTTCCTTTCTGCGTGTTTTTTGGTATATCACTAAATTTTATTATAGCCCAGAAATGCCGTGTGTTCAAGGAAAAGGCGGTTTTTGCTATTCAAAAAATTCGATCGGATCGACCGGCACTCCGTCTTTGCGAAGTTCAAAATACAGGTTACTGCCCTCAACGGAATAATATTTGGTCGGTTCATTCACATAACCAATCACATGACCTGCCTCCACATAGTCTCCCACTGCAAAGTTCGGTTCCTTGAGCTGTCCGTAAACCGCAAGATACCCATCTCCCAAATCCTCTGTCACGGTACATCCTGTCACCTCATTTGTCTCAATACTCTGGATTTTTCCTTTTGCGACCGCATAAACTTTGCTGTTCACATCGCCCGCAATGATGACTGCCGGATTGTATTTGTACTGGTCTAAAGTTGCAAAATAAACCGTGGAATCCATGCTGTAATCTAAGATCACATTTCCTTCCATCGGCCATAAAATACCATCTTCCGCGGCAAAATGGAGTGCCTGTGAAGTGCTTCCTGTCGGTGTCACATCTTCCTGTTCACTCTCTGCTTCCTCACTCTCTTTTTCCACCTCTGCGGTTTCTGTGCTCTGTGTCTGTGGTATTAAAATAGAAGCAACCTGATCTGCCTCTGTCTCTTCCTCCATTGCAACATCTGAATTTTCAGAATCCATCTCTGCCGCAATTTCCTGTTCCAACTGCTTTCTCTCCTGTTCCTGCCCTCTGCTATATAAAACAGTCATGCCGACTGCTGCAAGGATTACCAGCGTGCCCGCGATGATATACTGTTTTTTCTGCCAGAAGGCTGCCCATCCGTGATTCTTTCTCATATTTTTTCACCGTCCATTGTTTATTTAGCAGAATATATTTCCTACTATTAACAATAGTGTTGCCACATTCAGACGGTTTATTCACTGGATTTTGAATCGTTTTTTATTCCACAGATTTTACCTCTGCGCCGGGGAAAAAATACTGTAAAATGTTTCTGTAATCCTCCCCTTTTTCAGCCATTTTCTGTGCTGTATACTGGCTCAGCCCAAAGCCGTGTCCATGTCCCTTTGTTACGATCCGAACCTTGCCCGGCTCCAGCTCTGTCACCGTAAAATTTGCGGATTTTAACCCAAGTTCCCCACGCAGTTCCTCTCCTGTGTAGGATTTTCCATTCATCTGTGCCTTTGTCACATACCCGGCGCTGTCCTTCTCTTCAATGGTGATCTCCTGATCCAGATACAGCACGGAAAGATAGTCCGGTGCCTGTGCATCCTCATAACAGGGCACACCGGAAAGATACGGCATATCCGAATCCGGATATAATTCTTCCATATTTCTTGTATTCCCGGCACTCACCGCATGGTATGCTGCATATATGTAATGATTCTGGTACTGCAGCGTCTCACCGTTTGTCTCCTGGATTGCCTCCTTGATCTTCCCCTCTGCCTCGGAGAAATAGTCTCCCCACAGCTCCTGCAGTTCGCTCATTGTCATCCGCCCCGGAAGTTCTGTCCCCGTCTCCTCTGCCGCCTTAAGATTCGTGCGGGCGATCACACACTGCGCTTTGATACATTCCTCCGGTGCATCTGCGCTTATCTCCTTTGCGACAATGCAAAAAAGCATGTCCGCATCCTCCTCTTTTTCCGCTGTCCGGTTCACATTCCCTAATAACTCTTCCAACTGCATTTTCTGGTAAAAAACAGTGAAAAAAAGTGGTATGAGAAGCAATAGTAAAAGTATGGTCAGCATCGTGTTTATTCTTTTTGCCAAGTTTTTTCTGTGCATAAAAAATCTCCATCTCATATACAAGTATATGAAACGGAGTCTGGTTTTATGAGTCAAATTTGTCTGGAGTTCCTATGGGAAGTTTATGCCTGACCTCAAGGATTCTGCTGTCTGAAAAGGTTATGATACACATATACGAATATGGCAGGTACTTTCAAATGAAAATTCGTGAGGATTGTGTAAATTTGTCCGATGTCATGTTTGGACTGACAGTTTATGTACATTCATAGCTGAACACTCCGCGTCAAATGTACGCCCGGGACAAACTCAACTCAAGAATCTAGCAGGAGTAAATACAGCTATCAGCATTGTTTATAACCAGTCAAAAATTAAGCTGTTCAGATAATTTTTGACTGGACAACTGCTGATATTGCTGTATTAACTCCTGCACGATTCTTTCGCAATGAGTTTGTCCCGAGCGCACAATTGGCGTGGAGTGTCCAGCTCTGAATGAACGTAAATAATCAAAAAGTCCAAACATGGCATCAGACAAATCAACAATCCGAGCATTTTCATTCGAAAGCACCTGCCATATTTGTATATGTGTATTTATACGTTACGATTGGACAACAGAATCCTTGAGGTCAGATATAAACTTTCCACAGGAACTCCAAACCGTTATTTGACTTTGCTGCCGATGATGTTACTGAGCTGTGCAAACTGCTGAAGTGTCAACGCTTCACCACGGATGGTCACCGGAACGCCAAGTTCCTCAATGCTTTCCTGAATCACTTCCTTGGAAAGATGAATGTCCGGCGCATTGTTCAAACCGTTTGCAAGTGTCTTTCTGCGCTGATTGAAGGAGGCACGGATGATTTTAAACATTAATTTTTCATCATCCACCTGTACCGGCACTTCTTTGTGTCTTGTAAGACGAATCACTGCGCTTCCCACATTCGGGCGAGGCATAAAACAGTTCGGCGGAACGATTGCAACAATCTCTGGTTTTGCATAATACTGCACTGCAAGGGAGAGTGCGCCGTAATCTTTTGTCCCAGGTCCAACCTGCATACGGTCTGCCACTTCTTTCTGCACCATGATCGTAATGCTGTCGATTGGCACATGACTTTCAAATAAGCCCATGATAATCGGTGTCGTGATGTAATATGGAAGATTTGCCACAACTTTGATCGGCTTTCCTCCGTTTTTTTCCTCCGCCAGCTTATTAATATCTACTTTTAAAATATCATCATTGATAACTTCCACATTGTCGTATGCGCTGAGTGTGTCTGCCAGAATCGGGATCAGATTCTTGTCAATCTCCACTGCTGCCACTTCTCTTGCATTCTCGCAGAGATACTGCGTCATTGTGCCAATTCCCGGACCAATCTCCAAAACAAAATCATCCTTTGTAATTCCGGACTCCTCAATGATCTTTTCCAACACATGCGTATCGATCAGGAAGTTCTGTCCAAACTTCTTCTGAAAATTAAAATTATATTTCTGTAAAACCTCTATGGTATTCTGTGGAATTCCTAGTGTTGCCATATACTGCCTTTCTCTTCAAATAAACGATCTAAAAACTCTGCATACAGACGGTTAAATGTCTCATGGAACGTAACTGCCACATTTGCATCCTTATTTCCAGACATCTGCGCCTCCTCAAAAATAGCAAAGGCTGTCTCATATAAATCCGGGTTTTTGTCATAAAATACTTCCGTCAGGCCATCCTGAAATGCGAACTGTGCCTCCTGGGAAAGATTGTCTTTAAAATCATCTTTGGAAATGCATCCGCCCTCCTCGTAATCGGACAGGAAAATGTGTCCGGCTGCGGAGGTCACGAAATCCTCAAATGCCTCTTTTACATCCTCATAAGTTACCGGGACATAATTTTCCTCCCAATAACGGTCAAATGTTTCTCTATCTGGAAATGCTGCTAAAATGTCTTCCATACTTGCGCTCCTTTTTGTTTTCTACTCCATTTATACTATCATACTTTACAAGCGTTCCGCAATAATGTATACAGGGTTGGTTCCAAGTGAAATTCCCTGCACATGTTTTCCACTTCCGCCAAGTATTTTTTCTTTGCGGAAGACGGTAAGACCGGACGGCGGACCGCACGGATCAAAATATTTTTCGGCGTGTGTTCAAAGTCAATAAATTCCAGCAGCTGGGTTTTGTATCCACAGCATTCTAAAAGATTTGCGCGGATTGCATCTGTTGTCAGCGCTGAAAAACGCTCTTTGATAATGCCATATCTCGTGAGCAGGGAATAATCCTCGCTCTGGATCTGCTTATTCACCTCATGCTGGCAGCATGGCACGGAAAAAATCATTTTTGCATTCCATGTAATTGCATTGTAGAGCGCAAAATCTGTCGCCGTATCACAGGCATGAAGCGTCACGACCATATCCACGTCAAACGGCGTCTGAAATCCATTGATGTCGCCCAACTCAAACCTCAGATTGTCATAGCCATATTTTGCTGCCGCCTGGTTGCATTTTTCGATGACATCTTTTTTCAGGTCGAGTCCAAGCATCTGCACTTTCATATGCCGGATCTCCGTAAAATAATAATACATAATAAAAGTCAGGTAAGACTTTCCGCATCCAAAATCAATGATGTGGATTTCCTCGCCTTTATATTCCCGGATTCCATCATCAATAATCTCAATAAAACGGTTGATCTGGCGGAACTTATCGTACATGGACTTTACCACCTTTCCTTCTCTGGTAAAAATACCCATGTCCACCAGCGGAGGTATCACCTGTCCCTCCTCCAAAATGTAATTTTTCTTTCGATTGTGTTCCGTGACAGTATTATGTGTCTCCTTTGAAGCTTTCGCCTTAAGTGTCACTGCACCTTTTTTCGAAATCAGAAGACTGTATTCTTTTGTCTCATCCCATGCATTTACCTGCAAAAATGTATCATGTACAGCTTCCATCAAAAAGCCCTGCAAATCTTCTGCCCCAAAATTATCGTGGAACACCTGCTTCTCTGTATACTTTGCCGCCTGATAGCCCTCGCCTTTCTTCTCCACCACAATCTTTTTGTACTGACAGTCTTTCGCCATCGGTTTGCTGATAATTATTTTCATTAATGGGTTTGCTGACAGCTTTTCGATCGCCGCAATCCAGTCCTCGTTCGCTTCAAATGACTTTTCTTCTCCCGCTTCGTTTGTGAGAATCACAAGACATTTTTCTTTTTCTCCCGGCTGTCGTTCTTCGCAGCCATATTCTCCATCAAAAATCTGTTTTAGTTTCCACATAGTCTATGCTCCTTACAGGTGTTATGTTTCGTCCGTCTGAAATCTCAAGAAGTGTTTTCATAACTTTTACGGCATAATCATAAAAATTGACCCTCTGCACATAACTTTTATCTGTCTCAACCTCAAGCCAGCCATACTTCTCCAATAAACGCAGCATTTCATTTGCTTTTTTCTGGAATCCATGCCATTCAGGTCGTCTTCCTCAAATTCCGCTGCCTGATTCTGTTCAAAATAAAATTGCAATTCATCCACAAGAATTTCCCGCTCAATTCCCAAGGAAAGCTGTGCACTCATTGCCTGAAACAACCGGCACAGACAGTCCCAATATACGAGTCTGTTTGGTGATGCCAGCGGTGTAAAAAATTCTTTTGGAACAATACCAAATAATGGATTTGTCTGCTGTGCCTGTGTGTTATCCATAACCAGGAACTCCTGTCCTTCCAATTATAAAAAAGCCTTTAGACTTATTATAATCTAATGGCTTTGTGATTGGCAAATTATATTTATTTTGAAACAATTGTGATCCTTCAACTTGAAATTTCTTTGATGATCGCTTTTAAGAATTTTCGCAAAAACCGTTTTTTCTGAAATTTCTTTTTAATTATAATTTCATAACAAGTTGTTTTTTTGAATTTTTTATAGTAAAATAGTCTCAGAAATTTCAATTTCCGTTTTTTTCGGAGGAAAGGAAACAATCATGACTAACCGAGCTGGAACACTCGTGAGTAATCTGTCAGGCGAAATGGCTTATGAATCCTTTCGGCCGGCTCCGCTTCCACCGAATCCTCCTATTGAGGTATCTGGTGAAATTCTCACAAAACTTATTGATGCAAATAAAAAAATAGCAACCCTCGAAGGGTTGTCCTCCCGTATACCGAACATGGGACTTTTTGTTTCCATGTATGTCCGAAAAGAAGCCCTTCTCTCCTCACAGATTGAAGGCACACAGTGTACCCTCGAGGACATCTTAAATCCTCTTATTGAAGCCAACACCAATCGGGATGTTTCTGATGTTGTCAACTATATTCATGCAACCGAATTTGCTCTTGAACGTCTCAAAACGCTGCCTCTATGCAATCGTCTGATCAAAGAAACCCATGCTGTTCTTTTGGAAAACGTGCGCGGACAGGAAAAGACGCCAGGCGAATTCCGCTATTCGCAAAACTGGATTGGTGGTCAGGGAAGCTCTCTTAAAAACGCTCGTTACATTCCACCAAACCCGGACGACATGTTAACTGCCATGTCTGACCTTGAAAAATATATCAATAGCGATGATACTCTTGACCCGTTGATTCAAGCTGCTTTAATTCACTATCAGTTTGAAACCACACACCCCTTTCTTGATGGCAACGGGCGTGTCGGACGACTTCTCATCACGCTCTTCCTAATGGAAAAGGGCATTCTGTCCACTCCGGCACTTTATATTTCTTATTACCTTAAGATGAACCGTATCGAATACTATGACCGTATGACACAAGTACGACGCACTGGTGATTATGAGCAATGGATTTCTTTTTTCCTTCAAGCTTTTGCGGATTCTGCCGAGGATGCTATCCATACCATTGATCTTCTTACTGCATTACACGATAAAAATATTGCATTATTTGATACTCTTACAAAAAGACAACGTATCAGTGTTCTTAAAGTGTTTGCTTATTTGGAGTCCAATCCTATCATTGATATTCAGAAGACTGCTACTGCGCTTGAATTGTCATACAACACTGTGTCAAAGGTAGTCTCCATTCTGATCGATAATGGAATCTTGGAACAAACAGACAAGTCTGGAAAAACAAGGGTATACTCTTATACCGAATACCTTGATATTCTTCGAAAAGACACTTAACAAGGTCATAATAGCCACTGACCGCATTGCACATGACAGCTGCTAATTCGACGAATACTGAGCATGACAAGTCAATGCGGGAGGTATGCTCCATTATGACATCGTGATCCTTCAGGCTTTCGACATACTGTTTTCTTTTGATCTGTGTGATTGCTGCTTCCGCTGTTTTATTCCATTTCAGCTCTACAACAATCGCCGGTGTCTGTGTTGTTTTTCTTGGAACAAACACCATATCTGCAAAACCTTTTCCTCCGGCCAGTTCCCGATATACCACATAATTCTTCTTTGCTGAATAATACGCAAGTGAAATCACACATGCCAATGAATTTTCATCATTATAGGCAAGTATGGATGTATTCTCCTGATGTGCATTTTCTATCATCCGGGCAACCGTTTCTTCCTCACCGCGAATCGTAGCGGCAAGCAGCTTTTCGGATTTTCGAATTGCGTCCATAACCGGTTCCCAGCCACCATCTTCAATACAATTAATAAATTCCTTCTGCACTTCCTGCTCCGTAAATCCTGTAAATCCTGTAAATTCTGCCAGTTCGCGCTGATTGGTCATGGAATATTCATCAAACATATTAAGGGCAGAATGTTCTCCATATTTTTTAATCGGAAGGATTCCGGTCATATAAGCCAATATGCAATAAGGCTGGTTCTTTAACAAATCCCTCAGAAAATTCAGATATAATTTTTGCGCTTCTGTATCTTCCCCTTTTACATGAAAAATGCAATCCCACTCATCAATAACAAAAACAAAAAAAACTGTGTGTCTGTGCATAAATCTCTTCTATCACGGACACTAAATCTTCTTCGTAATACGTTACATCTGCAAATTCCCGCTTCAATTCGCGTGTTACTTTTCGTGAAAGCAGTTCTAACATCTCATGTATTGTATCTGTCCGCCCCAAAAACTGCTGGATGTTTAAATGAATGACATTATATTTACACCAGTTTACAAATTTATAAATGATAGACTTGCTGACACATCAGCTGTTTTA
>ERZ808240.5372-NODE-5372-length-10495-cov-138.105077_pt1 | contig 10495 bp, 5 predicted proteins | sample MGYA00521084_ERZ808240 | MGnify/ENA primary metagenome ERZ808240 (study PRJEB31516, sample SAMN03275571) | gut metagenome | biome: mammalia-associated habitat; material: feces | host: Papio cynocephalus | place: Kenya | collected 2012-08-06 ... | reverse complement strand
ACCAGAAATCACCGGTGTATTCACGGCTCCACTTGTCGGTGAACACGTCGGCGAAGCTCGACGGCACCGGCATGTCGATCGGATCGGGCAGACCGTTCGCCCAACCCTCCTCGACGCCCACCGACTTGGGGTCGAATTGAAAATCCCATGTGCCGCACATGTCCTGGATGCGGCGGGTGGCGGTGATGCGGGGATACAACGATTCGAATGGCATACGATTCCTCCTTGAAATCTCAACGCATTATATCGCCGCCGGAGAAGAAAAAGCCGGACGGTGAATTCATCAGGCCGCCACGTGGGCAACCCGGTGAATCCACCGTCCGGCAACGCGACTGCTTCTCAAAATGTGTGCTTGACTCACATGGATGGTACTGAGAACCATTCGCTTAACGATCTGCCTTCGCACATCGGAACGCACAATGGCGCGCGGTATGGACGAACACAAATCAAGTCTGTGTTATCGGCGCTTCAGGCCGGAGCGAACCGGCATGAAAGCCAAAGCATCACTCTAGCCCGGGTGCCGAATAATCGCAAACCATGTGGTAGGTACGGCGACTTGCCGCACCTACCACATCGGTCGTATCAGGCCGTATCAGGCCCGAACGGAATCAAACCCGAACGAAATCAGGCCTTGGCCACTTCGACGTTCAGCTCGGCGCCGGCCACGACCTCGAAGGAGGTGGCGAGCGTCTCGGAGGCGACGAGGTCCTTGAACTGCTCGACCTTCGCCACATCGGCGGCCGGAACGGTCACCTTCAGCGCGATGCGGTCGGAGATCTCGAGATCGGCGGCCTTTCGGGCGTCCTGCACGGCGCGGATCACGTCGCGGGCGTAGCCTTCGGCGACCAGGTCGTCGTTCAGCTCGGTGTCGAGGATCACGAAGCCGCCGGTCGGCAACGCGGTGGAAACGGAGTTGGCGGCCTCTTCGGCGTTCTTCTCCTCCACGCCGTTGAGCAGCTCGTACTCGCCTTCCTCAAGCGCGATGTCGCCGTTCGGCGTCTCGCACACCGGAACGCCGGATGCGTCCACATGCCATGCGCCGGACTTGGATGCCTTGATGGCGAACTGCACGTCCTTGCGCAGGCGCTTGCCTGCGACGCGGGCGTTCACGCGCAGCTCGTGGATGATCTTCAGGCCCTGCTTGTCGGCGTCCTCCAACGTGCACAGCTCGATGTCCTTCACGTTCAGTTCGGACTTGAGCAGGTCGGCGTAGGCGGCCACGGCATCGGTGTTCTCCACGACCACGGTCAGCTTGGACAGCGGCTGGCGCACGCGGATCTGCTTCGCCTTGCGCATGGACAGGGTGTTGGAGACGACCTCACGCACCTTCTCCATCGCGTCGACCAGAGCCGGATCGTCGGCGAGCACGCGGCCGAGCTCGGTGTCTTCGCCGGTCTTCTCGTCCTTCAGGAACGGCCAGTCGGCCAGGTGCACGGATTCGCCGCCGGTCAGGCCGCGCCACACGGCTTCGGCCTCCATCGGGGCGAGCGGCGCCATGACGCGCATGAATGCCTCGAGCACGGTGTACAGCGTGTTGAACGCGTTCTCGTCCTCGTTCCAGAAACGGTCGCGGGTGTTGCGGATGTACCAGTTGGTGAGCATGTCGATGAAGTCGGAGACCGCGTCGCAGGCGTCGGAGATCAGGAACTGGTCGAGTGCGGACTCGGTCTTCTGGATCAGACGGCGGGTGCGGGCCAGCAGGTAGCGGTCCATCTCCGGCAGCGAGGCCACTTCGTCGGCGCGCAGCTCGCGGGCGTCGAAGCCGGCGCCCTTGTTCGCCGCGTTGGCGTACAGGGTGAAGAAGTAGTAGGAGCTCCACACCGGCAGCATGATCTGGCGGACGGTGTCGCGGATGCCTTCGGCGGTGACGATGAGGTTGCCGCCGCGCAGGATCGGCGAGCTCATCAGGAACCAACGCATGGCGTCGGAGCCGAACTTGTCGAACACGCCGTTCACGTCCGGGTAGTTGCGCAGGTGCTTCGACATCTTCTGGCCGTCGGAGCCGAGCACGATGCCGTGGCAGATCACGTTCTTGAACGCCGGCTTGTCGAACAGGGCGGTGGCCATGATGTGCAGCACGTAGAACCAGCCACGGGTCTGGCCGATGTATTCCACGATGTAGTCGCACGGGAAGTGCTGTTCGAAGGTTTCCTTGTTCTCGAACGGGTAGTGGAACTGCGCGAAGCTCATCGAACCGGATTCGAACCAGCAGTCCATCACGTCGGAGATGCGGTGCATGTGGCTCTTGCCGGTCGGATCGTCCGGGTTGACGCGGGTCAGCTCGTCGATGTACGGGCGGTGCATGTTGATGTTGCCCTCGTGGTCGCGCGGGTAGTCGCCGAAGTCGCGCTTGAGCTCCTCCAGCGAACCGTACACGTCGACGCGCGGGTACTTCGGGTCGTCGGACACCCACACCGGAATCGGGGATCCCCAGAAGCGGTTGCGGGAGATGGACCAGTCGCGGGCGTTGGCGAGCCACTTGCCGAACTGACCGTCCTTCACGTTGCCCGGAATCCAGTTGATCTGCTGGTTGAGCTCGAGCAGACGGTCCTTGATCTTGGTGACGGACACGAACCAGGAGCTCACCGGCTTGTAGATCAGCGGGGTGGCGCAACGCCAGCAGTGCGGGTAGGAGTGCACGTAGCTCTTCTCCTGGAAGAGGATGGCGCGCTGCTCCTCGGGGATGCGGGCCAGCGGGCCGTCGCCGGCGCGCAGGTTGCGCAGAATCGGCTTGTTCGCGTCGAACACGTACATGCCCTCGTAGTCAGGGCACAGCGATGTGAACTTGCAGGCCGCGTCGAGCACGTCCACGCTCTTGATGCCCTTGGCGTTGAGCGTGTTCATATCGTCCTCGCCGTAGGGAGCCTGGTGCACCAGGCCGGTGCCCTCGACGGTGTCGACGTAGTCGGCGGTGAAGATCTGGTAGCCTTCCGGTCCCGGAACCTGGCCTTCGGCGGCGTTCTTGTCGCCGGCGAAGTACGGGAACACCGGGTAGTAGCGCCAGCCTTCCATCTCGGAGCCCTTGAGCTCGCGGACCACTTCGTAGTTCTCGCCGAGCTCCTTGGCGTAGGAGCCGAGCAGCGGCTTGCCGAGGTAGAACTTCTTGCCGGCGAACTTGCCTTCGGTCGGGCGCACCTCGACGTAGTCGATGTCGGCGCCGACCACGATGGCGAAGTTGGTCGGGACGGTCCACGGGGTGGTGGTCCAGAACACGGCGTAGGCGTCTTCCTCGTCGCGCAGCTTCACGGCCACGGACACGGTGGTGTCCTGACGATCCTGGTAGACGTCGGCGTCCATGCGCAGCTCGTGGGCGCTCAGCGGGGTCTGGTCCTTCGGGCAGTACGGCAGCACGCGGTAGCCCTGGTACGCCAGTCCCTTGTCGTACAGCTGCTTGAACGCCCACATCACGGATTCCATGTACGGGATGTTCAGCGTCTTGTAGCCATGCTCGAAGTCGACCCAGCGCGCCTGGCGGTGCACGTAGTCCTTCCACTCGTTCGTGTACTTGAGCACGGACGCGCGGCAGGCGTCGTTGAACTTGTCGATGCCCATTTCCTTGATCTGGTCGACGGAGTCGATGCCCAGTTCCTTCTGGGCCTCGAGCTCAGCCGGCAGACCGTGGGTGTCCCAGCCGAACACACGGTTGACGCGGTGGCCCTTCATGGTCTGGTAGCGCGGGATGACGTCCTTCGCGTAGCCGGTCAGCAGGTGGCCGTAGTGCGGCAGGCCGTTGGCGAACGGCGGGCCGTCGAAGAAGACGAATTCGTTCTGGCTGTGGTCCCCGGACGGACGGCGTTCGATGGACTTCTGGAAGGTGTCGTCCTTCTCCCAGTAGTCGAGCACGGACTCCTCGAGCTTCGGGAAGCTGGGGTTCGGCGCGACATTGGCGCTCTGCTCTCCGGCAGCAGCCTTCGGATACACATGATTGGTGGATTCGCTCACCGTATGCTCCTCGTTTGGCGTTTTCGTTGCTTTACCCTTACGAGGACGATGACATCCGTGCGATTGCCGCACGCCGCCACCGCGGTACCACCTCGCTTGCCGCGCTCCCCCGCCGCCTTAGCCAGGCTTGGATGCAGGACGGTCGCGCGACCGCTTGACGTTCGGCTGTTCGGGCCGATCCCGCCGGTTCTACTTGACGGCGCGTCTGCGCGCGCCGTCGTTCTTCCGGAAGCTCCCCGCTGATGACGGATCATCGCTTTGTGTTTCAAGGCGTCACCTTAGCACGTCGTGCGAACGTATGAAACGCGATGAGCCGCATGGCGTCCACCATGCGGCTCATCGATGCGGGAATCCGGGAATCCGGAATCAGTCCTTGTCCAGCTGCGCCTCGAGCTGCTTGACGATGTCGTCGTGCATCTTCTCGGTGATCTTCACCTTGAACAGGAACACGGCGGCGCTCAGGATGATGACGGCCAGCGGCACGTAGAACGCGCAGATCTCGAACGTGCGGATGTTCGCCGCGGTCATGTCGGCCGCGGTGGCGTTGCCGATCATGCCCGCCGCGATGGCCACGGTGCCGACGATGCCGTTGGAGCAGGCGCCCGCGATCTTGTCGAGCATCGGGCGCACGGACAGGGTGACGGCCTCATTGCGCTTGCCGTTCTTCAGCTGACCGTATTCGATGGAGTCGGTCAGCGACAGGATGGCGGTCATCTGGATGAAGGTCTGCGGCAGGTAGAACAGCACCAGGCCGACGATGACGACCGGCAGACTCGCGGAATCGATGATGAAGAGCAGATATCCGAGGACCATCAGCACCATGCCGCCAAGGTACAGGTAGCGGCGCGGAATGCGCTTGTTGAGCACCGGGTACAGCGGGGCCATGATGATGCCGGCGATGACGGAGATGACGCCTACGACGGAGTATGCGGCGGAGTTGTTCAACACGAACTTGAACAGGTACATGAGCACGCCGGTGGTGGCGACGTTGGCGATGGCGTACAGCAGGTAGCTCAGCGCGACCCACAACAGCTGGTCGTTCTGGGCGAGGGCCTTGAACGCGGCGAGCGGGCCGCCGTTCTGCTCGGCCTTGGCGCGCAGCGTGCTGGAACTCTCCTTGGTGCCGAACGCGACGGAGCAGACGGTGAGCACGCCGAGGATGGCGACGATGATGGCGAAGCAGGTCCAGCCGCTCTGGCTTTCCACCTGCTTGCCGGTGAACATGGCGCTGAAGAAGGTGACGATCGGGATGACGACGATGGTCAGGCCGTTGTAGCCGATGGAGCCGCCGAAGGAGCCGAGCGCGGTGTAGGTGGAGCGCTCATGGGAGTCGTTCGACAGCGCGGGGATCATGCCCCAGTAGGAGATGTCGCGCAGCGAGTAGAACACGTCGAGCACGATGAAGGTGATGACGAACAGCACGATGAACAGCGTGGTGTTGACGTTTACCAGACCGAACAGGCCGGTGTAGACCAGCACGAGCAGCAGGGCGGAGACGGTGCCGCCGATGAGCTGCCACGGCTTGAAGCGGCCCCACTTGGTGTTGGTGTTGTCGATGATGTTGCCCAGCAGCGGGTCCACGAAGATCTCCGCGATGCGGATGACCACGACCAGACCCGTGATCACGCCGATGAGCTTGGTCGCGAGCGCCTTGTCGATGCCGGAGAACAGCGAGCTGGTGACGTAGACGATGAAGTAGGTGCTCAGCGCGTTGTAGAAGGCGGACTGGCCGACGTTGCCGAATGCGTATGCGACTCGGGACGTGAGGCTCGCGCCTTGTTGGTGTTGATTATCCGCCGTCGTTGGCGTTGCTGAGGTTTGGGATTGTGCCATCGTACTTCTCCTTGGAAGCGTAATCGCCGATTGATTCCTGTGATGCACAGAACACTATACCCCGTAACCGCTGTTGGGTAAAAATCAATACTGAATTCAGCGAAATAACGGCGTGTCGCTTTTTGTGCGACTTTGCTCGTTTAAAACATGTTTGATGTGTGAATTTGTTCTGATTGCAATGCGTTATTTCGAAAAGCAATCATAATTCCATGTTTTTCAGACACCTTCCCGGAATTCGCAACGTGCCGGCCGTATGCGAAACGCCGGTGGCGTTCGGCAACGTCACCGGCGTTTTCCAGGGGTATCAACGGAGGCATCCAGAAGAGAACACGCTTCCGTCATGTCCCATGTTCCCAAGGAACGAAACCGTCAAGGAGAATATCCAAACGGTCGGTTCGGCACAAGGCCAGTCACATTCCATGCTTTCGGGGAACGAAACTGTCACGTACCTCCAATGTCGTGGAAAGATACATGTGCTGCCGGACGGTTCGCTTGCTGGCGATCGCATCGGCCAATGTGAGGATCGCGACCCTGGCCAGCTCGTTCTGGTCGATCGAATACGAACTCAGCGGCGGCGAGGTGAGCTGGGAGATCAGCTGGTTGTTGATGCTGATGACGCTGATGTCGCGCGGCACCAGGATTCCGGCCGCGTTGAACGCCTGCAGCACACCGACCGCAAGCACATCCGCCGCCACGATCACCGCGTCCGGCAGCACGCCGTTGTGGTCGCGGACGAACCGCTCGCCCAGTCTCCGGCCGTTCTCCACGGTGAACGGACCGTCGGAATAGACCAGCCCACGAATGTCGACGTCGCGGCGCCTGGCCTCCCGACGGAAATAAGTGACGCGGCCCTCTTCGTCAAACTCGTAGAAGTTCATCAGCGCGCCCTTGCCGCCGATGAATCCGACGCGGTCCATACCCGCGTCCACGCAGGCGTCGACCGCATCGTACATGGTCTGCTGCAAATCGGGTTGCACGGAATCGAACAGATTCGGAGCGGGATTGACGTCGATGAACACGCCGAACGGCATGGCCTCATGCAGTCTGCGCAGCGCCGACCCGTCAATCTCATCCGCGCCAATGGCCATGAAGCCATCGAACTTCCTATCATCCGCGAGCATTGCGTCGAGACCGCGGAACGCCGAAAGCCGCATGCGCTGCTGGGCCGCGTTGCGTTCCAGAGCCGTACGCAAATCGGTGAAATACGAATCACGCAGCGCCGCGTTCGAATCCTCGTTGTCGAGCAACGCCACCTCATGCGGAATGACGATGCGTTTGGCCTGGGTGCTGTATCCCAATTCCTCGCTCGCCCGAATGATCGCGCGGCGCGTCTCGTCCCTCACCGACAGCGTCGGATCGCCGTTCAGCAGACGCGAAACCGTCGCCGGGGAGTATCCCGTTCTTTGCGCGATCTCCTTAATGGTCGCCATCGACCCTCCTTTATGGTCTTCGCATACGGCCTTCTCTGGCCTGATGTTTTATGAGCCGCACAGTTCATAAAATATCTAGTAAATATCATTACCACATAGAATACTACGCGTTGCCCGGAATCCCGCGTTTCCATCAGTCCAACGTCGACAACGCCGGGTACAGGCCCAGAAAACGCCGGTACGCCTCATCGTATACGGCGGCATTGCGCGCGTCAGGCATGTACATGCGACTGCGACGGCAGCGCTCCGGCAATCGGTCGTCACGCAAAACCAACGAAGCCAGACTCACGGCCGGCAGGATATCCGCGTTCTCGAACACCTCGACCGAAGAGCCGAGCACATCGGCGAGCATCTGGCACCACACCGTCTCACGTGCGCCGCCGCCGATCAGCGTGATGGATGATGGCGCGTCGTCGAAGCTTCCCATGCCCTGGCGTATGGAGAACGCCACGCCCTCCAACGCGGCACGCAACATGTCGGCCCGCGTGCTGTCGGGTCCGATGCCGACGAACGCGCCTCGAATCGCGGCATTCATCACCGGGAAACGTTCGCCGACAAGATACGGCAGGCACAGCACGCCATGCGCACCCGGCACCGAGGACTCCAACAACGCATGCGCCTTGTCGTAGTCGCCGTCCGCGAATGTGGACACCGCCCATTTGTGCACGTCGCCGGCATTGAGGAACGGCACGGCGTTCACGAAATCCGGACTGACGCCGAACGCCAGATTCGCGGCGCCCGGCTTGTCGGTGAACGGATGGCGCGACACCGTGGCGATCCATCCCGATGTACCGAGATTGATGTTGTACTGTCCCGGCGCCGCGACGCCGCTGGCGAACGTGGTGGCACCGGCATCGCCGAACCCCGCGAACACCCGCGTGCCCTCGGGCAATCCGGATTGCGCCGACCCTTCGGCCGTCACCGAACCGACCACCGACTGCGGCGTATAGAGTCTCGGCAAAATCCCGGCGTCCAAAGCGCTCTTGCCGCCCACGTCATCAGGGGCTTCCGCGACATCGGAAGCTTCCGCGGCTTCGGAGGCTTCCGGAGCTTCGGCATCGCACGCATCATCCGCATCCGCCACATCATCATCGGCGGCATACGCGGGATTCACGGGATCGCACGCGCCACCCGCATGATCCACGTCGTCAGCGGCATCGTCGGCGAGCGCCGAATCGATTCCGGCGCATCCGCATATTTCGGCATCCCATCGCCCGGTTCGAATGTTCATCGCCCCCGCGGTGGAGCAGGCGGCCACGTCTCCGACGCACACGCCGGCAAGACGCGCGATGAGGTAGTCCTTGGAGCTGATGAGCACGTGCCGAATCCGCGCGAATGTCTCCGGCTCCTGTTCGCGCAGCCACATCAGCTTCGGCAGCGGTAGGCATCCCTCCAACCGGTTGCCGACGATTTCGAGGAACCGGTCGACGCCGCCCGGCAGACGCGAAGCGATCTTTCGGGCCTGGGCGTCGGCCCGCCCATCCGAATACAGGATGGCGTTGCGCACCGGCCGAAGGTCCCCGTCAAGCGCTATGAGGTCCTGCATCTGGCCGCTGAAAATCACGCCGACGATGTCCGCGTCGTTGAAATGGGGCAGGGCTTCACGCGCTTGGGCGAGCATGGTCCGCGATGCCTTGCAGAAAGCCCGCCACCATTGGTCGGGGTCCTGTTCCCGCCGATCGCCGTCGACCAGCAAATCCAGCAGAACGCTGGAACTCGCCACGATCCGTCCGTCATCGGACACCAAAGCGCCCTTCATCGCCGTAGTGCCCGCATCAAAAGTCGCCACATAACCCATACGGCCATCGTAGCGCGCAAACCGTCTCGAAGTCCCCAGCCGGCCATGCACGCCACCCACAGCCCCAGTCGCATTCAAAGCCAAGTGAAAAGACCTCACCCGACGGAAATCAAACATGCCATTATCCACATATCCACATTTTTAAGGAAAGCGGTTGCAGCACCCCATCCGTTGCCGATACCGTCAATTCATGGAAGATTTTAGGCCCAACACGTTCTTCACCCTGGAACAGGCACGCGAAGCCGCGGCAAGGAAGCATTTCGAATGCAGACAGGCGTTATCTCGAATCCGATCACGGTCGGACGCGACGCCGTATATCAGTCACGGAACTGCGCTCGAATTGCTCGGCTTGACCGCCACCCTGAATTATTCGCCAAACTACGACTCCGACCTCATCCATGTCTCCGTGCAGGACAGAAAAGACCTGCGGCGGATCAGAGGAATGAAATTCCATTACGCAAGGCACGTCATTGAAACGGTCCATGCGGATGAATTGGTATCGAGCGTGCATGCCGCGCAGGCGCTCTGCCAGATCGCCCCATACACCGACATCGACAGTCTGGTAATCGCGATGGATTGGCTTACCTGCGCCAATTCCGAGCTCCGCATTTGTTCGCACGACGAACTCGCCGACTACATACGCAATATGCCCCGGTTCATAGGAAACGTCAACTGTCGCAAAGCCTTAGCGCTCAGCAAGGAAGGAACCGACTCACCGCAGGAAACGGTCATACGACTTGGCGCGAACACATATGGGCTGCCCGACGCGCAAGTGAATTATGAAATATTCGACTATATCCGAGGAAGCGGCACCCTCAAAGTGGATATCGCTTACCCGGAGGATCATGTCTGCATCGAATACGACGGCATCTATCACTACACCCACGACCGTTGGATGTACGATCTCGACAAGCGGAACCGCCTCAGGGATCTTGGATACACAACCTTCGTCGCCACGCGAGAGCATCTGGCCTCCGAGCAAAAGCTGAATGAACTTTATGGCATGGTCGCACGCGCAATAGCCGAGTATCGGCTCAATCACGGCACGGTTTCGGTTCCGTAGGCGGGTTTTGGCTTCCGTAGGTGGTTAGGAACAGACAGCAGCCAAGAAAATGCCGCAAAAACAAGCCATTTCATCCGCGGGATTCCGCAATGAACCACCTACGGAATCGCAAAACCACCTACGGAACATACGTATACCTGTATATCGGCCTTCACCCATGCGCCATGATGGATTTTTCCGTAGCGCCGCTTGGGTGTTGACTGCGAATTCGACCTTCGCGGGTTCCATGATGGCCCCAAGTCTCTTCTCGATAAAAAATCCGGCTGTTTTCAGGTTTTCACGTATTGCATGAAACATGAAAACCCGAAAACAGCCGGATTCGTTCGATGACGCTACTCCAGCTCCGTTACTCCAGTTCCACGGCGCCCGTGTACAGCTGGTAGTATTCGCCCTTCTGCGCGATGAGCTCGTCATGCGAGCCGCGCTCGA
>ERZ808240.5369-NODE-5369-length-10501-cov-7.419778_pt1 | contig 10501 bp, 9 predicted proteins | sample MGYA00521084_ERZ808240 | MGnify/ENA primary metagenome ERZ808240 (study PRJEB31516, sample SAMN03275571) | gut metagenome | biome: mammalia-associated habitat; material: feces | host: Papio cynocephalus | place: Kenya | collected 2012-08-06 ... | reverse complement strand
CGCGCTTGCCCAGCAGGTTCTGGCGGAAGCGGCCCTGCTTGCCCTTGAGGGCCTCGGCGAGGGACTTGAGCGGGCGACCGCCGCGGCCCGTGACGGGACGGCCGCGACGACCGTTGTCAAAGAGCGCGTCCACGGACTCCTGGAGCATGCGCTTCTCGTTGTTCACGATGATCGAGGGAGCATCGAGGTCGAGGAGGCGCTTCAGGCGGTTGTTGCGGTTGATCACGCGGCGATAGAGGTCGTTCAGGTCGGAAGCGGCGAAGCGGCCGCCGTCGAGCTGGACCATCGGGCGCAGGTCGGGCGGGATGACCGGGATGACGTCGAGGATCATGTCGGCGGGGTCGTTGCCGCCCTTGAGGAAGGCGTCGACGATCTCGAGGCGCTTGACGGCCTTCTCGCGCTTCTGCTTCTGGGAATCGCCGGAGGCGATGATGGCGCGGAGGCTCTCGGCCTCGGACTCGAGGTCGACGGAGCGAAGAAGCTCGCGCACGGCCTCGGCGCCCATGCCGCCCTTGAAGTAGATGCCGTAGTAGCGCTTGAGCTCGGAGAAGAGCCCCTCATCGGCGATGAGCTCGCGCTCCTCGAGCTGCATGAACTTCTCGTAGGCCTCGCTTCGCAGGGCCTTCTCCTCGGCGTACTCCTCCTCGAGGTCGGCGATGCCGGCGCGCACCTCGTCGGCGGAGAGGGGCTCCACGTCGGCGAACTCGTCGTCGGAGGCCTCCCCCTGCTCCTTGAGGCGGGCGATCTGGTCGTCGCGCTCGGCGTCGAGCTCCTCGAGGTCGGCGGCGAGCTCCTCCTTGAGGTCGTCGGCGTCGGCCTCGCGGGCCTCGGTGTCGACGGAAGTGATCACGTAGGACGCGAAGTAGAGGACCTTCTCGAGGTCCTTGGACTTCATGTCGAGCAGGCGGGCCAGCGGGAAGGTGGCCGGGCTCTTGAAGTACCAGATGTGGCTCACGGGCGCGGCGAGCTCGATGTGGCCCATGCGCTCACGGCGGACCTTGGCCGTCGTGACCTCAACGCCGCAGCGCTCGCAGACGATGCCCTTGAAGCGGATGCCCTTGTACTTGCCGCAGGAGCACTCCCAGTCCTTGACGGGACCGAAGATCTTCTCGCAGAACAGGCCGTCCTTCTCGGGCTTGAGGGTGCGGTAGTTGATGGTCTCGGGCTTCTTCACCTCGCCGTAGGACCAGCCGCGAATCGCGTCGGCAGAGGCCAGCGAGATCTTAATCGCGTCGAAGTCGGTGGTATCGAAGTCTGCCACATTTACTCCTTATCGCTGTTCGCGTCGCCTGCGAGGACGGTATCGCCCTCGAGGTCGTTGTTGAGGCCGCCGATCAGGTCGTCGACGCCGTTCATGTTTGCAAAGACGTCGACGGCGTCGGAGCTCGTCTCGGCCTTCTCCTGCTTGGCGCGCTTCTCGGCCTTCTTGTAGGAGATCGGCTGGATGTCGAGGGCCAGCGAACGGATCTCCTTGACGAGGACCTTGAAGGACTCCGGGATGCCGGCGGCCGGGACGTTCTCGCCCTTGACGATGGACTCGTAGGTCTTCACGCGGCCGTTCGTGTCGTCGGACTTGACGGTGAGGATCTCCTGCAGCACGTTGGCGGCGCCGTACGCATACAGGGCCCAGACCTCCATCTCGCCGAAGCGCTGGCCGCCGAACTGGGCCTTGCCGCCGAGCGGCTGCTGGGTGACGAGGCTGTAGGGGCCCGTCGAGCGAGCGTGGATCTTGTCGTCGACCATGTGACCGAGCTTCAGGATGTAGCTCGTGCCCACCGTGATCTTGTCGCGGAAGGGCTCGCCGGTGCGGCCGTCGTACAGCGTCGTCTTGCCGAAGCTGTTGAGCTGCGGGACGAACTGCTCGTCCATGTGCTCGCCGAAGCGCTCGCGGGCGCGGTTGACGAGGTTGATGTTCGTGCGGCGGATGGCCTCGGCCACCTCGTCTGCCGTGGCGCCGTCAAAGACGGGCGTGGCAACGGGGATGGGGCCGGGAACGTACTTCTTGGAGTCGGGGTCGTCCATGTCCCAGCCGTTGGCGGCAGCCCAGCCGAGGTGGCACTCGAGCAGCTGGCCGACGTTCATTCGGGACGGAACGCCCAGCGGGTCGAGCAGGACGTCGACGGGCGTGCCGTCGGCCATGTAGGGCATGTCCTCGACGGGCAGGACGCGGCAGACGACGCCCTTGTTGCCGTGGCGGCCGGCGATCTTGTCGCCCTGCTGGATCTTGCGGCGCTGGGCGACGAAGACGCGCACGAGCTCGTTGACTCCGGGAGGGAGGTCGTCGCCGGCCTCGCGGCTGAAGCGGACCACGTCGACGACGCGGCCGTAGGAGCCGTGGGGCATCTTGAGGGACGTGTCGCGCACGTCGTGGGCCTTCGCGCCAAAGATCGCGCGGAGCAGGCGCTCCTCGGCGGTCAGCGCGGTCTCGCCCTTGGGCGTGACCTTGCCCACGAGGATGTCGCCGGGGCCGACCTCGGCGCCGATGCGGATGATGCCGTCGTCGTCGAGGTTGGCGAGCATGTCCTCGCCCAGGTTCGGGATCTCGCGGGTGATCTCCTCAGGACCGAGCTTGGTGTCGCGGGCGTCGATCTCGTGGCGGGAGATGTTCACGGAAGTGAGAAGGTCGTCCTGCACCACGCGCTCGGAGATGACGATGCCGTCCTCGTAGTTGAAGCCCTCCCACGGCATGTAGGCCACGGTGAGGTTGGCGCCCAGGGCGAGCTCGGAGTGGTCGATCGAGGTGCCGTCGGCCAGAGGCTGGCCGGCCTTGACCTCGTCGCCGGCGTGGACGACCGGGCGGTGGTTGATGCAGGTGCTCTGGTTGGAGCGCTGGTACTTGGGCAGGTCGTAGCGCTGGGAGCCGTGCTCATCGGAGTACACGACCACGTGGGCGGCGTCGGCCTCGGTCACGGTACCGTCGTACTGGGAGCAAATGAGCTCGCCGGAGTCGAGGGCGGCGCGCTCCTCCATGCCGGTACCGACGTAAGGGGCGTGGGCACGGATCAGGGGCACGGCCTGGCGCTGCATGTTCGCGCCCATGAGGGTACGCTTCGCGTCGTCGTGCTCGAGGAACGGGATGAGGTTGGCCGCGACGGAGAGAAGCTGGCGCGGGCTCACGTCCATGTAGTCGACGTCCTCGACGGGGACCTGGGCAGGGGCGCCGAAGGAGCCGTCGAAGTCGCGCGTACGGGCGATGACGCGGTCGGGGTGGTAGAGGTTGCCGTGGGCATCGGTCGCCACGAACTTGCCGGTCTTCTCGTCAAAGGGCGTGTTGGCCGGGGCGATGTTGTGGGTCTCCTCCTCGTCGGCGGTCATCCAGTCGATCTGGTCGGTAACCTTGCCGTCGACGACGCGGCGGTACGGCGCCTCGATGAAGCCGTAGTCGTTCACGTGCGCATAGAGCGCGAGCGAGCCGATAAGGCCGATGTTGGGGCCTTCGGGGGTCTCGATCGGGCACATGCGGGCGTAGTGGGAGTTGTGGACGTCGCGGACGGCCGTCGGGACGTTCGTACGACGGCTGGAGCCGGACTTGTGGCCGGCGAGGCCGCCGGGGCCCAGGGCGGACAGACGACGCTTGTGCGTGAGGCCGGCGAGCGGATTGCTCTGGTCCATGAACTGCGACAGCTGCGAAGAGCCGAAGAACTCCTTGATCGCGGCGACGATCGGGCGGATGTTGATCAAGCTCTGCGGCGTGATGTCGTCGGCGTCCTGGGAGGCCATGCGCTCGCGGACCACGCGCTCCATACGGCTCATGCCGATGCGGAACTGGTTCTGGACGAGCTCGCCGACGGTGCGCACGCGGCGGTTGCCGAAGTGGTCGATGTCGTCGAGACGGGTCTTGGGGTCGTTCGCGTGAACGGCGAGGAGGTAGCGCAGGGAGGCGACGATGTCCTCCTGCGTGAGCACCTTGTCGCTGGCGTCGACGTCGATGCCGAGCTTCTTGTTGACCTTGTAGCGGCCCACGCGCGCGAGGTCGTAACGCTGCGGGTTGAAGAAGAGGCCGTCGAGCAGGCTGCGGGCGGAGTCCACGGTGGGGGGCTCGCCGGGGCGCTGGCGACGATAGATCTCGAGCAGGGCGTCCTCGCGGGTCATCGCGGTGTCGCGCTCGAGGGTGTTGCGCACGACGTCCGAGTCGCCGAGAAGCGACAGGATCTGGTCGTCGGTCTCGGCGATGCCGAGGGCGCGCAGGAACATGGTCGCGGACTGACGGCGCTTGCGGTCGATGGAGACGACCAGGTGGCCGCGCTTATCGACCTCGAACTCGAGCCAGGCGCCGCGGGCGGGGATGAACTGGGCGCGGTGCGTGAGGACGCCGTTGTCCATCTCGGCGGAGAAGTACACGCCCGGGGAGCGGACGAGCTGCGAGACGACCACGCGCTCGGTGCCGTTGATCACGAACGTTCCGCGCTCGGTCATGAGCGGGAAGTCGCCCATGAAGACGAGCTGCTCCTTGATCTCGCCGGTCTCTTTGTTGATGAAGCGCACATCGACGAAGAGAGGGGCCTGGTAGGAGATGTCCTTCGCGCGGCACTCCGCGATGGTATGCGCGGGATCACCGAACTGGTGGTCGCCGAAGGTCACCTGCATGGTCTTGGCGGAGTTCTCGATCGGGGAGAACTCGGCGAAGGACTCAGCAAGGCCGTCGCCCATGAAGTGCTCGAACGACTCCTTCTGAACGGAAATCAGGTTCGGCAGCTCCATCGCCGGGGCGATCTTGCTGAAGGTCCTACGGCCGGCATGGCCCATAGGTTTGGTGAGAGAAGTCTTTGTGGTAGACACCAGGCTTTTCCTCCTTCAAAAGGGTGGAAGGCGGCAATTGTCGCAACGTAATAAATTACCCCAAGTCATTCTGACCGTCAATGAACAGTCTTGACTTGAGGTTTCTTTTGAACTAGACCGCTTTGACCAAGGGTTCTACCTGCGGTTTTGTTGCTTCAAAATTCTCGACTTATGTAGAATTTGCGGGTGTGGAATTCCACGAGGCCCACTTGTCGAGAAAAAAGTTTTCAACGGCTTGAAACCGCCGACGAAAAAAGGGCCGGACGCGATCGTCCGACCCTTTTGGTAGGCAAATGCCGATACCCAAGAAGTAAGGGAACTTACTTGAGGGTGACGGTGGCGCCGGCCTCCTCGAGCTGCTTCTTGGCGGCCTCGGCGTCCTCCTTCTTGGCACCCTCGAGAACGGCCTTGGGAGCGCCCTCGACGACCTCCTTGGCCTCCTTCAGGCCAAGGCTGGTGAGGGAGCGGACGACCTTGATGACGGCGATCTTGTTGTCGCCGAAAGACTCGAGGACGACGTCGAAGTTGGTCTTCTCCTCCTCGGCGGCAGCAGCGCCAGCGGCGGGAGCGGCAGCGGCCACGGCCACGGGGGCAGCAGCGGAGACGCCGAAGACGTCCTCCAGCTCGTGAACGAGCTCAGAAAGCTCGAGGGCGGGCATCTCCTTGAGGGCCTCGATGATCTCATCCTTGGTGACAGCCATGTCAATTCTCCTTTTATAGTGGGCACCCTTGTGGCGCCCATTGATCTATGCGGTGGTGCAGACGAAGCAGGCGCGTAGGTTTACGCGGCCTCCTTCTGGTCGGCGACGGCCTTGAGCGCGGTAACGAGGCCGCGGGCGGGACCGGCGCAAACCTGGGCGATGCCGGAAAGCGGGCTCGCGATGACGTACACGAGCTTGGCCAGGAGCTCCTCGTGGGACGGGAGATCCGCGTAGGCCTTGGCCTCCTCGGCGGACAGAGCGACGCCGTCGGCGATACCGGCGACGAACTCCATCTTCTTGAGCTCCTCGGACTGCTTCTTGATCACCTTGGCGGCGGCAACGGAGTCCTTCTCATAGAAGACGTAGGCGCAGGGACCGGCGAGAGCCTCGTCGATGCTGGGCATACCAGCCTTCTCCAGAGCGAGCTTCACAATGTTGTTCTTGTAGACCTTCATCTCGGCGCCGGCCTCGCGCAGGGCGCGACGGACCTGCTGGGTCTCCTTGACGGTGAGGCCGCGGTAGTTGACCACGAAGACACCCTTGGAGTTCTCGATGGACTCGGAGACCTTCTCGAGCATGTTCACATTGGATTTGCAGGGCATTGATTACACCTCCTTGTGTTTGCGATCGGGCACGAGCCGCCGGTTGGGGCGGGCCCTTCGCAAAGAAGAACCCCACCTGGCTCAGCCAAAGGCGGGGTTCTCGAAGATGCTATCTTGAGACCACCTCGGTAGGCGGGAAACCCCTTTGAGCCTTTCGGCACCGACTGTCTTTGGCAGCGGACGTGCTATGTAACGCAAGACGGGCGTCTCACGCGAATCACCATAGTGGCATTGCGCGAGACGCCCGTCAAGAGCGCTACAACTTCTACAAAAAGCTGCTGTTACTCAGCGAGGAAGTCGCGGGTAACGGAAGAGTCGATCTTCACGCCAGGGCCCATGGTGGAAGAAACGGCCACGGACTTGACGTACTTGCCCTTAGCGGAAGAGGGCTTGACGCGCAGGATCTCGGTGTAGAGAGCGGCGTAGTTCTCCACGAGCTTCTCGACGTCGAAGGAAGCCTTGCCCATGGGGACGTGGCAGATGCCGTAGCGATCGGCGCGGTACTCCACGCGGCCGGCCTTGAGCTCGGCGACCATCTTGGAGACGTCCATGGTCACGGTGCCGAGCTTGGGGTTCGGCATGAGGCCACGGGGGCCGAGGATCTTGCCGATGCGGCCGACCTTGGCCATCATGTTCGGCGTGGCGATGGCAGCGTCGAAGTTGATCTCGCCTGCCTGGATCTGGGCCACGAGGTCATCGGAACCGATGACGTCGGCGCCGGCGGCCTCGGCCTCGCGGGCCTTCTCGCCCTCGGCGAAGACGGCGACGCGGACGGACTTGCCGGTGCCGTGAGGCAGCGCGATGGAGCCGCGGATGTTCTGGTCGGCCTTACGGGTGTCGACGCCGAGGCGGATGGAAACCTCGATGGTCTCGTCGAACTTGGCGGTAGCGAGCTCCTTGACCAGCGTCAGGGCCTCCTTGGGCGTGTAAAGCTTGCTGGAGTCGACCTTGGCGACGTTGGCGTTGTAGTTCTTGCCGTGCTTAGCCATTCAAATACCTCCTGTGGTCAACGGGCTTTCGCCCTCCCACATCTCTTGCGGAAGATTCCGCAAACGGATAGAGCGCCCCGAAGGGCGCGTAGTGCCTATTGAGAGTTACTCGGCGACGGTGACGCCCATGGAGCGAGCGGTGCCGGCGACGATCTTCTTGGCGGCCTCGATGTCGTTGGCGTTGAGGTCCGGCATCTTGATCTCGGCGATCTTGGTGAGCTGCTCCTGGGTGAGCTGGCCGACCTTGTCGCGCTGGGGCACGCCGGAGCCGCTCTTGATGCCGAGCTCCTTGAGGATGAGCTTGGCCGCGGGCGGGGTCTTGGTGACGAAGTCGAAGGACTTGTCCTCGTAGACGGTGATCTCGACGGGGATGACGTCGCCGGACTTGTCCTTGGTGGCGGCGTTGAAAGCCTGGCAGAACTGCATGATGTTCACGCCAGCGGCGCCCAGGGCGGGGCCGACGGGAGGCGCGGGGTTGGCGGCGCCGGCAGGAATCTGGAGCTTGATGAACTTCGTGACCTTCTTGGCCATGAGAACCTCCTGAAATAGCTGATGGTAAGGGTCGAACTATGTAAGCGACGGCCCCGAGAAGCAATCCCTTACGGGAACGGGGCCGGTCGGAATAACTAACCGATGGTTGCGATCTGGTCGAGCGTGAGCTCAACGGACGTCTCGCGGCCAAAGATGGTAAGAAGCACCTTGACCTTGCCGGAATCCGCCATGACCTCGGAGACCTGACCGTCGAAGTCGGCAAGAGGACCGTCGACGACCTTGACGGCCTGACCGACCTCAAGGTTGATGGCGGTGCGCTTAGGCGCAACCTCGGTGGTGGAACGGGTATCGCCGGTGCGACGCATGATTTTGTCGAACTCACTGCGGCGAAGCGGGGTGGGCTTGCCGTCAAGGCCGACGAAGCCGGTCACGCCGGGGGTGTTGCGAACAACGGCCCAGGAGTTGTCGTCCATCTCCATGCGCACGAGGACGTAGCTCGGGAAGACCTTGGACTCTTTGGTCTCGCGCTTACCGCCCTCTTTGAGCTCGGTGACTTCCTCGGTAGGGATCTTGATGTCGACGATCTGATCCTGCAGGCCGTAGATCTCGATGCGGTGCTCGAGGTCGGTCTTCACCTTGTTCTCATAGCCGGAATAGGTGTGAACGACGTACCAACGCTTAGCCATGACTTACCCCCTCAGTCCAGTAAAGCCCACGAGGGCAGCCACGATGCCGGTGTCGACGAGCCAAATCAGAACGCCAAAGACAACGAGCATGACGATGACGGCCACGGAATAGCTCCTGAGCTCTTCCTTGGACGGCCACGTCACGCGACGCATCTCGGCCTTGACGTCGCCGAACCAGTTGCCGATGCGCTTGAAGAAGCCGGGCTTCTTGTTCTTCTCGGCCTTGGAGACGGCCTTCGAAGACTCGGCTTTCTTCTCCTCCTTGGCCTGGGAGGCTCCGGCAGGAGCCGAAGCAGCCTGCATGGCTTCGCGACGAGCGCGCTCTTCGGCGCGTGCCTTGCGGGCGCTCCTCTTTTGACGCTCTTTGTTCGCCATTGGCGCAACTCCCCTAAGAAAAGAAAACTGATGTACATAGAAACCGGCTAACCCTTACGGGAAAGCCGGTGGTGAAATCTGGCAGGCCAGGAAGGACTCGAACCCTCAACAAACGGTTTTGGAGACCGCCGCTCTACCATTGGAGCTACTGGCCTGTAAATGAAGACCCACCGCTAAGTTTAGCGGGTCTCCTTGTGGAGCGTGTGCTTACGGCACCAACGGCAGTACTTCTTCAACTCCATACGATCGGGGTTGTTGGACTTGTTCTTATCCGTGGTGTAGTTGCGGCGCTTGCACTCAGTGCACGCAAGAGTAACCAGAGTACGCATGAATCCTCCTGAACACGTAGTCAGGCCCGAGACTTATTCGGACTGACGCGGTGGTAAACATTACCGTAGGACGGGTTTTGCTGTCAAGATGTATCGGGAAGAGATTTCTAGACCACAAAACCGCCATAGTCCTGGACTTCGCCGCCCGATCCAGAGGACCATGCTGGATTCACGTTCGGGCATAAAAAGCCCGGCACTCCATTCAGAGTACCGGGCTTTGAGCAAACTAAGAGGTAATTTACTCGATGATGGTCGTCACGCGGCCATCGCCGACGGTGTGGCCACCCTCGCGGATAGCGAACTTGAGGCCCTGCTCCATAGCGATGGGGTGGATGAGCTCGCAGGTGACGGTGATGTGGTCGCCAGGCATAGCCATCTCAACCTTGTTGCCGTTGGAGTCGGTGAGCTCCTGCACGTCACCGGTGATGTCGGTGGTGCGGAAGTAGAACTGCGGACGGTAACCAGCGAAGAACGGGGTGTGACGGCCGCCCTCCTCCTTGGTCAGAACGTAGATCTCACCGGTGAACTTCTTGTGCGGGGTAACCGAACCGGGCTTGCAGAGAACCTGGCCGCGCTCAATCTGCTCGCGCTTGATGCCGCGGAGAAGGATACCGACGTTGTCGCCAGCCATGCACTCGTCCATGGTCTTACGGAACATCTCGATGCCGGTGGCAACGGAGGTCTGGGTCGGCTTGATGCCGACGATCTCGACGGGCTCGTTGAGCTTGAGGACACCACGCTCAACACGGCCGGTAGCGACGGTACCACGACCGGAGATGGTCATGACATCCTCGATGGCCATCAGGAACGGCTTCTCGTCGTCACGCTGCGGCGTCGGGATGTAGTCATCGACGGCGTGCATGAGCTCGATGATGGAGTCGACCCACTTCTGCTCGCCGTTGAGGGCGCCCAGAGCGGAGCCGCGGATGATCGGCAGATCGTCGCCGGGGAAGTCGTACTCGGAGAGGAGGTCACGGGTCTCCATCTCGACGAGGTCGATGAGCTCCTCGTCGTCAACCATGTCACACTTGTTCAGGAAGACGATGATGTAAGGAACGCCGACCTGACGGGCGAGCAGGATGTGCTCGCGGGTCTGAGCCATGGGGCCGTCGGTAGCGGCGATAACGAGGATAGCGCCATCCATCTGAGCAGCGCCGGAAATCATGTTCTTGATGTAGTCGGCGTGGCCCGGGCAGTCGACGTGAGCGTAGTGGCGCTCCCAGGTCTCGTACTCAATGTGAGCGACGTTAATGGTAATGCCGCGCTGACGCTCCTCGGGAGCCTTGTCGATGTTCTCGAAGGCGGTGAAGTCAGCCTTGCAGCCCTCCTGCTCGGAGAGGACCTTGGTGATGGCCGCGGTCGTGGTGGTCTTGCCGTGGTCGACGTGACCAATGGTACCAATGTTTACGTGGGGCTTAGAACGATCGAACTTCTCCTTGGCCATTGCCATCCTCCTTTAGGAACAACCTCGCGGGCAGTCCATGGGACTTACTACCTACATATGCTTAGCGGCGACCGAAGCCGCCGCCTGAAGCTCTGGTACCGGTG
>ERZ808240.5368-NODE-5368-length-10505-cov-6.311962_pt1 | contig 10505 bp, 8 predicted proteins | sample MGYA00521084_ERZ808240 | MGnify/ENA primary metagenome ERZ808240 (study PRJEB31516, sample SAMN03275571) | gut metagenome | biome: mammalia-associated habitat; material: feces | host: Papio cynocephalus | place: Kenya | collected 2012-08-06 ... | reverse complement strand
TTGAACTGAATGCTATAGAATGATGAATATGCTGAAAAACTCAAAGGTTAACCATATTCTTTTTCAGCATATTCATTGATTGATGGCGCTCTGCGGCCGATTAGGCTGAAGGCGTTTCGTGAAGTCGCTGAACCTTCCGGGATTACGTTATGGTGATCCTAACTTAAACCCGGTGAAGAATCCGAAAGGTAATCCAATCTGGAGTCATGTTGCAAACATCGGCATATTTTTATAACTTTGTCACGCTTGGCCGGCCCGACATCGCTTTTTGGAGCAATGTGTTTGCTTTGAGATCTGATGGCATGGTAAGGCGGGTAAATATTATAGGCGTTACTTGACGTTTTTCTTCCACATCCGAACTTCGCAACTTTGAATCGGGAAGAAGGAACGGCAACGGGCGTCCACTTGTGATGACATTCAGCCACCACGGTTTCTGTGGTGTACTCTGTATTTTCATCCTTGGCGTGGGCTGGCTGCGTTGCTTATCTTTCTCGATGGGCAGCGAAGGCCTGGATGTGGGATAAGCAAGAGTAAGACTCCCACGTCTTTTTTTAGTGCTTCGATTCCGGGAGACTGTCGAAAAACAGACCTGATTTATGCCCGTTCAGAAACTGATAACGGCCATTCTCTCAAAAGAGATTCTGCTTTTTGCTCCCTATGATTCACACAGCGGATCCGGGAGCGCCAATGCCGCATCTCCTTTCAGTAAACTTTCTGACGCGGACTTGGTCAAGAGCGTCTGTGACAACAATGAGGATGCGATTGTGTATTTCTTCTATGATAAATACCTGCCTGTATTTCAGTATCATATCCTAAAACTATTTTCTTATGGGGCAGACATCCGTGCCTTGGTGGACGAATTCTTCATCTATCTTTTCGAGGATGATTGGCATCGGTTGAGGACATTCGACCCGGAAAAGGCCTCGCTTTCGACTTGGATGTCTGTCATCTCGTTCCGTTTCTTCAAAAACTATAAATATAACCGTGTGGAGTCAAAAGGAATGCTTTCGGTCACCGACAAACTGGAATCCTTTGCCGATGAATGGATCAATAGTTCAGAATCAGGAATCAGGATGGACGTAGACGTGGTGATAGGAGAGATCCGGAACGACAGGGACCGTGAGATCGCCAAGATGATATTCATAGAGGACAAGGATTTTAAGCAGGTGGCGGATAGATTCGGCCTCTCCGTGGACTATGTATATACAATAAAGAACAGACTCATCAGACAGTTGAAGTCAAGATTGAGCGCATATCGTTAATTTGTGGAATATGCAGGACGAATTGTTGATAAGGTTCATTGACGGAAAGTGCACCCGAGAGGAGTCCGAAAAGGTGATCGAGAAGCTGAGCCGCGACGGGAATGAAGCCGCGGAATGGCTTCAGATGGTCGCCGCCGCCCGGTTGGCAGACTCGAAACCTGTGCGGTCTGTGCCGCCTGCCGATGCTCACAGTTTTGTATCTGGAACGGTGCAACGCACAACCGAAGCGAAGGCCAGACACCGTAGGGTTGTCAGGTGGGCGGGTATCATGGCCGTGCCGTGCGCTGTGGCGGCTTCAATAGCCATAGCCGTTTTTATCAGAACCGGCAATGACGGGAATAATCCGGAATCTATGAATATGAATGGTCTTCTCGCATCCTCACGTGATTCTGTGATATTCGCCAAACCGGAAACGGAGGAAGATATGCCCGAAGCGGTCGGGTTTGAAACTGAAGAAGATATGGTTGATGGTAAGGACGATGCGGGAATCATTAAGTCCTCCGGCACTCTGAACCCTGATGAAGGAAAGGCTGAACCCAATAATGGATTTAAGGAATATAATGGGAAAGAGTCTGTCCCTCAATCAGCGGTGTCGGTGGTTTACGACAGCAATGCCTCCAAGGCTGATGTCTCGGATTCCGTTGGCAGGTCACATGCGAAGCCGGAAAACGCAAACATGGAAAAAAAACTTGAGATGATACGCCCGTACAAGAGCCCCTTCAGGGTGAAGGTAGAGAATCTGTCGAAGGATTTCGTCTTTGAATGGAAGTGTGATGGGGAAGCCGACGCGCGGCTCGTGGTGATCGACCGTGAAAACACACTCCTCGTTGACAGAATAGCGGAAGGTCCGGAGCGGAACAGAATCAGGATTCCGATCAAGTTGATAACGGACAAAGGCGAACTCGTCTGGACTTTGACCATCACTTTCACTGACGGAGCCAAGACATCCCGTACAGGCAGACTTGTACTTAAAAGCGAGATTGAATGACAATGAGAATATTTGCGATCAACGTCCTGTTTTTTGTCACGTCCCTCGTGGTCTCGGCGCAAAGAACCGTCACAGACAGCATCACCTACACCTATGTAATGTCTGACCACGAAACCATCAGCGAAGCCGAGATCACCGCTGTAAAGCAGGCCCAACTGAAGATGATCGCCGACAATTTCGGAACGACAGTGGGATCGACCACGACAATCACTATGTCGAATGGTAATATTCACGATTTCACTTTCGGCGAGACCGAGGTGAACGGGGAGTGGATAAGGACAATCGGAACACCGACCATTGAAAGACTGTGTGTAGACAATCATTTCCTGATAAAAGTCACCCTCAAAGGAGAAATACGCGAGACCATTTCAAATCCGGTCAATTATCAGTTCAAGGTCTTGAAAAACGGATGTGATGACAGGTTTGAAAGCGTCTCGTTCAGGCAAGGTGACTATCTCTGTCTGTCATTCAGGACACCGGAGGAAGGCTACCTTGCGGTCTATCTGACTGATGGTGAGACTGTCCAATGTCTCTATCCCTATCCTGGTCTTCCATCCTCTACGATGAGGATGAAACAGGACACGGATTACGTTCTGTTCTCAAAGGAGAAATCAGGAGACCTTGATCCGAACCGGGTCCGGATGATGCGTCTGGGATGCAAGGCGGAGGAAGAGCACAACCGCATCTACATCATATTCTCGGCAAACCAGTTCTCAAAGGCGGTGGACTATGATAATGGAGAGCTTCCCCGTCAGCTGAGTTTCAAGGACTTCCATTCTTGGCTTTCCAGCGTCCGCAGACGTGATGTCAGAATGACCGTAAGTCCTGTTGACATTGTTATCTCAAATAACTAAATATATGAAACCAATTATACTTCGCTTATTGCCATTTGTTGTGACTGGATTCTTGTCCGTGACCTTGGATGCCCAGTCGGTGATGACACAAAGCATTTCGTTCAGATTGGAGGACGTTAACTCCACCACTATGTTTATGCCGCCGGAATTGCGTATGGACATAAAGTTCATCGATTCCAACAACGACAATATCCTTGAGGCCGAAGAGTCTGGAAAACTTTGCCTTACAATCAGAAACAAGGGCGGCAGAGCCGACAATGTGAAAGTCTCAGTCTATCCTGTGGGAGACTCCAATGGCATCATCCTCAATCAGAATGAATATTCCGCAGCATTGGAAGAAAATGGTTCGGCGGACATTGAAATCCCCATAACCGCCGGCATTGATGTTCCCACTGGCAACACGAAATTCGCCATAAAGGTTTCCGAGCCTATGGGCTATGATATTGACGCGATTCTTGAACTGTCCACATTCGCCTATCAGAAGGCCAAACTGAGTATGAATGGTGTGGACATCACTGATTCCGGAGTTGGGTTACGGGCCGCCAACGGGAATCCGGACAACAAACTTCAGAACAGGGATGTCGTGAGGGCTTCTGTGATGATTCAGAATGTGGGTGAAGGAGAGGCTGACGGAATCAACTACGAGGTGGTGTCAAAGGATCCGAACATCAATTTCCTGACAACTTCCGGGTATGCTGACAGAATCAACGGCACAATGAAGGACTTGCTTGTCGGAGAGGCCGCCGAAATCAGTTTCCGGCTTACTCCCAACGCACGATATGTCCACAAAGGCGGGTATGTGCCTGTCTATTTGACAGTGATGGAGAAAAAGGGATTCGGAAATATAGTCTCCCGGCAGATCCCTATTCCGTTTGATGAGGCCGCAGCCAAACCGGAGGTGGTAAAGGTCGAGGGAAACAGGAAAAAGCTTATCGATATTCTTGGAACGAAAATCTATTCGGAAGACGACCGTGTGACCTCCGAAGGCCAAATCAAGGATATGCTGGCGGTCCCTTATGGCCAGCCGATTTTTTCCGACGCCGTCGCTGTGGTCATAGGCGCGGAGGAATATGCCGACAAGAATCTGCCGAGCGCCCCATACGCCGAGCGCGATGCGGAAGTGATGTCTGAATATTTCAAAAAGGCTATGGGAATCAATGATGTGCGTCTTCTGACCAATGAACAGGTCACCAGTATGGAACTGAAGAGAACTTTTGACGCTTCCCGTGGGAGACTTGCCCAAAGGGTTATCCCTGGCAAGACTGACCTCTTCGTTTATTATTCCGGACATGGTGTGCCCATGGAGGGAACTGACGGGCGTAAGGACATATTCCTGATTCCTTACGATGTGGACAAGGCCTGGATTAGGGATGAGGGCTTCAGCCTGAACAAACTCTATGCGGATCTTGGGAAACTCAAGGCTCGGTCTGTCACCGTGATCATGGACGCTTGCTTCAGCGGAGGGTCGAGACGAAGCGAAGCATACGCCACAAAATCCATCGCCAACCAGAAACTTGTGATGATTGATGAGACGGAGATGGAGCAGCCTTGGCTGAATGATCCGAATTTCAGGGTGTTCACATCTTCGCGTGGAGACCAGACATCTCTGGGCTACGACAGGTCGAGGTCTGGCCTGTTCACCTATTACCTTGCGATAGGCCTTCAGGGTGAGGCAGACAAAGACGGCAACGGAAAAGTGGAGATGAATGAACTGGTGGACTATGTCTCGGAGCAGGTCAACAATGCCAGCGACGGAGCCCAGACCCCACAGTTCTACGGTGATAGAAACTTTCTTTGGGAAATAATCAAGTAAATGAATATGACGAAGTTGAAATTAATCTTGGCACTCGTGTCGCTCGCTCTGTCGGCCGCTCTTTCATATTCACAGGAACTCACTCCTCCGAAAAGAAACGGTGTCTCCATCGGAGAGACGAAGGTGTCTATGGGAAAGAATGAGATATTCATTGATTATCGGATCCTGCTTGGGGAGGATGTCCGGTCCTGTAAGGTGAATGCGATGATGTATCTTGACGGCAAGCCGTTCCGAAAGGCGATGGAATTTTCCGGAGACGTTGGTACGATAACGGAATCCGGCATGAAGCGGATCCGCTATGATTTCAGCGGCAGAAAAGAGCGACTGGAAGGGAAGGACATCAGTTTCAGGCTTGATGTCTCAGACAAAAGAATATCTGGAAGCAGTGTTGATTATAACGCCACCGGAAATGAGATTCTTGACAGAGTGGTTGAGGACGGAAAATCTTCTGATAAGATGGCCATCGGAACCAAAGGCCTTATCTCAGCACAAGTGTCTTCTTTGGGAAGTAATGCTACAACTATTTCATATGGACTTATGGTTGGTGCCATCAAAAATTTTGGAGCATATGTAAGATTCCAAAGCAACTATGAGTTCGAAAAGGAGGACTTTTCTGTTAACAGTTCTGGGAGTATTGTAGGAGGGGGTTATATTTGGCCTACCGGAACCAGCAAGATTCAGACTATTAGAACTACGTTAGGAACTATTATACGAGTACATAAAATTTGTTATCCCTATGCCGGATTTGGTTATGGTTACAACAAGTATTTCTATGAAGATATATCTGGTGGTTGGGGCCTCGTGACTGATTTCTCACAAATAGGAGCCGCGTTTGAGGCTGGTGTGATACTCAAGGCTGGTCCTATGTCCATTTCTGCGGGAACTGGTACAATAATGTTCAAGACAATGTCTTTTGACATTGGGCTTGGTGTAATGTTCTGATGTTTTACAGGATGGAGTTTGAGAAAAATAATGTTAATTTTTTATACGTTAATAGCATACAATGAAAAAGGACCAATTTCATAAATTCCTGTTATTGGTAATTATTTTGTTATTTGGCTGTGAGGAACAAGAACAATTATCATTAACTATACCAGAAATCAGCAAACTAGAAGTGACAGACAATGGTACTTTGACATTTACTTTGCAGGCTATATTACCATCGGACGATATGCTTGTCAGCGAGTGTGGTTTCTACTGTTCTGAAAATGCTTCGATGCAGTTTGCTGAGAAATATTGTAGTAGATTAACTGGCTCAACATTCTCCTCAGAATTTACATTGAAGGGGTATGACCGAGAGTATTATTTTTGCGCATATGTGTCAAATGGTCGCACAGAGATTCTCTCCGATGTTAAAATGATCAGTATAGGATCATTAGAGGATTATGTCTCTTTAGGCCAAGTAAATTTGTTGTCTTACAACCGCAATACGGAAACAGCTAGATTCAGTCTTACGGCTTTCATCAAGCAAGGTGTAGAAGTGACAAATTTAGGTGTCCAGTATGGAACAATACCAAGTATGGAAAGTGAAAGTAGGACCAAAACATTAATTTACAAAGGCGGCGAAGTCACTGAGTTTGAGTTACCTGGTCTAAAAGCTGGTTCTATGTATTATTTTCGTCCGTTCATTATGAGTTATGGCTATGTCGGCTATGGCCAGAAAACAACGTGGACTGTTTGCTCACATCCAACTGTAACAACTCATGAGATTTCCGAGATAACTTCTATTTCCGCTAAAGTATCGGGCAAGGTCACAGATGATGGTGGGGCATTGGTGACAAGTCGCGGAATTGTGTGGAGTACCTCTCCTAACCCGACAATATCTCTACCTACGAAGATCGTGGACGATGGAACAGGTACAGGTGATTTTTTATGTGCGATATCTAATCTGGATAGATCTACTAAATACTATGTGCGGGCTTATGCGACGAATTTGGCAGGAACATCATATGGAGAGTTAAAATCATTTACGACGAGTGCGGAACCTTATGATATATCCTTGTCAGGTACATCGAATTGCTATATTATTTCCCAGACGGGGATATACAAATTCAAAACCGTCAAAGGTAACAGCTATACCTCGGTAGGCAGTATCTCTTCTTGTGAAGTCTTGTGGGAGAGTTTCGGAACGGAGACGGTGCCTAATAAAGGAGAGTTGATAAAGAGTGTGTCATATAGTAATGGTTACATAACTTTTGAGATACCAATAACGTACAAGAAAGGTAATGCGGTCATTGCGGCAAAGGATTCAAAGGGCAATATTCTTTGGTCTTGGCATATATGGTTGACAGATGAGCCTAAGGAGCAGATCTATTACAATAATGCCGGTACAATGATGGACCGTAATCTTGGTGCCACTTCTGTCACTCCTGGTGATATCGCTGCTGTCGGCCTGTTGTATCAGTGGGGGAGAAAGGACCCTTTTCTTGGTTCAGCTAATATTCACAGCGAAGTCGAAGCCCAATCTACACTTTCCTGGCCAGCAGCTGTAGAATCAACGTCAAGCATTGGGACAATCGCTTATTCTATCACTCATCCTACCACTTTCATAAAAAGCAACGTTAATAATTATGATTGGTATTATAGTTACGATGATAATACCGACAATAGTCGTTGGCAGTCATCAAAGACAATCTATGATCCTTGTCCATTCGGATGGCGTGTTCCTGATGGTGGTGATTATGGAGTTTGGTCGAAAGCAGTCGGTTCACCTACCTTGTTTTTTTATTCCTATGATAGAGCAAGTAATGGGATGGATTTCTCAAATAAGTTCGGATTATCTTCATCCATTTGGTATCCAGCATCTGGCTATCGTTACTTCACAAGTGGGAATCTCATTGATGTCGGCGCAAAAGGCCACTGGTGGTCGGTATCTACTGACGGCCAATATGCGATATATTTATACCTTTTAGATAGTGGTTGTGTCTATTCACTTCTTCATATTGATCGTGCAAATGGGGTGTCTGTACGTTGTCTTAAAGAGTAATCTATTTTACAATATAGAAGAAAGGATGTTATATTCGTAAAAAGAAATTGAAGCATTGGGAATTATTTCCACACGCAGAGCATAACATTAAGAGACATTGATTGTAAAAAAAAACACTGATAATGATAGAATTTGAGAAACGCGTGACTAAATATATTCAGAAAACAAAATCAACTCATCATTATGAAAGCACTTGAAATTCTTATGACACTCGCCATTGCGGTCACTTTCAATGTCGCACCTGTGGCGGCTCAGCGCAATGACGCCAGAAAGGAAACCGCCCGTGAGATCAAGGCCTCCAACAAGGATCTTTACAGGAAAGCGGACAGGAATGTGAGGAAAGAGGCCAGAAAGCTGACGAAGGAAGGCTGGAAATCGATGGACCTTCCTATCGAGAAGCAGCTGGAGAGAACTTGGGAGAGGGAGTGGCAGATGGATGACGAGGGGTATGAGAAGTACATCTCCAAGACTGTGACAGTTGTCGGTCAGAACTATTCGTCGGCTGTCCGTCAGGCTGAGAATATGGCGAAACTGAGCATCGCGTCGGATATGGGAACCCTTGTGCAGTCTATGGCGACTCTCGCTGTCGGGAACAAGGAGATTACTCCTGAACAGGCCACTTCCGTAAGTCAATCGGTGGAGAAGGTTAAACTTATTGTGAATGAAAAACTTGGAAGAGTGGTGACTTCCTCGGTGATCTATCGTGTGAATAAGGACGTGTACGAGGTCCGTCTGACCGTGCTTTACAGTCAGAAAGCCGCTCTTATGGCGGCCAATCAGGCGGCTGTGGCTCAGCTTAAGGACGATATGAGGCTGAATGACGCCGAGTTTGATTCCTTGTTCGGCTACGACAGGCTTCGTGACCAATATGTTAAGACAGAATGGGATGAGACCATCCGATGATCACTATGAAGAGACTATTGTCTGCAATGCTTTTGGCGGCGGTCGCGTTCACGGCCGCCGCTCAAAATTTCGAGAATCTGTTCGATGGTTTCGCCAAAGAGTCATCAAAAGATTATGCCGCGTTTCAGGATGAGGCCAACAAACGGTTCGTTAGTATTCTGAAGGAAAGCTGGATTGAGTTCAAAGTGCTTGACGCTGTTGAATATCCACATAGGCCTAAGCCTAAGACCGCTCCAGTGGCACCTGCACCGGAAGTCGCGCCGGTAAGAGAACCAAATCCGGTTGAAGCTCCGGTGGCGTCTGCCGATCCGGACACGGCTTCCACCCCGGAAACCTCTCCGGTTGTGAATCATTCTCCTGAAGAGGAAGTGCCCTTCGTTGAGGATGCCGAACTACCCGCCCGGGAAGTGGAAGGAACGAGGCCGTGCATGTTCAGTTTCTATAATTCCGAGGTAAGGCTTTGGATTCCGGAGGCCGTTTCAGCCTACCGTATGCGTGGCAATTCGGAAAAGGATGTCGCCGGCTTCTGGGAGGTTATGTCACAATCTGATTATCGTTATGTTCTGAGCCAGGTTGAGGAATATGCCACGCGTATGGGATTGGAAGGCTGGAGTCTTTATCTGTTTGTCGAAAGATTGTCAGGGGAATTGTTTGGCTCTGACCGCCCCGATGAGGTGGAGGTCTTCAAGACATTTATACTGAACCAGATGGGTGTGAGCGCGAGAATGGGCTTGGCTGATGGCAGACTTATGACCACAGTCAGCGTCAAGGAGCAGTTATATGCCAGATTGTTTTACAAATATGAAGGGCTGAAATATTACTTCGGCAAGGATGTGAAGGAGATTAAGGAATTCAGAAGCTATCCTGGAGAGTTCGCCGGCAATCTGGCTCAGATCAGCGTCGAGATTCCGGTGCCGTTGCATTTGGGTGGCAAGGATGATGTTCAGAATATTTCAAAGCCATCGAAGGTTTTCGGCTCAACGCTGTCACTTCCAGTCAATACAGCTCTGTGCGGATTCTATCTGGATTTCCCGCAGGTTGATGTGGACGTTTATGCCCGTGCTGCCTATGGCAGAGAGTTTTCCTCCGCATTGCTTGAAAGCCTCAGGCCGTGCCTGGAAGAACGAGACGAACTGACAAATGTGAATATGTTGCTGAGATTCCTGCAATATGATTTCGAGTATTCGACGGATGATGACCAGTTTGGCTACGAGAAGCCTTTCTTCCTAGAGGAGAACTTTGTCTATCCGGCCAATGACTGCGAAGACCGCTCGATTCTCTTCTCCTATCTTGTGAAGAATCTTCTCGGGCTTGATGTCGTTCTGTTGAACTATCCTAATCATGTGGCCACGGCCGTCTGCTTCAACGAGGATGTCGCCGGTGATTCTGCCAGCTTCAATGGCCGTCGGTTCACTATCTGTGATCCGACATACATAGGATCGTATGCCGGAATGACAATGCCTGGTTGCGGTGATGTTCAGTTCAAGGTTCTGCCGTTGTTTGACTAATAGTCTTTTACAAAACACTTTCAGCCTATATTGGAACTGAACACCGTAGAATAAGGAATATGCTGAAAAACTCAAGGGTTAGCCTACAGGTTTTTCAGCATATTCATTGATTTGTGTCGCTCTGCGGCCGATTAGGCTGAAGGCGTTTCGTAAAACAGGCAAGGATGGCAGACTAATGAGTTGCATTACTT
>ERZ808240.5367-NODE-5367-length-10506-cov-10.350301_pt1 | contig 10506 bp, 7 predicted proteins | sample MGYA00521084_ERZ808240 | MGnify/ENA primary metagenome ERZ808240 (study PRJEB31516, sample SAMN03275571) | gut metagenome | biome: mammalia-associated habitat; material: feces | host: Papio cynocephalus | place: Kenya | collected 2012-08-06 ... | reverse complement strand
CTCTGCCAGCATTCAGAATCGTCCGGGCGGTCAGCTTCGTGGTAGACACCACAATGTTGAATGTTTTCTGCTCGACTTCTTCCTGCAATTTCACCACCTCCTGCGGGAATTTTCGCTTTAACGGTCATGTTCTGCGGGCGGTTTGGTATGCGCTTTCGGTTCTGCGGACTGAACGGCTTCATCGGGAACAGGTACTACCAGCAGCCGCTTTCCTAATTTGATAAAGGCTTCGGGCTGATGAAAATGCTTCTCATACTTCTGTGCCAGTTCCGGGGAAAGGGATACAAAATCCTCCTCACCGTTTCCGACTACCAGAAAAGTTCCAGCAACTGCATCGTACATCTGGCCGTGGTCATCTCGTAAAGCACGGTTCAGGGGAAGTCCAGTTAGCTTGCCCTCATCGTTGTACACGATGGCAACAGGATCATCGAAAGGATAGCTTGCTGCAATGGTGCCGCAGACAGCATCCTGATAATCTTTCAGTTCTGTGCCGATGGTGACTTTCTGTGGATACATACCGGGCTGCACCAGAAGCGCATCCAGCCCCTTTGCTTTGAATAGCTCCTGCTCTCCCACCGTTTTGAAGTCAACGTCAACAAAATCGTTGGAATCGAGAACATAGTCCTCATTGTTCCATGCTTCTGTGACGATTCTTTCAGCTTCCTCTCGCGTAGTCGCTTCGACAGAAACCGTGCGCTGGAGCGTTTCGGTGATTTCTACGTCAAATTTTTTCATGCGCACCTCAGTCGATGCAGATGCAGGGCAGCTTCTGATCGTCTGCTATGAGCGTGACGCTGTGGGTTTCCAGATAGGTCTGGAAACGGTAGATGTCCTCCACGGTCAGGGAAACGATATTCCCATGATTGTCCGTGCGGAAAAAAATGACCGCACCTGTCAGGTAGTGCTTGCCCGCCAGCTTGATGATCTGCGCCGGGTTGTAGCTGACGTAGAGCGGAGCATTTTCAATGACGATCAATTCATCACTCTCATCGAAGCAGGGCAGGATGTGGGGAGCATCCTCTTCCATGATGACAGTCAGCTCCATATCCGGGCCGATGGCGGCAAGATACGCAGTATTATCCGCTGCGTCCCTGCCGGGAGATGCGGCGTGCTTCAGCACAGACAGAATGTTCACATCCACGGTAATCTGCTCCGTTCGAATAGTGCGGTTCGCGGTGGGATTGAAAGGAATCGTGTTGTTCATGGGCGTTACCTCCTGATTTTTTGCAAAAATAAAAGACCTGATTGGGTCTTACATTCATCGTTCTGCTTCCTGTTTGCGCTTTTTCAGTTTGGCCTGCTGCCGTTGTTGCTGCCACGCTTCCAGAAGCTGAATGATTTTTTCTTCCATTTGCCGGGGCGTATAACTGCGCGGAAAGTATTTGCGCAGTGTCTCATTTTTGATGGTCACGGTGTCCAGTTCACTCTTTTTAACTTCGTTCATAATGTCATAAACAGCGTCGTAGCTGAACTTTCCCTGCTGTGCCAGCTTTTTTATCCGCTGGGCTTGGGAAAGGGAGGGCGCATTTTGAGTGGTGTCCATCACTTCCATGAAATCACACTGCTGTTTTGCATCCAGATAGGACAATTCCACCGCAGGGGTAAACGAGATTTTCTTATCGTCCACCAGCTCCAGCAGCTTAGGAGTGAGATTCGTCAAGCGGATATAGCGTTTTACGGTATCTTTGCTCATTCCTGAATCTTCTCCGATTTTTTCAGAACTCAACTTCGGTGCAACTTGCGCCGAAGTTAAATCTGAACGTGCGCCCTGCCGTTTAATGGCATCCATCTTCATTTTAAAAGCAAAGGCTCTTTCGCTGGGAAGGATGTTCTCGCGCTGGATATTGCTGTCCACGAGCAGAATGATAGCATCATCATCTGTCATATTTCGGACAATGACTGGCACAGTGTCCAGTCCAGCCTTTTTCGCTGCATACTGGCGGCGGTGGCCGGAGATGATCTCATACCCACCTTCTGCCCGTGGACGAGCAATCAGCGGCGAGAGGATACCGCGCTGTGAGATGCTTTCCACTGTTTCAGCCATAGCTTCATCGTCCTGCACCTTAAATGGATGGTTTACAAAAGGGTACAGTTCATCAATGGGAAGCTGCTGTATCTGTTCCGTTTGCAGATGTGCTTTTTCGATAACTTCACCTCCCCGGAGAGCCACGCGCAAAGTCGTGGTTCGTCTTGTTCTGATAATAAAGGTTCATAGTTGTAGGGGCATTGTACAGCGATGCCAGCAGATACTGCTTCATATTCCGCACTGGGACAGTGGTTTCTGCCAGACAGCCCAGTACAAAACGGATGTGGTCTGCGTTCAACTTTTTCAACCGACTACGCACCACTTCGGCGGGTTTGTCGTCCCCGGCGATTCTCAACATCTTGCGTTTGGTGGAACAGGTGTCCACAAGCAAATCCACGATCTGATAGATGGTGTCCTCATCGTCCGGGTGAAGCCGGAACAGCAGTTCGACCTCCAACGCCTGATAAAAATAATCTTCAAGCTGTTCTCGAATGTTCCCTGAATGGATAGGATCAGGTTTATTTCTCTCTGTTTTATTCTTATCAGTCTTATTACATTGCGGTTTTGGCTGCTCCTGAACTGCATTTTGGACAGCACCAGAATTGCTGTTTGCGCAATTCAGTGGGTGCATTTTTGACACCTCTGTGGAAAAGTTCTTGACGAAGATCAAGCTGGGTCTGCCCAGTCCGCGCCGCTTGCGCTCGATTAGGTCGGCCTGTTCCAGTTCCCGGAACAATTTGACCGCCTTGTGTTCGGCGCAGCAGAGGGATTCCTGTACCTCCCGGACAGTGTATATGATATACACGCGCCCCTGCTCATCCAGCCAATTGTTCTTTACAGACAGGCTCATGCGGTCGAGCAGGATGCCATACAGCGTCCGGGCATCGGTGGAGAGCTGCCGGAAACGGCTGTCCTGAAAGAGTGCTTTCGGGATGCGGAAGTAGGAAAACAGTTCACCCGACTGGCCGTAGAAGTAGTCGAGCATCATTTGGTGTGACCTCGGATTTTCAACTGTGTGTGTGCGTTCATGTGCAAAACCTCCTTCCCGATTTTTAGCAAAAGAAAAAGCACATCTTCAATTTGAAAGTTGAAAATGTGCTATGTAAAATCGCCTATTGCGTCCGTGCCAGATTGGGTGTATCCTTATAAAAACGGTTTACACTTCTGTCTTTTTTTAGCCATGGGTCGGGCAAAAATGGTAACAGTAAGTGTCAGGTTTCGTACCCAAAAATTCTTGGGTACGATTCTGGGAACAAAGAGCCATTTTAGAGACGAAAAGATACCAAAAGTTACGTCAAAGTACACAAAGGTTCTTTTGCAGAACTATGAGATAGTCATAAGATTTCACAAGAAAAACAGGATTTTGAAATTGCCGACGTTCTCATAACCGCTTGGTCGCGGGTTCAAGTCCTGCCTGGCCCATACGAAAAAGACACCCATATGGGTGTCTTTTTTTGTATATTCTGGTCGGCAGAGCCTGAACAGGGCGATCCAAAGCATGGTAAGCGGTCAGCCCGGCGGGCGGTCATTCCGTGCGAGGGCCTCACCTTGCTGTAGGAACAGATGCTGCCAGACCCGCCAAATCACAAGACCGGGACAAGCTGATCGTCCCCACAGCTGGTTCCGGCATTCGGAGGCTCTCCGCTTCCAGAGTACCACTTGCAGCTCCGTGCGGATCGCCGTTGCTTTTGCCTTCCGGATTTTCCAAAATCGACCAATCGTCTATGATTTTTTATTTTTCAGGATATTTTCTTCTGATTTGATTTTTTTACATTCATACATTATACTGTGGACATCGGATTTTTATTTCGAAAGAAGGAAATGCCATGTCCAACATTCTGGAAACGATGGAGCAGAACTCCGTCCGATACAAAGACAAGCTGTTATTTGCCGATGACACGACTTCCAAGGGCATCACCTACGGCCAGTACTACGACCTGTCCGGCCGTGTCTATGCCTATCTGAAGGCCCACGGCATCGGCCGGGAGGACTTCGTCCTGCTCTGCCTGCCCCGCGGCATCCAGCCCCTTATCGCCATGGGCGGCGTCATGCGTGCCGGCGCAGCCTTTGTGGTGGTAGAAGACAACTATGCCCCGGAGCGCATCGCATTCATCAAAAAGGACTGCGGCTGCAAGCTGGTCATCGATGCAGACGTGTGGGCTGACATCCAGCTCACCCAGCCCATCACCGGCTATGAGCCTCTGGAAGAGCATGCCGCCGCCTTTGCGGTCTACACCTCCGGCACCACCGGCAACCCCAAAGGCGTTCTGCACGAGTACGGCAACTTCGGGCGGATGATTCAGGCCCTCACCATGACCTCCTGCCCGCCCCTTGCCGAGCCCGATGACCGCTTTGCCCTGGTGGCCCCGCTGAACTTCATCGCCTCCACCAACATCATCCTCTACGCGCTCAATTTTGCCATCTATGTAAATGTCGTGCCCTACTCGGTGGTCAAAGACCCCATGAAGATGCTGATGTTCCTGCTCAAGAACAAGATCACCGGTACCTTCCTCACCCCCTCCTACATCCGCAAGATGAAGAAAAAGCCGCCGATGCTCAAGTTCTGTATCATCGGCTCCGAACCCGCCAACGGCGTCTATCTGGAGAGCCTCAAGATCCACAACATCTATATGATGAGTGAATCCGGTTTTGCAGTCTCCCACTTCCTCGTTGACAAAAAGTACACCGAGACGCCGGTAGGCCAGTCCGAGTGCGGCTTTAAGATCCATCTGCTGGACGAGAACGGGAACGAAGTGCCTGCCGGAGAAGAGGGCGAAGTCTGCTTCGAAAACCCCTATGTGCGGGGTTATATCAATCTGCCGGAGCAGACCGCCGAGGCCTTCCGGGACGGCCTGTACCACACCAACGATCTGGGCCGGCTGGACGCTGAGGGCCGACTCATCATCTGCGGCCGCCTGAACGACATGGTCAAGATCAACGGCAACCGCGTGGAGCCGGGCGAGATCGAAGAGGTAGCCAAGAAAGTCCTCGGCATCGACTGGGCCGCCGCCCGCATCTTCGACGACGGCCGGAGGGTCTTCATCTGCGTCTACTACCTCAAGAACATGAAGGTGGATTTCGAAAAGACCCGCGCCGCCATGGAGAAGTATCTGCCCTACTACATGCTTCCCTCTTTCTTTATCCATATCGATGAGATCCCCGTGAAAGCCACCGGCAAGATGGACCGCAAGGCCCTGCCCGCTCCGGTGTTCAATGACTATCAGGACGATTACGCTGCCCCTCGCAACGAGGTGGAAACGGCCCTCTGCAAAGCCTTCGAACAGGTGCTGGAGGTGAAACGGGTCGGCATCAAGGATGACTTCTATCAGCTGGGCGGCGACTCGCTGGCCTCGATGGATGTGCTCTCCTGCGTGGAGCTGCCCGGCCTGACGGCAACGGACATCTTCCGCGGACACACGCCGGAAAAGATCGCAGAGCTGTACAACGAGCACAAGAGCGATGTCGTCTTCTCCGATGAGATGAACGAGGCCATTCTCAAGCGCACCTATCCCCTGACCACCGAACAGCTCTACATGATCGACTATCAGTTCTATACGCCCCTGTCCACCATGTTCAACCTCTACAATATGCTTGAGTTCGACAAGAGCGTGATGGATATGGAGATGCTCACTGCCGCCCTCAACACGGCCATCCGGAACCACCCGGCCTTTGCGACCCAGTTCTTCTTCAATGAGGACGGCGAGCTCTGCCAGCACTACATCCCGGAAAGCTATCCGGATGTGAAGCTGGAACGGGTCACGGAAGCAGAGCTGGAGGCCATCAAGAAGGGGCTGGTGCAGCCTTTCAAGGTCATCAACTCTCCCCTGTGCCGGTTCCGGGTCTTTGAGACGGAAAAAGCCGGTTACGTCTTCATGGATGTCCATCACACCATCTTTGACGGCACTTCTTCCAAGGTGTTCTTCTCCGATGTCCTCTCGGCCTACGCCGGGCAGGACCTGCCTCAGGACCGCTATTACTGCATCCTTGACCAGCGGAAGCGGCAGACGGAATCCGCCTTCTACAAAGAGAGCCGCGAATACTTTGAAAACCGCTATTCCGGTGTGGACTGGTGCAGGCACCTCACCATCGACAACGATACCCGTGAGAACAAAGCCGGTGAGGTCTATGTCATGCTGCCGGTAAGCGAAGCCCAGCTGGACAAGCTGAACGACAAATACGGCATCACCCGGAACGGCTTCTTCATCGTAGTATCGGCCCTCGCCAGCGCCATCTATGAGAAAAAGGCCAACGTCCTGTTCTCCTGGATCTATAACGGCCGCAACGACCGGGATGAGCTGGCCTCGGTAGGTCTGCTCTACCGCGACCTGCCGGTCGGCGTACAGTTTACCCGCACCACCACCCTGAAAGCCCTGTATGCCGATGTGGTGGAGCAGGTGAACAATGGCATCCTCCACAGCTGCTACCCCTATGTGGAGAGCAACTGCAGCGTGATCGAAGATGACCTTTCCTGCGTACTGTATCAGGATGACCTGCGGAACATCGATGAGGTGCCCGGTCTGGTGGGTGAAGTGGAGCTTTCCAACGAGAAGATGGCTTCCCTGAACGTGATGGACATTGAGATCCTAAACCGGGATGAGGGTCTTATCATGCGGATTGACTACGCTGCAAGCCTGTATGCCCCCGAGAGCATCGACCGCTACCGCAAAATTTACTGCGCAGCTATTGATGCCCTCGTGGATCACATCAACGACGCCGATGTGCCCCTCAAAGACCTTGCCCGCAGGATCTCCAAGGCATCCGGTGAGGGCGGCTTCCTGAGCCAGAACTGGTGGTTAAAATGGATGAGAAAAAACTGACTTCGGAGCAGAGCGAAAACGCAGTTCTTGCCAAAGACTATGATCTGGGTTCGCTTTTTCTTTTCGTGCTTCCCAGCATCTTCACCTTCGTATTCATCTCGATCTATCAGGTCGTAGATGGCATCTTCATCGAGAAATTTATCAACCCCTACGCCATCTCCGCCGTCAACCTTTATTATCCCGTCATCAGCCTTCTGCTGGCTGTGGGCATGATGATCGGCACAGGCGGCAATGCCATGATCGTAGAGCTGGTAGGACAAGGCCGAAAAGAAGAGGCTGACCGCATCTTCTCTGAGACGCTGCTTGTTACGCTGGCTGCCAGCCTCCTCTTTGCTGTTGTGGATTTTGCCTTTGCAGACCCCATCATGCGGCTGCTGGGTGCTTCCGACGGCAACATCGAATACCTGAAAGCCTACTATTATATCCTGACGGCCTGTGCTCCCGCCATCATGCTCCAGACTGCCCTTGGCATCCTCATCATCGGAGAGGGCCGGACGGTGACGGTGGGCGTCCTCATCATTGCAGGCGGCCTGTCGAACATCGTGCTGGACTACCTGTTCATGCACACCCTTGGCTGGGGCATTCAGGGTGCCGCCCTTGCCACCGCCATCGGCTACATCATCCCGGTGCTCTATGCCTTCTGGTTCTACTCTCCTGTCGGCAGCAGCACCTACCATCTCCGTCTGGCAAAGCCGGAACCCAAAAAGCTCCTGTTCCTCTGCTACAACGGCTCCTCTGAGATGATCTCCAATCTGGCCGCCGGCCTGACGGCCCTCTTCATGAACCGTCTGGTCTACCGCTTCTACGGCGAGATGGGCGTCAGCGTCGTCTCGGTGTTCCTGTATGCACAGTTCATCGTCATGGCGGTGTTCATGGGGATGACCACCGCCGTGGAGCCCCTGTTCAGCTACCACTACGGCACCGGAAATGTGCCCATGCGGAAAAAGCTGTTCCGTCTCTCCATCCGGCTGACGGCCATCTTCTCTGTCCTCCTCACGGCAGCGGCGGCTCTCCTCTACCGGCAGGTCGCAGCTGTGTTCTTCCCGCCGGAGAGTGCCGGAGACTTCTACGCCCTCACCTGCCGGTGTCTGGTGTTTGCACTGCCGGCCTGCCTCATCGTGGGCTTCAACATCTTTGCCTCCGGATTGTTCACCGCATTCTCCAACGGTGCCATCTCGGCGCTGCTGTCCTGCGTGCGCACCTTCGCCATCCTGACGCTCTGCCTCTTTGGCCTGTCCGCCCTGTTCGGCGCCGATGGCCTGTGGGTATCCTGGAGCGCTGCCGAAGCGCTCTCCCTCATCCTGAGCGTCGTCCTCCTCCTGAAATACCGCAGCCGCTACTTTGCAGCGTGAGATCACTTCCATGAAAAAAGAGACATCTGCCGTTTTGCGCGCAGATGTCTCTTTTTGTTTGTATTATTCTCTTACTTCAGCACCTTCCGCAGGGCGCGGAACAGTCCCTCCACATTGATGGGCTTTGCCAGATGGTCATTCATGCCCACGGCAAGCGCTTTCTGCCGGTCTTCCTCAAAGGCATTGGCCGTCATGGCGATGATAGGGGTCTTTCTGCGGTCATCCGGGAGGTTCCGGATGAGCTGAGCCGCCTGATAGCCGTCCATCCGGGGCATCTGGATATCCATGAGGATGACGTCATAATAACCCACCGGGTGCTTTTTCAGCATCTCCACGCAGAGGGCACCGTCTGCGGCCCGCTCCACCCGGAGGCCCTTTTCTTCCAGAATGGTCATGGCGATCTCGGCGTTGAGGTCGTTGTCCTCTGCCAGCAGGATGCTGCATCCGCTGAGGTCTGCCGCGTCCTGCTCTGCATCCGGCTCCACATTGCTGTCCTGTCCCGGTTCGGCCAGCTGGAAATCGAGAGTGACGGTCATGGTCGTCCCCTTGCCCAGACTGCTCCGGACATCGATGGTGCCCTGCATCCACTCCACAAGAGCCCTTACGATGGGCAGGCCGAGGCCGGTGCCGGTGACTTTGCTCTCGGTGCTGGTATGCTCCCGGGTGAACTCCTCAAAGATGTGGGGCAGATATTCCTCGCTCATCCCGATGCCGTCATCCTGAACCGTAAAGACATAATGCCCGGTGCCCTCTTTTTCCGAGGGCAGTTCCTTCACGGAGACCGCGATGTGTCCTCCCTCAGGTGTATACTTGACCGCATTGCTGATGACATTCAGCAGGATCTCCCGCACCTTTGTGCTGTCGCAGATGACATCAGAGTGCCGGATATCTGTCGTATAGGTACAGGTCAGGTGTTTCTGCTGCGCGGTGGGCTCAAACACATCCTCAAGCGTCTTCATCAGCACAGCAACATTGCCATGCTCTTTCCGCAGCACCGCCTTGCCGCTCTCGATGCGGGCCATCTCCAGAACATAGTTGATGAGGGAGAGCAGGAACCCGCTGGAGGCCCGTATCTTCTCCGTATAGTCCAGCACCTTATCTTTTTCGTCGATATGCTTTTCCAGCAGCTCCGAGAAGCCGATGATGGCATTCATGGGGGTGCGGATGTCGTGGCTCATATTGAAGAGGAAGCGGGTCTTTGCCTCATTGGCCGCCCGGGCCTCCTGCACAGATTTTTCGAGGGCAGCTTCGTGCTGGACATCCCGCTGTCGCCGGGTCTGGATCTGCCAGCAGACGAAGGCCGCCAGCAGGCCGGTGATGGTCGAGATGAAGATGCCCAGACCGAGCTGACGTTCCGTGAACCACCCGGACTTGGGAACGATGTCAAAATACCAGACATCATTCGGGACATTGCAGGCCACTTCCAGCGTGTTGGAATCCACAAAGTCCCCGCTCTGGGCGATGACGACTTTTTCGTCCGTATAGGGGTCTTTCTTCCAGATCTGATACTGATATCCGGCCTCTTCCATCTTGTTCAGCTCGATCTCGCCGATGAACTCATCCCACTGAAGGACCAGGATGGAAAAGCCCCAGAACGTCCTCTGCCCCGACGGGCCTTTGAGATAGATGGGGTCGAACAGCAGCGCACCGGTGCCTCCCTGCACCAGTTCATAAGGGCCGGCGATGGTGTACACTCCGCTGTCTTTCGCCAGCGTCGCTTCCTTTTTACGGGCGGGGTTTTCCAGCATATTCAAGCCGATGGCCGCTTCGTTGCCCGCCATGGGGTAGATCTGGGAGACCGTGCCGTCCTTTGCCAGTTCATGGGCTTTGATGACGCTGCTGTCATCCTGCATATTGCTGGAAATGACTGCAAACTCCTCATCGCTGAGTGCGTGGCCGGATTCCATATATTTCTTGACGAAATGGGATTCGGTGAGATACCGGTTCAGCTGCGCCGTCACCCGGCTCACCGTGGATTCTGCCACATACACGGCCCGCAGCCGCTCATCTTTTTCCTGATTCACCGACAACAGGCTGAGGGAACCGAAGATGAGCAGAAAGGTGAGCAGGAAGACCACGACCGGAAGCGCACGCGCCTTCCGGGCAAATTCTCTATGAGCCATAAAGGAGTCCTCCTGTTCCAATGCATTTCCTCTTTCCATTATAAGAAATCCCCCGGGAAAAGTAAATCACACTTTCGTGGAAATCTGTAAAAAGCGGGCTGAAAATGGAAAAAGCCCGGTGGTTCCAAAGAACCATCGAGCTTTTTCTTGGCGGAGTAGGAGGGATTTGAACCCTCGCGCCGTTGTTT
>ERZ808240.5365-NODE-5365-length-10507-cov-13.546690_pt1 | contig 10507 bp, 11 predicted proteins | sample MGYA00521084_ERZ808240 | MGnify/ENA primary metagenome ERZ808240 (study PRJEB31516, sample SAMN03275571) | gut metagenome | biome: mammalia-associated habitat; material: feces | host: Papio cynocephalus | place: Kenya | collected 2012-08-06 ... | reverse complement strand
TCGTGCCGCCCACGGCGAGGTTGTCGCACAGCTCGATGCGGCCCGCGCCGGCCTCGATGGCGGCAGGCACGCGCTCCATGTTCTCGGCGCAGAACTCCCTTAGCAGGCCCATGGGCCCTCCTTAAACGAGAAGGGGCAGACCCGCGCAGCGAGCCTGCCCCAAGCACTCAGATGATCGAGACCTACGAGCTAGTCGAGGTCGTCCACGTCCACGCCGGACATCGGAAGCTGAGAGGGCTGCGCGAGCTGCGTGGCGTCCGCGTCATGGGACGCAGCCGGGGCAGCCACGGGAGCGGCAGCCTGGGCGGCAGCGGCGGAGCCGGTGGGCAGGCTCGTGGAGAGCTGGCCGGAGAAGGCGTTGTCCGCATCGTCCATGAAGTGCTGGAGCAGGGCCTTGTACTGGTCGCGGAACTGCTCGCGGGACTCCTTGAGGCGATCCATCTCGTCAAGCTCGCTCTGCTTCTCGGCCAGGGCCTGGCGGATGACCTCGCGGGCCTTCTGGTCTGCGTCGTTGCGGATCTTCTCGGCGTTGTCGCGGGCCTCGGCAACGATCTTGTCGGCGCTCTGCTGGGCCACGATGAGGACCTTGGAAATCTGGCTCTCGGAGGCGGTGAGGCCGGTGGGGGCGGCTGCGGGCGCGGCGGCCTCGGCGGGCTGCTGGCTCTGGAGCTGGGCGACCTGGGCCTGGGCGGCGGCAAGCTGCTGCTCGGAGGCGGTCAGGCGACCCTTGAGGTCGGCGATCTTCTGGAGCATGGCGTCGACCTCGCTCGAGCAGCGCTCGAGGAAGGCGTCGACCTCGTCGGTGTCATAGCCCTTCTTGGACGGAGAGAAGCAGAGGTTGTCGATTTCTGCGGGTGTGATTGCCATTCTGAATCCCTTTCGTTCCTATGGGCGTGCGGGGCGTGCGCCCAGGTCACGCGATTAGCCTCTTATCAGTATAACCCGCCCGCGATTCGCGAGCAGGGCGGGTCACAAACGCGCGACAAAAGCCGCGATGCCGATGGCGGGCGGCACGGCGTCGTCCAATGCGTTGCCCAAAGAGTGCCCAAAGGGCTACGTCCCCTTTGGGCACTGGGCAGGGCAGGCGCTAGGCCAGGCCAAGCAGCAGACGAAAGATCAGGCGCTCGCCGATCGAGAGGACGAACAGGCCCACGATCGGCGAGAAGTCCATGCCGCCCAGCGGCGGGATGAAGCGTCGGAACAGGTTCATGTACGGGCTCACGATGCGGTCGATGACCACGGCAATGTCGTACATGAGGCTGCCCTCGCGAAGCGGAAACCACGACATGAAGCACCAGATGATCACGAGCCACTCGTAGAAGTTGACGAGCGCGGAGACGAGGTTGATGACGCGATAGATCTCCATGCGCTAGCCCTTCGCAAGCTCGGCCGTGCGGGCAAGCGCGGCGTCCACCGCGTCATAGCAGCCGTCGACGAGCGCAGGCTCAAGCTCGTAGAGGGCGGCGGCCGTGGTGCCACCCGGAGACGTCACGCGCTCCATGTAGGCGCGCGGGTGCTCGCCGCTCTGGGCAAGCGACTCGGCCACGCCGAGCATCGTGGCGTTCACCATCTCGCGGGCATCCGCGGCACGCAGTCCCGCTCGGATGCCGGCACGCGTGAGGGCGTCCACCATGAGGGCAAAGTAGGCCGGTGCGCAACCCACGACGGCGCCCTCGGCATCAAGCTGGTCCTCGCGCATGACCTTCGCAGACCCCAGTGTGGCGAACAGCGCGCGAACGGTCTCCACGTCCGTCGCGCTCGCGGAGGCACCGCCCGTGACGGCCGAGGCGCCCGAGCGCACCGAGACGGGCAGGTTGGGCATGACGCGCACGGCGCGCGAGCCGGGAAGCGCCGCCTCGAGCGTGGCGAGCGTGACGCCCGCGGCGATGGAAACCACGAGCACGCCGTCGAGGTCTGCGGCGTGCTGCGCAAGCACGGGGGCAAGCACCTGCGGCTTCACGGCGAGCACGACGATGCCGGGCTTGGCGGCGAGCAGCTCGGCAGACGTCTGGAACGTGCGCACGCCCGCCTCGGAGGCCAGCGCCTCGAGCTTGCCGGGGTTGTGGTCGCACACGAACACGCTCGAGCCGGGCAGGGCGCCGGACTCCACGAGCCCGCGGGCGATGGAGCCGCCCATGGAGCCGGCGCCAATGATGCCCACGGTCTGGCCGCTGAGCAGGTCCTTCTCGGTATCGGACATATGTCCCCCTTCAGACAACGTGGCGGCACGGGGCCGCCACGAGGTTGTTGCGAATGGTTGGTTGGGAGCGCTAGTCGATGAGGCCATCGGCGCGCAGCTTGCGCTTGTCGGCCTCGGCGAGCTCCACACCCTGAGGCAGCACGACGAACACGCGGTCTCCGAGTTCCTCGACCGCGCCGTCGATGCCGCAGGCAAGGCCGAAGCTGAAGTCGAGGATGCGCTTGGCGACCTCGATCTTAAGGTTCTTGAACGAGAGCACCACGGGTTGGTTCGTGCGCACGCGACGGACGACCATCTGGACGTCGTCGTAGCTCGTGGGCTTGAGCACGTAGGCCGGCAGCTTGCCGCTCGTCACGCGCGGGACGGCCGTGAGGCCCTTGTCGGCCGGCGTGTTGCCCGTGGCACCAAAGACTCCGGGCTGCGTCATGGGCGGCACGTAGGCCTCGGTGCCCTCGGCGTGCTGGGGCTCGAAGTCGCGCGGGGCGTCGGCGCTGGCACGCCAGTCGTCGTCTGCCGCGCGATAGGCGGAGTCGGAGCTGTAGGAGCCGTACGTGCCGTCCGCGCCGTAGGTGCCGGAGCCATAGCTCTCCGTAGCCGTGGAGGGCAGGTCGTCGCCGGAGAGGTGACGGCCCGAGCGCGTGTAGACGTTCACGCTGTCCGCATCCGGACGGGACGGGTTGCCGAGCAGGCCCGTGCCGCGCGGCTCCTCGCGCTGGGGCTGGCGGTCATCGTAGTAGCCGTCGTCATAGGGCTCGTCGTAGTCGCCGTAGCCGTCGTCGTAATAGTCATTGTCGCGGGGCTGGAGCTTGTCCTGGACCGCGCCCTTGAGGTTGTCGAGAAATCCCATGATGGTCCCCATGTCTTGGTGGGCGCCACGGGGGCACCCGTCCTGTCGACCCTAAGGAAGGTCGTATTCGGCAGAAAACACTATGCGTCCCAGTCTAACGAGGGTGGAGCCCTCCTCGACCGCAATTTCGAAATCATCGCTCATTCCGCAGGAAAGAACGGGCAGCGCAAGGCCCATGCGGCCGCGCAGCTCCTCGGCGAGCTCGCGGGCGCCCGAGAACGTCTTGCGCGCGGCGGGAGCATCATGGGCGGGAGCCATGGACATGACGCCCTCGATGCGGATGCCAGGCAGATCGAGCAGGGCGTCGGCCGCGGCACGCACCTCGTCGGGAGCAAAGCCGCCCTTGGACTGCTCGCCGGAGACGTTGCACTCGAGCAGCACCGGCACGCACAGGCCCTCGCGCTCGGCGCGCTTGGAGACGGCCTGAGCGAGCCCCTCGCTCGAGATGGACTGGATGAGCGACGCGCGCCCGAGCACCTGGTTGATCTTGTTCTTCTGCAGGTTGCCGATCATGTCGAAGCGCGGCGCCTCGATGCCGGCGGCGGCAAAGGCGTCGAGCTTGCGGACGAGCTCCTGGGGTCGGTTCTCGGCAAACGTGGCATAGCCCGCGCGCATGGCGGCGAGCGCCTCGGACGGGCCCACGGTCTTGGAGACGGCGGCAAGCGTCACCTCGGAGGAGTCGCGACCCGCACGGGCGCAGGCGTCGGCCAGGCGCGAGAGGATCTGCTCGCGGCGTTCGGCAACGAACGAGACGTATGCCTCGTCCGTCTCGAGTGCGGTCGTGTCCCCGTTACTGTCCATCGCTCGCGTCGCCGCCCTCGTGCTGGAGCTCGGGAATCTGATGGGCGAGCTGCTCGTCGGTGCCGCGGTCTGCCACGAGACCCACGCCGCGGGCGGCGTACATCTCCTGGAGGTCGTCGTCATCGAGGTCGCGCAGGTCGTCGAGGCTGCGGCGCTTGCCCGTGAGCAGGAACACGAGCCTCTCGCCGATCTCCACGGCGTTGTCGGAGATGCGCTCGAGCATGCGGGAGGCCATGATCACGCGGCTCGCGGCGTCCATGTCGTCATCGGGGCCGAGCGTGGCGAGCGAGCGGAAGAATTGCTTGTACAGCTCGTCCACCGGCTCGTCGAGCACGGGCAGCGAGGAGGCGGCGCGCAGGTCGTCCTCGACGATGGCCGTGACGCAGCTGGACAGCACGCGGTAGACGAGGTGACCCTCGCTCGCGAGCAGGTCGATGAGCTGGCCGGGGACGGCGCGGCCCGCGCAGCGCTTGGCGGTCTTGGCGATGTTGCGCACGTGGTTGGACATGCGCGCCAGGTTGAAGTTGGCGTAGATCACGAACTGGATGAGGCGCAGGTCGCTCGCGACGGGCTGCTGCGTGGCGATGAGCATGAACGCCTTCTGCTCGAGCGCGGCGCAGTGCTCGTCCATCTCGCGCGTCTTGGCCTTGACGGCCTTGGCCTTCTCCTTGTCGCCATCGGACAGGGCGTCGACGGCGTCGTGGAGCGCCAGGTCGATGTTGGCGTAGATGTAGACGAGCTCCTGACGCATCTCCGTGAGCTGGCGGTTGAATGTCTCTCTCATGGCTAACTCCTTCGACGGATGGTCGCAAATGGCCGGCGTCTGCCGAGGGTGCCCAAAGGTCTTTGACACCATTGGGCACCCCGGACGTCGCGGATCAGCCGAAGCGGCCGGTGATGTAGTCCTCGGTGCGCTGGTCGCTCGGGGAGTTGAAGATCTCGTTCGTGTCTCCGTACTCCACCAGGCCTGCCGGCTCGCCGGCGTGCTCCTGCAGGAAGAAGGCCATGTAGTCGGAGACGCGGGCGGCCTGCTGCATGGAGTGGGTCACGATGATGATCGTCATCTCGCTCGAGAGCTCGGCCATGAGGTCCTCGACGCGCTGGACGCTCGTGGGGTCGATGGCCGAGCACGGCTCGTCCATGAGCAGGACATCTGGCTGCACGGCCAGGGTGCGTGCGATGCACAGGCGCTGCTGCTGTCCGCCGGAGAGCGCCAGACCGTTCTTGTCGAGCTGGTCGGCGACCTCCTTCCAGAGGTTGGAGCGCTTGAGGGACTCCTCGACGATGCCGTCGAGCTCGCTCTTGCTGTTGACGCCCAGGAGGCGCGGGCCAAAGGCGACGTTCTCGTAGATGGACTTGGGGAACGGGTTGGGCTGCTGGAAGATCATGCCCACGCGGCGGCGCAGGTCGACGGGGTCGACGCCCTCGGCGTAGATGTCGTTGCCGTCAAAGGCCATGAGGCCGGAGGTGTGCGTGCCCTCGATGAGGTCGTTCATGCGGTTCATGCAACGCAAGAAGGTCGACTTGCCGCAGCCGGACGGGCCGATGAACGCGGTGATCTTGTTGGGGGCCACGTCCATGGTGACGCCGGACAGCGCGTGGAAGTCCCCGTACCAGAAGTCGAAGTTCTCCACGTGGATGCCCGTGCCGCCGTTCTCGGGCGCGTGACGATAGACGGTCATGGCTAGTTTCCCTTCGACTTCGATGCGGACCTGCGCGAGATGTAGCGCGCGAACAGGTTGAACGCGAGGATCATCACCATGAGCAGCAGGGCCGTGCCGTAGGCGGCCTGCATGTTGATGCCCTCGTTTGCGAGCTGGTAGAGGTGGATTGTCATGGGACGCCCGGAGTCGAGCGGCGTGATCGGCAGGTTGATGGCCTGGCCCATCGTGTACAGCACGACGGCCGTCTCGCCGATGGCGCGTCCGATGGCAAGAACGATGCCCGTGGCGATGCGCGGGAAGGCGCTCGGGAGCACGATCTTGGAGACGACCTGCCACTTGGTGGCGCCGAGGCCGTAGGCGCCCCAGCGGATGTAGCGCGGCACCGCGCGGATGGCCTCCTCGGTGGTGCGCATGACGATGGGCAGCATCATGAGGGCCAGCGCCAGCGCCGCCGAGAGCATCGACAGGCCAAGGCCCATGGCCTCCACGAACATGGCGTAGCCGAACAGGCCCATGACGATGGACGGAACGGAGGAGAGCGTGTCCGCCGCGTAGCGGATGAACGTGACGAGACGGCCCTGCTTGGCGTACTCGGCCAGGTAGACAGCCGCGAGCACGGCGATGGGCGTGCAGATGAGCATCGCGAGGGCCGTGACGTAGAGCGTCGAGACGATTGTGGGGAAGATGCCGCCCTCGGCGTTGACGCCCTCGGGCCAGCCGAAGATGAAGTCGAGCGACATGACGGGCAGGCCGTTGACGGCGACAAACGCGATGATGATGGCGAGCACGGCAGCCGTGACGATGCCGGCGGCGCGGAACACGCCGAGCATGATGTCGTTCGTGCGGTTCTTGTTGCCGCCGCCCTTGGCACCCTGGGCAAGCAGGCGCTTGATGCGGGCGCGGGAGCCCTCGCGGGTCTCGGTGACGGCACCGGTCACGGGCGTGACGTCGTCCGCGGTGAGCGTCTGAGCGGGCGCGTGGTCCGCGGGGGCCTCGGCGTGGTCGAAGTTGACGCCGCCGGCGACGACGGCGCGGTCCGCAGCCTTGGCGCGGCGGCGGCGCGAGTGGCCGCGGCCCGACTCGCGGGCGCTCGAGACGGCGCGGACGATGCCCACGAGCGAGGCGGAGATGACGAACAGCACGACGCCCATGCCGAACAGGGCGCTGCGGTGAAGGCCGGAGGAGTAGCCCATGTCGAGCGCGATCTGGCTCGTGAGCGTGGAGAGCGGACTGGCGATGCCGCCGGGGATGACCGGGGCGTTGCCCACCACCATGAGGACGGCCATGGTCTCGCCGATGGCGCGGCCCATGCCGAGCACAACGGCGTTCACGATGCCCATCTTGGCGGCAGGCAGGACGACCTTGTAGATGGTCTGCCAGCGCGTGGCGCCCATGGCAAAGCTCGCCTCGCGGATGCCCATGGGGATGGAGCGCAGCGCGTCCATCGTGAGCGTGGTGATCGTGGGCACGATCATGATGGCGAGCACGAGCCACACGGTGAGGGCGCCGAAGCCCAGGCCGCCGGTGAGCTGTGCCACGAGCGGGCGCAGGATGACGAGGCCGAAGAAGCCGTAGACGACCGACGGCACGCCGGCCAGCAGGTCGACGGCGGTGCTCACGATGCCGGCGAGGCGCTTGCCGGCGATCTCGGTGAGGAAGACGGCGCAGCCCACGGCAAGCGGCACGCCGATGGCCAGCGAGCCCACCGTGACGATGCCCGAGCCGGCGAGCAGGGCGAGGATGCCGTAGTGGCCCTCCGTGGGAGCCCACGTGAGGCCGAAGAACTCGCCGAGACCGATGTCGGTGATGACGGGGATGGCCTTCCAGAACGTGAACACGAAGATGAGGATGACCGCGAGGACGGCCACGCACGCGCACGTGAGGAAGAGGTTCTTGAGCGCGAGCTCCTTGAGGCGCGTCGCGCGCGTGACCTGCTTGAGATCAGACGGGGCGGCCGCCTGCTGCGCGTTGTCGCTCATCGCGCATCACTCCCCTCTGCGTTGTCCGAGGAGGACTTGTGGGCGGGAATGTAGCCGGCGTCGCGAATCGTCTGGTCCATGGCGTCGGACAGGACGTAGGAGATGTAGCCGTACGCCTCGCCCTGGGGGTCTCCGTTGGTGAAGAAGTACAGGTCACGCGAGATGGGGTACGCCCCGCTCTCCACGTTCTCCTCCGTGGCGTCCACGCCGTCGATGGGCAGCGCGCGGACGGTCGTCGTGGCGTAGTCGGAGTCCACGAAGCCGATGGAGATGTAGCCGATGGCGCCGGGCGTGCGGCTCACGACGTCGCGGACCTGGCCGGTGCCGGGAAGAACGGCCGCCGAGCGGTCGAAGGACGTCTCGCCCATGACGATGGTGCGGAAGGCCTCGCGCGTGCCCGAGGCCTCGTCGCGGTTCACGACCTGGATGGCCAGGTCGGGACCGCCGACCTCGCTCCAGTTCGTGATCTTGCCGGCGTAGATGTCGCGCAGCTGCTGCGTCGTGAGGCCGTCGACGGGGTTGTCAGGGTTCACGATGACGGCAATGCCATCGTGGGCGATGACGGTGGCGACGAGCTCGTGGCTCGACTCCTCCTCCGTGAGCTGGCGGCTCGACGTGGCGATGTCTGCCGTGCCGTTCGAGACGGCCTCGATGCCCGCAGACGACCCCAGGCCCGAGACGAGCACCTTGGTGCCGGTCTGCTGCTCATAGCCCTCCGCGGCCATCTCCGCGATGGGAAGGACCGTGGTGGAGCCCGCGACGGTCAGGGTCTGGGAAGACCCCGAGCCCGAGCAGGCGGACAAGACCAGGGAGCAGGCAAGCGCCAGCATGCAGCCCACTAGAGGTAGGCGATGGCAGCGTGACGACCGCATAGGCCTCCTTCGGCTCGATAGGAGTAGAAACGGTCCGTGTTGGAGACCGTCGAGGGGCACGTGTCGACAATGCGGGCAGGGTCAGCCCCCGCCTGCTCGAGCGCGCACCGGATGGCTGCCGACAGGTCAAGTTTCGACTCCGTTTCGGCAGCATGCACCATCGTACCAAACTCGCCCTCGAACGTTGCGAGAAGCTCGGGAGACACCTCGTAGTCCGCGCCCGAGACGTGCGGCCCCACGTAGGCCGTGACCTGCTCGGGCGCACAGCCCACCTGCTCGCAGAGGACCGCGAGCGCCTTGGCACCTATGCGCGCGAGCGTGCCTCGCCATCCCGAGTGCACCACGGCAAAGCCGCCGGGCGCCGTGAGAACGATGGGCACGCAGTCCGCAAAGCACAGCAGCACCGGCACGCCGGGCACCGTGCACACGATGGCGTCCGCGCCGGCCTGCGCGAGCGCGCGGGCGGCCGCGAGAGCGTCGGGCTCGGCCGAGTCGATGACCACGACGGCGTCCCCATGCACCTGGCGCGGCTCCACGAGCCTATCCGCGATCGCGGAGGCGCCGAGAGCGGCAAGGGCCCGCGCGCGGTTCTCGGCCACGCACGCAGGGTCGTCGCCACAGCGCGAGCCGAGGTTGAGGCTCGCGTAGGGAGGCTTGGAGACGCCGCCCGTGCGCTCGGTAAACGCGAACGTGACCCCGTTCGGGCGACGGGTGTCGCCGAGCAGGGTCACGCCGCTCTCAACGTATCTGCTGAGCGAGGGGGCCTCCATTACAGGCGGCCGCGCTTCAGGAAGTCGGGGATGTCGAACTCCTTGCTGCCCGTGGCGCTCACGGACGGCTTGGGAGCGGGGGCCGCGGCCGGGGCGCTCTCCTGGGCGGCCGGGGCGCGGAAGTCACCGAGCAGAGACGGCTGGGAGTTGGCCTCCTGGAAGCCCGTGGCGATGACAGTGATGCGCACCTGGTCGCCGAGGCTCTCGTCGACGGTCGTGCCGAAGATGATGTTGGCCTCGGGGTCGACGTTGGAGGCAACGAGGTCGGCGGCGTCGGAGATCTCGGTGATGCCGAGGTCCTTGTTGCCGGCGATGGAGAGCAGGACGCGCGTGGCGCCGTCGACGGAGCTCTCGAGCAGGCGGCTCGAGATGGCCTCCTGGGCGGCGTCGGTGGCGCGGTTGTCACCGGAGGCGACGCCGATGCCCATCATGGCCGTGCCGGAGCCGCGCATGATCGTGCAGACGTCGGCGAAGTCGAGGTTGATGAGGCCCGGGACGGTGATGAGGTCCGTGATGCCCTGCGTGCCCTGGCACAGCACGTCGTCGGCCATGCGGAAGGCCTCGAGCATCGTCGTCTTCTTCTCGGCGATGTCGAGCAGGCGGTCGTTGGGGATGACGATGAGCGTGTCGACGTTTGCCGAGAGGTTCTCGACGCCGGACAGGGCGCTCTGGGTGCGCTTGCGGCCCTCGAAGGTGAAGGGCTTGGTCACGACGGCGATCGTGAGGGCGCCCACGTCGTTCTTGGCGATGTCGGCAACGATCGGAGCCGCGCCGGTGCCGGTGCCGCCACCCTCGCCGGCCGTGATGAAGACCATGTCGGCGCCGGCAAGGGCGGCCTTGATCTCGTCGCGGCTCTCCTCGGCGGACTCGGCGCCCACCTCGGGGTTGGCGCCCGCGCCGAGGCCCTTGGTGACGTCGGTGCCGATGTGGACCTTCACGTCTGCGTCGGACATGGCGAGCGCCTGGGCGTCCGTGTTGATGGCGACGAACTCGACGCCGCGGATGCCCTCCTCGATCATGCGGTTCACGGCGTTCGTGCCGCCGCCGCCAACGCCCACGACCTTGATGACGGCCAGGTAGTTGCTGAGGGTATCGTTCGTGCTCATGGGTCCTCCTTGCGTGCGGGTCTTGCGTGCGCGGGCGGCGCCGGTGCTTGCGGTGCCCTTTTGTGTCGTGCTGTGTTTAGCCATAGTCTCAAACTCTCAAGCTCAGGTTTAGCTCTACGTCAGAACCAAAGCGGCACATGGTTGCACATGCCCCGCCAGCTCGTCAATAAAAAACATGCGGAGTTTCACGCGAACTGCAGATTACTCCCCCTCATCGGCCGATGCATAGCCCGCCGAGGAGCCCTGCCCCTCGTCCGAGTCCTCGTCG
>ERZ808240.5364-NODE-5364-length-10509-cov-11.040463_pt1 | contig 10509 bp, 18 predicted proteins | sample MGYA00521084_ERZ808240 | MGnify/ENA primary metagenome ERZ808240 (study PRJEB31516, sample SAMN03275571) | gut metagenome | biome: mammalia-associated habitat; material: feces | host: Papio cynocephalus | place: Kenya | collected 2012-08-06 ... | reverse complement strand
CAACGCCGGTTCAAGCATCATCAGCGGATTTCTCAACGGCCTCAAATCGATGTGGAACAACGTGACCGGCTGGATCAGCGGCATCGGCGACTGGATCAAGGCACACAAGGGGCCGATCAGCTACGACCGCCGACTGCTCATCCCCGCCGGCCAGGCCATCATGACCGGCTTCGCACAAGGCCTCACCGCCGGCTTCGACAGCAAGGTGGAGACCGCCATCGGCCGCGCCAACCGCCGCCTCGCGGCAATGCCCCTCAACATCTCCACGCAGGGCAACACGGCCGCGCCCGCCGTGGTCAACACCTGGAACGTGGAGATCGCCGGCGAGGTCATCGACAAGGACGGCACCGCCAAGGCCATCAAAAGGCTCCTGACCGATTATGACGCAAGGAGGTCATGATGCAGCAATGCTTCATGTTCATCGACACCGGCACGGGCTGGACACCCGTGAACGATTCCTCCAAGGACATCGCCGCGCTCGACTCCTTCAAAATCGAATGGGGCAGCGACAGCATCGACGAACAGCCGGAGCCGGCAGTGATGACGTTCACCCTCCGCGACCGCACCGGCCGACTCGCCGGCCAGGCATTGACATTGGCCGGCATGAAGGTGATCGTCCAATTCTCAAACCAGCCACGCTGGACGGACCTCCGACCATCGCTCGGCCGCTGGACGGACCTCCGGATACCCCTCGAAACGCTCCACAAGACCTACTCGCCGGACTCGCCGGACTCGCCGGACTCGCCGGCCGTGACCATCTTCGCCGGCACCGTCTCCACCGGAGGCACCGTCGAACCCTCCGCCGACGCATGGCTTCTCAAACTCTCTGCGACATCCCTCATGGCCGTCTGGAAACGCCTCCAATCACAGGGACCGACCGACGCCAACGCGAAATGGGACGGCGCTCACTGGATCGGCACGCCGACGGCACGACTCCAGGAGATGAACCGCCGCGCCGCCGCGCAAGGCGCGCCGGAAGCACAGCTCGACGGGGTGAGTCTCCCATCATCCGTCGCGCCATACACCGCTTCGGAGCATCCGTCGCAACTCGACCTCCTGCACCGGCTCACCGCCGGCCCACGAATGCCGCAATGGCATGAGACCTATGCAGGCGCGACGTCAAGCCTCCATCCGCTCTGTCTCACCGACCAGATCGCAGTGCACCTCACCACCGACGGCACGCTCTCCATCCTCACGAATGGCGAGACGCGCAAGGCACTCGACGCAGCCGTCATCGAGGCTTCGACATCGCTGACCATCACCGAGCCGCTCACGCAAGTCGTCATCAACGCGAAAAGAGTCAAATCCGACAACGGCAAACTCTCCTTCGACGACGTCGAAATCACGATGGGAGACCAGAACCGGCTTCCACCTCAGTTGACCATCACGCAGAAGAGCCACACACTCGATTCCGACATGCTCGCCGTCGACGAATCCGGCGGCGTCTGGAACAGCGGCCCCGTCTCCACCGTCAGCGACACCGACCGGACGAACATCGCCGAATGGCTGGAAACCCATGACCTGCGCATGGTCCCGGAATCCGTGACCTTCGACAGCCGCCGAATCGACCCCGCACGCCGTCCATGGCTCTATGCGGCGGCTCCATCCGGCCCATTCGTCATCGTCAAGGCCAAGGCCTCCATCCTGGCCGGCTCCGACGGCCGACCCGCGTTCACCGGCCCACTGACGACAATCGGCGGCACACTTGAATACCGATGGCGAGGCGGCGCGCCGACACTCACGCAGGAAGCGACGCTCACGGCACTGCGCCCACTGCTCTCGACTCACCCGACATGGACGACCTTCGCCAAATCAAACCTCGAATGGCGACAAATCGACCTCAGAATCTGCGACCTCTCGATGATCCAGACAATCGACGACTGAAAGGAACACAATGACAGCGACAACGCCGATCTACGGCCTCTCATACCCGGAAGGCACCGACCTCGTATCCTCCGCACCAGACTCCTTCAAGGCCATGGCCGACACCTTCGAGACCGCGCTCGACACGGTCGACAAACGCTCCACTCCGGAAGGCGCGACACCAGTCATCGCGACCACCCTCGAAATCCTCAAGACGCAAAAGGCCACCATCGGCCAGACCGGCTTCGTCACCTCGGACGGCGACAACACCGGCCTCTACGCCTATGACGGCACCAATTGGCATCACGCATACCTCTACACCGCCGACGACAAAGCCAAAACGACACTTGTCAATGCATCCGGCTGGAGATGCGAATACGCGATCAAGCGAGGATTCGTGTACATCAACATCGAACTATCCGACTCCGGCACCAAAGGATGGAGCGACAGTCAAATGCCTGGCTCTCTCCCAGAGGAAGCACGACCGGCAATCGACATGAGTTTTCCCCCGATCTGTGGCAACAACAATTCCATCGGCTGCTTCACCATCACGGCCACCGGCATCGTCAAATACAACCGCCGCGGTGGCGGTCAAGTCTCAGACAGCCGCTATATCCACATGATGTGGCCTGCCGCATGACCGACCTCATCATCGCCATCGTCGGCGCAATCGGCGCTGTGATCGGCGCGGCCGTCTCAAGTCTCGCCTCAAGCGTCAAAACGAAAATGGAAGCCTATCATCTCGCGCAGGAAATGCAGGCCGACAACCAGCGACTCTGGCAATGGAACCGCCAACTCGTCGACCACATCTACAAGCGCTTACCACCGCCACCACCGCCACCACCTCACGACCTTTTCCACCACAACGACTGAAAGGAGACAACCATGGACGGCATCATCTGGAAAGGCTCGCCAAACCACTACAACGGCCGTCAAGGCCACAAAATCGACCGAATCACACTGCACATCATGGCCGGCTACCTCGCCGGCACCGACAGCCTCTTCGCCAAGGCAAGTCAAGCCTCAAGCACCTACGGCATCGGCGGCAACGGCGAGATCCACCAATACGTGGCGGAGTCAGACGGCGCGTGGGCGGACGGCTCAACGTCAAGCAACCTCCGTTCCATCAGCATTGAACATCAGGGCGGCCTCGACTTCATCCCCTGCACCCAGGAATGCGTCGCATCATCCGCGCGGCTCTGCGCAGACATCGCGAAACGACACGGCCTCGGCCGTCTCGAACGAGGAAAGAACATCTTCCTCCACCGCGACATCCCACCGAGCACGCACCCCGCCTGCCCGGACAGATGCCCGAACGGCCTCGACTGGCAGTCGGTAATCAACCAAGCAAACAAAATCAACGGATACGAAGGAGACAACATGGCAAACGCTGGAGACGAAGTATGGAACTGGGCCTACAAGCCAAACGGAAAGAACGCGACGCCCGGCGGCAACATGTACAACCTGCTCAACTATGAATTGCCATCGCGAATCCGCGACAGCATCATGACCTACAGCTACAAGGGCAGCGCGCCCGGCGGCAATATCTACAACACCATCTGCTTCGAGATCCCGAACCGCATCGACAAACTCACCAAGACCATCGAAGCTCAGCAGACACAAATCGCAGCACTCACCGAACAGCTCAGCAAACTGGAGGCCAAGGCATGACCGACACCACCGAAACTCGACTGCCATCGGCAGACGCCACATCATATGACGGTATGCTTCCCATCGATGGACAGACCTCGCAGGAGACAACCGCCACCGCCGCCGATGATGACGCGACCGAGACCACGACACCAAAAATCGACAGCGGGACGGTATCAAGATTCCTCGTCCTCCTACTCGCCCTCGTCAACCAGGCATTAACGATGTTTGGCCATCCAGTGCTCCACATCGACGATGCGACGGTCACACAGCTCGTGACACTCGCATGGACCGCCGGCAGCGCGATATGGTGCTATTGGAAAGACAACGACGTGACGAAACACGCGAGAGCCAAGAAAGCCAGACTGTCGGCACGCCATGCGGCCTAGCCAAGCCGGACGGCCGCCGTGGCCTCCCTCAGACGGCCATCCGGCATCGCAACGTAATGCTCAGTGGTCTCCACCGACTCATGGCCAAGCAGTTCGGCCACCACGTATAGGTCATGAGTCGTGGAATAAGCCGTCGTGGCGAACCGATGGCGCAAGGTGTGAGCGGCATATCCTGCCGGCAACAGATGACTGACATGGTCCCCGATATACGATTCCTCGACGTGCCCGCCGAACCGTCCAGGAAACAGATAGCCCCGCGCGTCCATGATGTCGCTTGCCAGATCATCCGGCAGCGGAACGATGCGCTGTTTGTCTCCCTTGCCACGCACGATCAGCGCATGACCGACGCTGTCGCGCACCACGTCATCGCTATGTACCGCGGCTATCTCGCCGCGCCGCAATCCGCACTCCGCGCCGAGACGGATCATAAGCCGCTCCGTCGGCGTGGCCATCTCCATCGCCGACATGATGTATTTGTCGGGGCACGGCCGTGGATGCGCGCGCGGCTTCTTCACCCGCGGCACGTCGAGGCTCGGATCGTCGTCGCGTCTGCCGCTCTTGCGCAGCCAGCGGAAAAACGAGGCTATCGTGTTCCGATACGCCTTGCGCGTCTCCGGTTTCCATTGCTGTTCGGCGAACACATGCACTATGCGTTCCGTGGCCACGTCTTCGGGACCATCCGGCATGAGCAGCATCGCGAGATGCGTCATCTTGTATCGACGGCTTTTGATTGTCTGTGCTGATAGGCCGGCCGCCTTGAGGGTGTCAGTCCACCCGTTGATGCTTTCGCGCCATGGGACCGGAGCGCTGATTTTGTTTCTCATGATCCATCATGACATCCCCTCACGCGGCAAGAACGCAATCAGGCAGTGATAAGCTGAGCAATCCCATCGAATTGCGTCTTGTATCCCCAGAGGTCCATGGTTCAAATCCATGCCCCGCTACCAATAGCCCATTGGGCTCTAGGAATTTGGCCGGTGCGATTCTAAGGAATTGCCCGGCCTTTTCCATATCTGCAATCGTCCATGACGTTGTACCGTGCATTTTTTGCGATACGAGGCCGGATGACACGCCAAGTGCTCGCGACAAATCAGATTGATTTTTCTTGCGCAGCGCCAAGGCAAGACGCATGTTAGTTGAAATCACCTCTTCCAGCGGGATTGCTTGCATCTGCTGGTCTAAAGTTTGTGTAGTCATACTTAAAAGTATATCAATCTGTTAAGTAAAACTTAGCTAAAATCATGAAAACAGTTGTTAGTCTAACTAAAGATGGTATATAGTTCTTAGCATGACTAAAAATCTTGAAGGCACGGCACGAAACGTGGACCTCCTACTGAGGTCTCACTCAGTCACTCGCACCGAATTGGCCAACTACCTTGGCTTCACGACTTCTGCCGTGTCTCAAAAACTTTCCGGCAACTGCTTCACTCTCCGTGATGTTTCTCGCATTGCCGATTTCTTCGATGTTTCCGTTGATTCGCTGCTCGGCCGCGCGCCTTTGGAGGTGGCGTGATGCTGATTCATGATGCTGCCGGCTCCATTGTCGTGGTCTCGGCTGAATCCGTGAAGATGGCTGGCGAGGGCTGCATCGTCCTTAATGCGCGCGCCGTGTACATCCATAATCAGGCGTTGACGCCAGAGCAGGCCGCGATTGTCAAGCGTGGTGTCATGGCCACGCTCGACGATCCAGCGGCGTTAGAAGATCTGCATGGGAAGCACGACGTCGCCAGCGTCGATCTGCCACCACGGGACGGCCTTGGGGTTGATGGTGATGGCATGGATGCTCATGTCGGGAAACCTGACGGTCTGGACGAAGCTGTCACCGGACTTCAGACGTTCGGAAAGTTCACTGACCGTGGAGGCCGTCGCACCAGTGATAGTAAGCGGCGTGGTCGTTCCCAGGTAAAGGGCGAAATCGAACGTGTTTTCGTCACTCATTGCTCTTCCTTCCTTCGTTGTTTGAAAGGTTTGGTTTGTGCGATTACAAGCCTATCGCTGCGGAGGAAGGAGCCTAACCGTCCATCCATGAATCAAGGAGCAGTGAAATGAGCGTTTTCAATCCGGAATGCACCAGCAATTACTTTCAGGTGCAGGCCATCGACCCGTCGGAATGCACCGGCGGCAACCCCTACCGCTTCGCCTGCCACATCAAGGTGGCCGGAAGCACGTTCGGGTTCGATGGCTTGGACATGGGCGACCTTCAAAAGATGAAGGCCTCAATCAACAAGGCGATGACGCACGCGCGTCGTGCCCGCCGCGAATGGGAAGGAACACAGGAATGACTGTCACGGCAAGGCATGTGCCAGGCAAGAAGGATTGCTTTTTTGAGCTGATCGTGGAGACGGAGGACGGCATGACCTTGCGCGTCCCGCTCAACGGCATCCAGCTTGAGGACTTGGAAAGGCAGATCGCGCGATGCTTCGAGGCATGAGGCGCTTCGTGCAGGCCGTTCTGCTGATTCTGCTAAGCCCCTTCGTGTTTTTCATGTTGGGGCTGGTGCTCTCGATCGTTCGCCTGTGCGACTTCATCACTGACGAAGACTGACAAAACTTAACGGCATATGGGGCGTACGGCGTACCCCTGCCACCGCTGAGCCGGGTTAGCGACCGGTAACGCCAGGCGCGTGGCTATCGCGCTATTTGAGAGACGAAATTTAGCTCCCGACCCTTTCAGGCCGTCGATTAAGGCGGAATCGGGCGACCATAGACGGCTTCGGCCGTGGTCTGATTGGGGACCATTCCCGGCGGCTTCGGCCGCTCTTGTTATCGACGGCGCGGCTCCGACCGAAACGAGACCTTTGGAATCAGTTGACCATCTCGGCCGAAATTCTCGGCCGGGAATCTTCTTCGACTGATTCTAGGTCTTGACCTCTCAAGCTTTCACCAACCGAAATCTACGGAAAGGATGGGAAATGAGTAGAGCAACATTCCCCGAGAAACTCAAGGCACAGATTGCACTCAGTCTCCCGATGATTGATGGGAACATTAAACGAAAGGCGAACACGTCACGTCAACAGCTCCTGAAGACGTCCGGATTGAACGACAATCAGCTCCAGCTTGCTCTCAAGCTCGCGTTGGGCAAGACTCCGAAACCCGTCTACAAATCGCCTTCCGGCGGCAAGATGTACGATTCCGACGCTTTGCTGAAACCACTCGCGAAATGGTGCGGAATGTGGGCTTATGTCGTCGATTAAGCCATCACTGAGCGAGGTCCTGCATTATCCGGCCGAATCACGTCAGCAGCTCATGATGGGCTTCGCTGACGCGGTGGACCGCATCGCGTCGAACAATCAACGGACCGACATCGAAATCTGGCAGATCGTGCACGCGCTGAACGAACCGAACGTGTACGCGGTACTCGCTCTCAAATCGCAGGGATTGCCGATATATCGATGTGGCACGTTCCGCATCGACTGCCGCGACTTCCGCAAGTGGGCGACGAGCTGGACGCCCTACCGGTCAAAACAAACAAAGAAGAACACGTATAAAGAAGGAACACTGATTTGAAACCGCAGATTCGCATTGCACTGGACATCGAGGACCACAAGACCCCTCAGCCGGATGACCTGCAGATTGGCCAGATCTCGCAAAGCCCGAGCGGCCCGCAACTCTACTGGGGGCCGATAGCGAAAGCCGACTGGCCGATAGTCGCCGCGAAGATGGAACAGATCGCCGCACTGCTCAGAGCCAAGGCCAAGGCATGACGCGCATCCGCATGTTGACCACGCCGGAAACCGCGGAACGCCTGAACGTCAGCGAAAGGACGCTGATTAGATGGCGGCAGTCAATCCCAATCATCGGACCACCGCCAATCAGAATCGGCAATGCAATCCGCTATGCCGAGCAGGACGTGAACGGATGGATCTTGACGCAACGAGAGAAAGGCAAGGCATGAGAAGACAGACTGTAGACCAGCGCATCAGGGCGAAGGTCATCGCCTCATACGGCAACCTGTGCTGGCTCGGCATGCCGGGCTGTTCCGTCAACGCGACCGAGGACGACCACATCATCCCGTACAGTCATGGCGGCAAGGACACCGTGGCCAACCTGCGCCGCGCATGCAAGCACTGCAACGCGATGCGCCAGGACCGCGTCCTCTCCGGATACGGCGCGACACTGCACGCGGTCATCGGACCGCCACGCGCCGACTTCGGCATGGCCATGCAGTCCATGCTCAGACGCGACAGCATCGTGGTCAGCTTCGACAGCCTGCTGTGTGACCTGTGCCCGACGCAGACCCAGGCATCCGACGGGCTCAGGCTCGCCGCCGCGATGGCGTGGGACGGCGCGGCACGCACCCTGGCCAAGAGCTCGGAGCCTTTGGATGTATGGCTGATTCGCACACTGCCACGCTCCCGCAGGCATCCGGACATGCTGGCCGAGTGGATCGCATTGGACTACGATGTGCACGTCATCGAGACGCCGGCGGCCGAGACGTTCGCCCATGACCTCACGGCGCAGGAGTACCGGACGGCACAGCAATGGTACTCGCTGCACCTCACGCAGCAGGCCGTGGACGCCCGCGCCGCCGCGAGACGGCAAAGGCTCGCCGCTCTCGGCCTTCGCCGCGACGTTCCGGCTGAACGGCCGAGATGGTGACTCGATTTTTTAAACGACGCGCGGCCAAAAGACCCCGCGCCAAGTCTTTTCTCCCCCCAGAACCACGCAAAAAAGCGCGGAAACGTTGGAAAACCAAGGAAAACGAAACATGAATCAAGGAATGTTGGAAGGATTCGAGGAATACGAACACCCGTATGGCACCGCCGGACTCCAGGAAGCCGCGACCATGAATCTCATCAAAAGCTTCATCAGCGGAAAGACCCTGACACCAGAAGCGACTTACATTTGCAAGTCCATGCTGTCCATCGCCAGGAACATCGACAGTCAAAACAGCAAAGGGCGTGAAATCAGCCGCAACATGACGTCTCTGTTGACATGGTTCCAGGAACTAAAAGCCATGTATCCGGAACAACCTCAGCTCGACCCGACTCTCACCAGCTTCATCGCCGACGCGAAGGCCAACAAGTGAACGTGCTCATGCGTGGCGGCACGAAGCGCGACGAATCTCGGCCGACCGACGGCGGCATGGTGGCCCGCACCGCCGAAATGCTCGGCAAACCGCTGTTGCCATGGCAGCGGTACGTCGCTGACGTGGCCGGAGAAATTGACCCGTCCACCGGCACATATTTTTACGACCGCGTCGTGTTATCCACTCCGCGTCAATGCGGCAAGAGCACCCTCATCGACACGGAGGACACCCGCAATGCCCTGCTCGGCTCCGACCGGAAGATCTACTACCTCGCGCAAACCGGCAAGGACGCCGAAAAGCATTTCAAGGATTTCGTTCAACAGCTCTCCAAGTCGTCGCTCGCCCCATTCGCCCTCAAACCGCGGCTCTCCAACGGCGGCATGGAGCAACGTTTTCGGAACGGCAGCTTCATTTGCCCTCTCGCCGTCACCAAGGTGGCTGGGCACGGCACGCAAATGGACAAATTCACCATCGATGAGGCTTTCAGCCTGGACGATGAGACCGGCAAGCTCATCCTCGACGGCATGGCACCGACGATGAATACTCGCCTCCATTTCACCGGAGTGCAACCGCAGATCTGGATCACATCGACCGAAGGCACCGCCGAATCCACTTTCCTCAACGGCCTACTCGATTCCTTCCGCGCCGGCAACGTGCCGGGACGGACATGTTGGTTCGACTTCGGCATCCCGGAAGACGCCGACCCGGAGGACTTCGCGACGATTCTGAAATGGCACCCCGCCGCCGGCCTGCTCTGGGACATCCGGCAACTGCGCGACTTCCGCGAACAGTTCGCCGGCAACGAGGCCGGCTGGGCTCGCGCCTTCGGCAACAGACGGGACAACGGCGTGGCCGAGCGCGTCATCCCCGACACGCTCTGGCAGGCGACCATGGCCACGCCCATACCGCCGGACCGTATCGACGGCCGGCCGGTCGTAATCGCCGCGGCCGTGGACGTGGACGCCACGAACACGTCCATCTCGGCCGCTGTCGCCGACCATGACGGCACCGTGACCGTGCAATTGCTCGAAGTCCTGGACGGTACCGGCATGGCACCCGCCGAGATCATGCGGATCTGCGAAACCTATCACGCTCCCCTGGTCATGGACGGCAAAGGACCGAACGCAGACCTGCACGACCGGCTCGCGTCCATGACCGACGCGGCCGGCGATCCGCTGCTCGACTTCATCCCCATGCAATCCTCCGACTACCTCGCTGTCGGCCAGGCATTCGTCAGCGGCATGCAGAACGGGCTGGTCCGTCACGCCGCCGATGCCGAGCTCGATGCAAGTGCTGCCAACTGCGCGAGGACGTGGAGCGGCGACGCGTGGCGCGTCACGCGCCGCGGCAGCACCGGCCTGACCTCGCCCATCGAATCATGCATGCTGGCCGCATGGGGCGCGCACCACATGCCCTCGGACGGGACTCTGCAAATCTTCTGAACGTGTCACCGTATGTCACCGTATGTCATCGTATGTCACCGTTTTTTTGGCCGTGACAGACCCACGGCCATATCGTCGGCGGCATGAACATTTGGCAACGCATGAAGCTCGCCGGCCGCGTGCTCACGCGCGGCACG
>ERZ808240.5363-NODE-5363-length-10512-cov-4.692646_pt1 | contig 10512 bp, 10 predicted proteins | sample MGYA00521084_ERZ808240 | MGnify/ENA primary metagenome ERZ808240 (study PRJEB31516, sample SAMN03275571) | gut metagenome | biome: mammalia-associated habitat; material: feces | host: Papio cynocephalus | place: Kenya | collected 2012-08-06 ... | reverse complement strand
GCCCGCAGAGAATACTTTGTGTATTCTCAAGGGCTTTGACGCTGTATGAGGGCATTTCCGCCCGGCAGAACCGCGTGTGCCCTTGTCAATCGACGCAAGCCTTACTCCATGCGGCTCGGCGTGCGCACAACGCCGCTGCGGTAGGCCGCGAGCAGCTTTTTGAGATCGGCGATGCGCCGCTCCACGTCCGCGCCGCCGTCGGTATCGCGCACACGAAGCCGGTCGGGGTACTGCTCGATCATGATCGTGCGGGAGAGGACGTCCGCACTCTCGCGCGCGGCGGTGTCCGGATCAAAGGGCTGGTGCTCGGCAAGATACAGCTCGTGCGAGGAATATACGAGCGTGTAGCCGCAGATGCCCGTCACGGGCTGGTACGCCTTTGAGAGACCGCCGTCGATGTTGATGAACTTGCCGTTTGCCTTGATGGGCGTGTCGCCCTTCGTTTTACGCACGGGTACGTGGCCGTTGATGATGTGGCCGCGTTCAAAATTCACGCCGAACTCGGCGAGGATCGTGCGCGCCGTCTCCTCGCTGTTCCAGAGATCGTAATACGGATTTTTCCGCTCCGTGCCGGCCTCCGGGTCGTCGAGGAACGTGCGCTCAAACGTTGCGATCTTATCCTTGCCGTTGAGCGGGGAATACGGCCCGCACCAGAGATACCAGAGAAGGTCGGTATTCTCCATGCGGCGGTCGTACATCGCCGTGCGGCACAGCCGGTCGTAGGCGTCCATGAGCGACTTTCCGCAGTATGTCGTATCGCCCATCGTCACGCGCGTGAAGCTGCCGTCCGGCTCCATGGGGATGCAGCCGTGGTAGAGAAGGTTGCCGTTGCACACGCGGTACATTGCGCCCTTTTCCAGAAGATACCGGATATGGGTCTGTAACTTCTCGCTGCGCAGGAAAGAAAGCACGAGCTGATCGACGAGCTGCTGCTCCCGGTCGGAGAGGCGGTAGGGATCCGCGGGATCGACCGTGGGGAGAGAAATGTTGTTCACGCGGTATTCCTTCCCGTCGAGCGTGACGGTTTCGCCGGCGCGGACGAGCTCGCCCAGCAGGAGGCGGCCATTCATATTGTATTCCGGATGGCGGAGAATGAGCTGACCTTCCAGCTTGAACTGGATGACCGTGATGGCCTTGAGGAGCTTGGCGGTAACGTCGCTGTTTTCCGCCACGCAGTCGGTCACGTGGGTCGGGAGGAAGTTCGTGCAGGGATCGTCGCCGTACTGCTCCATGGCAAAGAGCGCGAGCGGACGGACGTTCAGGCCGTAGCCGTCCTCGAGCATATCAAAGTTGCCGTACTTGAGCGAATTTCGCAGGGCGTTCGCAATGCACGCGGGATTGCCCATCGCCGCGCCCATCCAGAGGATGTCGTGGTTGCCCCAGACAAAGTCCACACCGTGCATGTCCATAAGATCGTCCATGACCATCTGCGCGGCGGGGCCGCGGTCGAAAACGTCGCCGACGATGTGCAGCTGGTTTACCGTCAGACGGGAGATGAGATTGGCAAGCGCCACGATGAACCGGTCGGCAATGCCGGTCTCGATAACGCTGTTGATGATGCTCTCAAAATATTTGCGCTTGTTGGGATCGTGTTCGTCGGAGTCGATGAGCTCCTCGATAATATAGGCATATTCCTTCGGCAGACGGGCGCGCACCTTGACGCGGGTATATTTGTCCGTAGCCTGGCGGCAGACGGCCACAAGGCGGTGGATCGTCACGCGGTACCAGGGATCGGAGTGTGCCGCGGCAGCAAGCTCCCGTTCGGGATAATAGAGCAGCCGCGCGAGCGAGTTTTTCTCCTCCTCGCCGAGAAGATCGCCGAAGCTGTCGTTGATCTTGTCGTGGATCGCGCCGGACGCGTTTTTGAGAATATGGGAAAAGTATGTATACTCGCCGTGGATGTCGCTCATAAAGTGTTCGGTCGTTTTCGGCAGTTCCAGAATGGCCTGCAGCCGCACGATCTCCGCCGCCGTAGCGGGGATGCTCGGAAAGCTCTTAGCGAGCAGTTCCAGATACTTGATCTCGCTCTCGTTCATGCTTTTTTCTCGCGGCTCCTTTCCTCGATATACTGCGCAGCGCTGAGCGCGGCGATGTTGCCGTCGCCGACGGCCTTGGCGATCTGGTAGGGCTTGCCGGTGCAGTCTCCGGCGGCAAAAATACCCGCAACGGACGTTTTCATCGTCGCCTTATCCACGGCGATATGCACGCCGTCCATGGCAAGGCCTGCAAGCAGCGTATCGGGCGCCGCAGTCGGGCGGAGGATGAACACCGCTTCACACGGATGCTCTTCCCCGTTCACGGAAAGCGCCGTGACGCGCTTCTCGCCGAGCACCGCATACTTTGCCGTGCGGCTCGTAAACAGTTTGACTTCGCAGCCCATCTTGCGGAGAAGCTCCGCTTCCTCTTCCGAATCAGACGTGAAGCCCACGACGCACACCTTTTTCCCGCGGTAGAGCATTCCGTCGCACGTGACGCAGTAGCTCACACCGCGGCCGAGGTTGTCCCGCTCGCCGGGAAAGAGACTTCCGGCGGCGACGCCGGTGCAGAGGATGACCGTTTCCGCCTCGCAGAAGTCCGCGCCGTAGATCACGCCGAAGCCGTCGCCGAGGGGAGCGATCGACGTGGCACGCCCGTGAAGAAGCTGCGCGCCCGCGTCCAGCGCCTGGCGCTCCATCGCTTCGAGCAGCGCGCGGCCGGAGATATCCGGGCAGCCGGGGTAATTGGAGATCCTGTTCGCACGGGAGAGCGGGATATCGTCGATCCCGCCGGAGAGGATCGCGGCGGTCTTGCCCCGCGCGCGCAGCGTGAGCGCCGCAGAGACAGCCGCCGGGCCGCCGCCGAGGATCACGGCATCATATTTCATATGGTATACTCCTGTCGTTTGTTCCGCCAAAGGGCGGAAAGATTCGTAGCGCTTCTATTATCCAATAATTCTGTTGTAATTTCAAGCGTTGACGTGTATAATAATTTCCATTCATTCAGCTTATAAAATGGAGAGAGTCAATATGGACGAGATCAGAGAATCCAGCAATTTTATTCACGATTTTGTCGCCGAGGACATTGCCCCCGGCGGACGGTTTGCCGGAAAAACGGTGCACACCCGTTTCCCGCCCGAGCCGAACGGCTATCTGCACATCGGCCACTGCAAGGCGCTGTGCATCGACTTCGGCACGGCGGAGAAGTTCGGCGGTCTCTGCAATCTGCGCATGGACGACACCAACCCCGCCAAGGAGGACACCGAGTTCGTCGATGCCATTCAGGAGGATATCCGCTGGCTCGGCTTTGACTGGGGCGACCGCTTTTTCTACGGCTCGGACTACTTTGAAAAGACCTACGAGCTGGCCGTCGGCCTCATCAAGAAGGGTCTCGCCTACGTCTGCGAGCTGACGCCCGAGGAGTTTTCCGCCTACCGCGGCGACACGACGCACCCCGCCGTCAGCCCCTACCGCGACCGCCCGATCGAGGAATCGCTCGATCTGTTTGCGCGGATGCGCGCCGGAGAGTTTCCGGAGGGCAAGTATACGCTGCGCGCAAAGATCGATCTGGCAAGCGGCAACTTCAACATGCGTGACCCGGTGCTCTACCGCATCCGCTACATTGAGCACCACCGGCAGGGCACGAAGTGGTGCATCTTCCCGATGTACGACCTTGCACACCCCATTCAGGATGCGCTCGAAGGCATTACGCACTCGCTCTGCTCGCTTGAATACGAGGATCACCGCCCGCTCTACAACTGGGTCATTGAGAACTGCGACGTACCGTCCAAGCCGCGCCAGATCGAGTTTGCCCGTCTCGGCATCAACTATACCGTGATGAGCAAGCGCAAGCTGCGCCGCCTTGTGGAAGAGGGCCGCGTCTCCGGCTGGGACGATCCCCGGATGCCGACGCTCTGCGGTCTGCGCCGCCGCGGGTATACGCCGCACTCCATCCGCGATTTTACCGACCGCATCGGCGTTTCCAAGGTCACGTCCACGGTGGACTACTCGCTGCTCGAAAGCTGCCTGCGCGACGACTTAAATGCCAACGCCAGGCGCGTCATGGCGGTGCTCCGCCCCGTAAAGCTCACGATCACGAACTACCCCGAGGGGAAGACCGAGCTTTTCGATATCGAAAACAACCCAGTCGCCGAGAATGCAGGCACGCGCCCGGTCTCGTTTTCCCGCACGCTCTGGGTCGAGCAGGACGACTTCATGGAAGAGCCGGTCAAGAAATATAACCGCCTCTATCCGGGCAATGAGGTGCGTCTCAAAGGCGCCTACATCGTCCGCTGCACCGGCTGCGTGAAGGACGCGGACGGCAACGTGACGGAGATCCTCTGCGAATACGATCCCGAGACCCGCGGCGGCAACACGCCCGACGGCCGCAAGGTGCGCGGCACGATCCACTGGGTCGATGCTGCCAACTGCGCCGACGCCGAGGTGCGGCTCTACGACATGCTCTTCTCCGACCCCGAGCCGGACGCGCCCGGCAAGGACTTCATCGATTGCCTGAATCCCAACTCTCTGGAAATTCTCACCGGCTGCAAGGTGGAAAAGTCGCTCGAAGACTGCGCCGCTGCCGACCGCTTCCAGTTCCTCCGTCTCGGCTACTTCGCGCCGGACAACAAGGACAGCGCCCCCGGCCATCTCGTGTTCAACCGCGCCGTCGCGCTCAAGGATTCCTTTAAGAAAGACTAATACAGAAAAGCAGCAGCCCCGAAATCCGGAGCTGCTGCTTTTTGTCTCTTCGGATATTGATCCGTTAGTCTTTTACGCCGGTCTTACGACAAGCCGTTCGATCAGTCCGTCGGAGCTGAATTCCGTGATGGTAGCCAGCGCCCGGACGTGATACCCGTCGTAAACGGCATAGTAGTAGGCCTGCGTGTCGCTGACGATACGGGCATCCGTGATGCGGAAGTGGCGGAACAGGAAGCGGTTGTGGTAGAACATGTCGATGGCCTCGGGGCCGTAGGTGCTGACGAGCGGCTTTCCCGCATCGCGGGGGCAGTGGTCCACGAAAATGGCCGTGGGAGAAAAGAGCTTGCTCAGAGCCAACGCGTCCTGGTTGAGCAGCGCATCCACATACTGTCGAATCAAAGTCATGGTTTCCGCCTCCTTAGTAAACTTTCTCGCTGTTGAGCAGGGCGTCGGTGCCGCCGTCTACGAACATGATGTTGCCGTTGACGCCGTGGGCCGCCGGGGACACCAGGAACACCAGCACATTGGCAATGTCCACCGGGTCGAGCAGCTGGTCGCCGGTCTGATAGTTGATGGGAATGGGAAGTCCCGCCAGCGCCGCCGTAGCGCGGTCGCCCATGGCGGCGGTAAGCGGCGTCCGGACATTGCCGGGAGCCACCGCATTGATGCGCACGCCGTTGGCGCCCCAGCTGGCGGAGATTCGCCGCACCCAACGGGCCAGCGCGTACTTGGTGGTGGCGTACAGGCCCTGTGCCATGGTCATGTTGGAGCCGTCATACTGCTCCAGAATGGACAGAATGCGGGCCTCGTTCCGCTCCTGATTGCAGGCATAGTTGAGCATATCGCAGAGATCCATGTGCACGCCGCCCTGCGAGATGGTGTTCGATACGATGACCACGCAGCTGCCGCCCTTCTTTTTGAGCAGCTCATAGAGACCGTAGGCCAGACTGGTGACGCCGAAGTAGTTCAGCGAGAACATCAGCTTCATATCGCCGCAGGTACCCGCGACACCGGCCACGCAGATCAGGCCGTCGATCCCCTCGGGGTGCAGCTCGTGGATCTTATCGATCACATCCTGCCGTCCTTCTTTAGTGGCAATATTGGCGTTGATGTCTCCGCCCTTCAGATCGACGTTGATCGTCTCGTGCCCCTGGGCGCGCAGAATTTCCACCGTCTTGCCGCCGATACCGCCGGAGCCGCCGGTGACTACATAAACTCCCATAAGTTATCCCTGTCCTTTCTTCGGGGTTAAAAAAGTTTTCTTGTGTATATTATCATACGCCAAGTATTTTATCATACATTCAGCGGATAATGCAACCCTCTAATTAGCCTTCTCTCGTCCGGGAGGGGGGCCGCATAGAAATTATTGTCGCATCGATCCGGTAATTTGTGTATTTTCCCGTTGACAGATGCGGCGGGGCATGATAGTATACACGCCAGAAAAGACCTCTTTAAGTCGGTACAGAGCTGCCGGCAAGGTGTCGTAAGATGGGATCACGGTATCTTTATGCCGTGTCGCTGCGCCTTGTCCGGAATTGCCGGTCAAGGTTTTTTTGTTGCCCAAATGACGGAAAGGATGTGGAACGATGACCTTCAAAGCACAGATCATGGACGAAGCCGCCGTGGAGCGGACGCTCGTGCGCATTGCTCACCAGATTGTCGAGAAGAATCACGGCACCGAAAATCTCTGTCTCATCGGCATCAAGACCCGCGGCATTCCCCTCGCCGAGCGTCTGGCGAAAAACATTGAAAAGATCGAAGGCGTCCGCGTCCCGGTCGGAAAACTGGATATCACGCTTTATCGGGACGATCTCACGCTCGTTGCCGATGCGCCCGTCGTTTCGGACACGCACATTCCCTTTGACGTGAAGGGGATGACCGTTGTGCTCTGTGACGACGTTATTTTTACGACCCGCACCGCCCGCGCAGCCATCGACGCGCTCATCGCGCTCGGCCGGCCGGCGCGCATCCAGCTCTTTGCGCTCATCGACCGCGGCCACGCCGAGTTTCCGATCAAGCCGGATTTCGTCGGCAAAAACATCCCCACTTCCCTGCGCGAGATCGTCGCGGTGCGCCTCGCCGAGTGCGACGGCGAAACGGGCGTTTCCATTTATGAGAAAGAATAAACATTTATAAAGGAGAGAACGATTATGACAAAGAAACAAATCGGATCCGAACCCATTTACGATGCGCGCTCCCTCGGCACGCCGCGCATGCTGGTGCTCGGACTGCAGCACATGTTTGCCATGTTCGGCGCGACCGTCCTTGTCCCGGCGCTCACCGGTCTGGACGTCGCCACCACGCTGCTCTTCGCCGGTCTCGGCACGCTGCTCTTCCATCTGCTCACCAAGGGTAAGGTCCCCGCGTTCCTCGGCTCCTCGTTCGCGTTCATCGGCGGCTACCAGGCCATCGCCCCCAACAAGGAACCCGAGCTTCTCGTTTATGCCTGCGTCGGCGTCGCGGCGGCGGGTCTCATGTACGTCGTCCTCTCCGCGCTCTTCAAAGCCTTCGGCGTGAAGAAGGTCATGCGCTTCTTCCCCCCGATCGTCACCGGCCCCATCATCATCGCCATCGGTCTGACGCTCTCCTCCTCCGCGATCACCAACTGCTCTGCTAACTGGCTCGTGGCCGTCGTCGCCATTGCGATCGTTATCGGCTTCAACATGTGGGGCAAGGGCATGACCAAGATCATTCCCATCCTGCTCGGCGTCCTCGGCTCCTACATCTTCGCCCTAATCGTTGACCCCGCCGCCCGCGCCCATGTTGTCGAGACCGTCAGCGAGGCCGCCTGGATCGGTCTTCCCATCCACGGTGAGCGCACTGTGTTCTCTCTGTTCTCTGCTGCCGACTTCAACAGCGGCCTTCTCGTGAGCGCCATCTTCACGATCGTCCCGCTCTCTCTCGCCACGATGGTCGAGCACATCGGCGATGTCTGCGCCATCTCCTCCACCGTCGGCAAGAACTACATGGTCGATCCCGGCTTCAACCGCACGCTCCTCGGCGACGGTCTCGCCACGACGCTCGCCGCCCTCTTCGGCGCTCCCGCCAACACCACCTACGGTGAAAACACCGGCGTTCTCGCTCTGACCCGCGTATATGACCCCGCCGTCATCCGCATCGCTGCGGTGTTTGCGATCGTCGTGTCCTTCTGCCCGAAGTTCTCCGCTCTCGTCTCCGCAATGCCCACCGCCACGATCGGCGGCGTGTCCCTCGTCCTCTACGGCATGATCTCCGCCGTCGGCGTGCGCAACGTCGTGGAAAACAACGTGGACTTCTCCAACACCCGCAACATCATTATCGCCGCGCTCATCCTTGTCCTTGCGATCGGCATCACCTACACCGCCCCCATCCAGATCGGCATCGTGAGCTTCTCCGGTCTCGCGGTCGCCTCCATCGTCGGTATCGCGCTCAACGCCATCCTGCCCGGCAAGGACTACGAGTTCGTGCAGGAAGACAAGGGTTCCACCTCTGTGGACTTCAAAGTGTGATGTTTCCGCCTCTCTTAATATAACCGCATCCCCAAAGGGAGACGCCTTGCGGCGTCTCTCTTTACGTTTGGGCGTTGCCTTTTCCGGCGAAGCATGATACTATGTCCGCGTATGGAGTGTGATGATCATGGAAGCGATGGACAAACTGCAAAGAGAATGTCTATCCTGCCGGGACTGCCCGCTTTCACAGGGGCGGCACAACGTCGTTTTCGGCGTCGGCGATCCCGAGAGCGAGCTGATGTTCATCGGCGAGGGACCGGGCGAGCAGGAGGATCTGAAGGGCGAGCCGTTTGTCGGTCCCGCCGGGAAGCTGCTCGACGATATGCTTGAAATGATCGATCTCGACCGTTCGCGCGTATACATTGCGAACGTCGTCAAATGCCGTCCGCCGCACAACCGCGACCCGCTCAACGAGGAGCAGGCTGCGTGCCGTCACTGGCTGGACGCGCAGCGCGATCTGATCCGCCCGAAGCTCATCGTCTGTCTTGGGCGCATCGCTGCCATGGCGGTCATTAAGCCGGATTTCCGCATCACCCGCGAGCACGGGCAGTGGTTCGACATTGAAAGCGCCCGTGCCATGGCGATCTATCATCCGTCCGCGCTGCTGCGCGACATCACCAAGCGCCCGGAGACGTTCGCTGACCTGAGATCCCTGCGCAGCGAGGCAAAGCGCGTCTGCGAGCGGCTCTATAAATAACAAACTACCAAACGGAAAGGCCATTTTCTTATGAGCGACTTTCAGTCCATCGGGCTGCAGCACAAACCTTTTTTTGAAAATGCTCTCGCCTGGGAGAATTCCAAAAGCTCCTCGGACAGCTTCGGAAACGTATTTCTCTGGGATATTCTCTGCCGGAGAAATGTCGCTGTTCTCGGCGAACGGCTGGGTATTGAATACCTTTGTCCCAAGGGCGTTTTCTACGCCTACCCCTCCGGCCGGGGCGATCTCGTCCCCGCCATTGACGCGCTTCGCGCCCGTGCCGCGGAGCATGGGCGACCGCTCTATCTGGAAGGCGTGACCGCGCCGCAGCGCGCGGCGCTCGAAGCCGCGCTTCCGGGACGGTTTCACTTTTCCGAGGACCGGGACGACGCGGATTATATCTATTCCGTTGAATCGTTCGCCGCGCTCGCCGGGAAGAAGCTCCACGGCAAGCGCAATTTCTGCAACCGCTTTGAAACCTCGCACGACTGGCACTACGAAGCGCTCTCCCCCGCCGGATTTGACGACTGCCGCAGTCTTCTCCAAAGCTGGGACGCCGAAAAGAACGGCGGCAACGCGGAGGAAAACGAGGCCATCGAGCGGATGTTCCAATACTGGGACGATCTCGGCATGGCCGGCGGAATTCTTTATGCCGACGGCAAACCAGCGGCGTTCACCGCCGGAGAAAAACTCGGCAATGACACGATCGACGTGCATTTTGAAAAGGCACTCGACGATCTTCCCGGCGCGTACCCGATGATCGCGCGGGAGTTTGCCCGCCATCTGCAAAAGGATCATCCGGAGATCCTGTATCTCAACCGCGAGGAGGATATGGGTATCCCCGGTCTGCGAAAAGCGAAAGAGGAGTGGTATCCGATGTTTATGATCGATAAATTCACCGCTCTCTGGCAGGAGGACGAAGCATGACGCCGCGTCCGTCCCGCGAAGAGGACGAGAAAGCGCTCAAGGCGCTCTGGCGCGAGGTGTTCGGCGATACGGACGAGTATATTGACACGTTCTTTCAGAATGTCTACCAGCCCGGTATGGCGAGCGTGATCGAAGAAGACGGCACCGTCGTCGCTGCGGCATATGCCGTGCCGTTCGGCGCTGTCCGGTACATCTTCGCCGTGGCGACAAAGCCGGAGTACCGCGGCAGGGGCTACGGACGCGCGGTGGTGCTTGCCGCCTCCGGAGGAGAACCGGCGTATCTCTGCCCGGCGAGCGCGACGCTCCGGTGCTGGTATGCGCTCACGATGCGCGCGAAAACAGTATCCTACCGCTCAAACGCGCCGCTTCCGGCTGCGCGCCGGAAGATCACGGCGGAGGAGTTCAACGCGCGCCGCGAGGCGTGGCTCGACGGTATCCCCCACGCGAAGTACAGCAACGGGATACTCAAGCTCTTCTCCGTTACCGGTGAATTTTTCTGCGGCGAACACGGCGACATCTACGCCGTGGACGGCGGCCGCGTGTGCGAAGCGCTCCCCGCGCGTGCGGGCGACGAGCCGTTTCTCATGGGACTCAACGGCGCAGAGCCGATCTACTGGGGTCTGGCGCTGGAATAAAATGATTTTGGTTTCTCTTTGTAAGGTATTCCATCCATATAAGAGAGGCGCTTTCATCATCTTGCACAAGAAGTGATATATATATATAT